>Ga0116227_10017133_pt1 | contig 10192 bp, 6 predicted proteins | sample S1TSphgellanicum_FD_89693 | JGI IMG/M metagenome (GOLD analysis project Ga0116227, IMG submission 89693) | Host-associated microbial communities from peat moss isolated from Minnesota, USA - S1T2_Fb - Sphagnum magellanicum MG | ecosystem: Host-associated > Plants > Peat moss > Unclassified...
ATGGTCATTGAAATGTTATTGAATAATGATATTCAACTTTTTTTTTGTTCAAATGATTTTAAACTTTCAAAAGGAAATAAATGTAATTATGTACATTATTGAATTTTCTTAAAAAGTAAACTCTAATCATTTCATTTGAACAAAATCTCAATAAAATATGAATTTTCAAAGTTTATGTTTTTGTAATGTTTAAAATGAAGTATTTGATAAATAAAATGTAATGTAACATATTATCACAACAAGTGGGGTGGCTTGATGGTAAGGATGTTTGCCCCCATTCCAGAGGTCAAGGGATCAAACCTCAGGGGTGGTGTTGTTTGTGATCAACTATGATATGTTAACTGAATATTCTCCTATCGAATTCCTAGGTTAAGTGCCTAGGTTGATTACGTGGCCTACCTACCTAGGTTAGGTTTTTAACCTAGCGTAGGTAGTGACACATGTCAATAAATAATAGGCCTTTAAAATCATGAAATTATCAATAATATTCTATATTAAATAATTAAAATTTAATTAATTTTCATACTCGTTAGTTAATTAACTAACAATTGAATGGTTTGGTAAATTTGTATTTCACTTGAAAGTAACTTTGTTTCACTAGGTATTAGTGAAACAAGTCATTGTCCGTAGCAACCGGTCCCCGTTCACTAAGGGGTTAAACAATTTCACTAAGTACAACTGTCCAAATTCACTCAAAAATCTAATGAAACCCAGAGTGAACTAGAACGCATTTCCTAGTAGTGATAGACTTTTGAACTTAGTTACACCTTAGGATAGGTACCCCATGCCCATCCCTAAAGAATTATTTAATAGTATTAGAGACTTAAACATCTTCACAATATTGCATATGAGGCAAGGCTTCAACCAAATTATACTTGCTACAAAGGATCGCAAGAAAACAACATTCCATGGACGCACCAAGTTGTGGGAATGGCTTGTGATGCCTTTTAGATTGAAGAATGCACTTGTCTTTTTTCAACGAATCATGGACCAGGTTCTCGAAGGGGCAGACTTCCTGAAGTGTTACATAGATGATGTCCTAATGCATAGCAAGAGATTCCTCTAGCACTTGGCTCATCTTGAGGAGTTATTCAACAGGCTCTAAAAGTCAATATGAAGATTCATCCTAAAAAGTGTGAGTTTGATGTCACCTTAGCAATCTACCTTGGACACAGAATTTTACCAAATGGTATTATGACTCATTGGGCCAAAATAGTAGCCATTTTGGAAATGCCTAATCCTATTGATGTTCATACTTTGAGGAGCTTCATCGAACTATGTAATTATTACATGATTTATGTCCAAGACTTCAATACTATTGCTCATCCTCTCTATGCATTATTAAAGAGGATGTTGCTTGGACATGGAGTGAAAACCCTCAGGAAACTTTCAACACATTCAAAGAAAAGCTTTCAAAGTTCCCCGTTCTAAAAAGACCTGATTTTAGCAAGGTTTTCATTCTACACACTAATTAAAGTGCTCTTTGTATTGGTGTTATTCTTGGCCAACTTGATGAGAAAGGCAAGGAATATGTTATTGCCTATGCATCCTAAAATAACAACAAAGCTCAGAACAACTACTCTTCATACAAACCGGAGTGTCTTGCTGTTGTATGGGCAATCATACATTTCAAGCCCTATCTTTATGGCATCAAATTCATTTTGTATACCGGCCACCAGCCTATCAAATGGTTGATGACCAACAACAAGCTTACTGGTGAGTTAGCTTGTTGGGCGTTTATACTTCAGGAATATGAGTTCAAGCTTATTCATCGACCTAGTATTACACATTAGAATGCGAATACCATGTCATAGAGACCCTTCACTACCTTTGAAAATTTCTTAGAAGCCAGGTAAGACAGACCAGATTCTAGTAGTACATGTATTTATGCATTTAATTATCTTGCACTACTTCAATGTAACTTGGTTGAACATCCCATTGTGGATATATGGAAGCACTTGGACACTCTGAGGTTTCTTCAACATGGGGAATACCCTCCCCAAATTACATCAAGTCAACGAGATCGCATACAACAGCGGTCCAAATGCTACTCATGGAGGGATAATCACCTTGTTCGATGCTTACCATAAGGCGACAGAGTGGTTCCCTCACCACATGAACGACCTAATCTTATTCAAAAGGTAAACTCAAAGCTTGGACACTTTGGAGTAAAACATATTTATAGCCTTATTGCTCTTTATTACCATTGGAAAGGTATGTATGCTCAAGTCTAAAACGTCATTACTAGGTGTGAACAATGTGATAAAATGAGAACTTCCTTCTTCTCTCAACAGTTCACTCTTTCTCCACTCCCTATTCAGGTCATGTTTTATCGTTGGTCATGTGATTTAGCTAGAGAATTACCACAGACCTCCAGGGGTAACGTTTACATCATGATTATGATTAACCATTTTTCAAAGTGGGTCGAACTTGTAGCGCTACCGGACAAGACATCATACAACAATTTTGTGCAATTCACATTCTAGAAAAATACTTATATGGTCATGGAAGTTAACCTTGTTTTGTCATTTATCTCATCAATTTCAAAGCCTATTGAAGGTTCTTGTATTGATTTTGTCTCTTTTGTTGGGGAGGATAATTCATGAGGAGGAAGTTCAAATGTCTCATTCAAATCATCTAATGAAAGTTTGAGGCTTCTTCTAATAGATGGTTGAATTCCAAAACCCTAGACTACAAAAAGCTTGACAAATTTTCATAATTTTAGTTATTCATTAACTAGAGCACCACAGATATCAAAGTTCCAAATAATGGTTAGATACTAACAATTGCCAAAATGATGGTCCCATAAGTTTTTCAAATCCAACGTGCGGATGAACTTGTGCTTCATGATGCCTTTGGCAGATCATTGAAGCATGTTTTTCTTGTGTTGAAATTGATCTTGCAAATATTCACTTGCACCAAAGATTTGATCGCAACTCATTAGATAGGTTTAATGCCAAATGGCAACCTTTATTTATTATTTAACTAACTATAATGAAGCTTGGATAGGTATCAAAGTTTATAAACAAAAAATACTTATAAGTAATGAGCTAGAACCTTGGTCTATTAGCATTAAGAGGAAGGTTGCAAGGTTGAAATTTCATTCACATGTTTTAGGGTTTGTGCACCCCCTCAATAAAATCAGAAAAACATGTGTAAAAAAGCTCCTTGCAATTTGCATGTCTTTTGCATGGTTCTCATTAAGTTCAAGAAATAATTAGAAGGGAATAGAAAAGAGAATAACGCAAGGAAAAAAAAAAAAGTATAGGTGAAACTTTAGTTTTTTAGCATTTTACCTCATCTTTGACTTTGTGTTGTTTATAATGCAAATTTTCCACAAGCCCTTGATGGAAGAGTTCTAAAGGTTCATCAAATATTCACATTATGGATGTGCTAAAAAACATACTTATTTTTTTGAATGCGTCAGTGTAGCCATGTATGGGTTTCCTCTTGGTGAAAGAATTAAAGCCATCACCGTCTTTTAGGGAAAGATTCAAGAATGTAGGCTACACATGTAAGTTCTACTTTCAATTGTCTACAAAAACCATAAGAACCGAGTAAGGTGCATCCGTTCTTTGTTCTCTGTGATAAACTTCCCTATCATCTTCTAATATTTGTTGTCACAATATTCTTCACTAAGCACCAAAAGCTCAAAACTTGATCATGAACAATAGTTTCCTTTAAAATCTAATCCTCCTCTAAATTATAACTTTTTAAAAATGATTGATGGCTTGAAACATATCGTGATCATCATGTGTTTGATCCTTTTGTACCATATTTGTGGCCCTATGAGGTGCAACTAAGGGAATCAAGGATTAGACTCTTGGTTTGTTTAAGTCTTGGCACAAAAAAATGTCTTTTATTCACCCAGGCCACGTGACGCACTCCCAAGTCCCTAGTTAGCCCCAAGTTGGGCTAAGTTATTCAAGTTGCAGAATTGTGGGGGACTTGGGTCACACTCCTAGCTCTCAACATTAAAAGGGGTAGAGGGGCGTGCTACAGCTTCGGGATGGGACTAGGAAGAAGTGATAAGCTATTCACTTACTCGAACCTGCATCAAAATCTACCAACAAGTTGGTTAGTTCACATTCTAGAGCACCCTTGGTGCTAAGACAAGCCACGGGCAACACTGGATTCACTTGACTCACCACGGCCCGAACTCGGGGGAAGCCACCACCTTCCCCCATATAGTATTCTCTATAGCTCCCCATCACACTTGCATCCGAATGCCACTTTTTCTTGGGACTCCCAAAGTGGAGTCCCGAAATTGTCCCGGTTTGGACTCCCGGGATTTTGGGTGTTCATAACTTCCTGTTCCAACCTCTGATTGGGACAAGGTCTAAAGCAAACTTGTAGCTCTCCTTGAGAGCTTTCCAACGGTGTGTTGCCCTTCACCTACACACACCGGGATCAGGTCGATTCCCGACTTGTAGTGGTCTGGAGTTAAACTGCCAGTTTGATTCCCGACCATAACTTGTGCTACAGATGTCTGAATGGCTAATACGAGGCCATTTTGGACATCTACGCTTCAAGACCTTTCCAACAGTATAAAAAACACCTCAATGCAAAGTGTTTTGACCCCTGCAATTACGTTCTGAATTTTCAGGAGTCCCGGAGGACTTTCAAGTCCCATTTTCGGGAGTGTGAGTGGCGACCTCACACTTCCCTCAAAGTGAAGTTGCGACACCACGTGCTTTCCTTCAAACATTCGTATTATACAACTTTATTGCAATTGAGAAGTCTAAATAGAAAAATCGATTGAGGTCAAAACCCAACACTTAAGACAATTATGCACAACTAAATGGAACATCCTCTTCATCACTGAAGCTCGAAAAATTCCTATAAAAACTCACCCACTAATGATTGAAAATCTTTTTTGTGACTGCACCATGTCATTTGTTGCTCATCGTTTAACTGCTAAGAAACCCAATGAGAATTATTGTTTGGCCAACTACTTGGTTTAAAATATTAAAACTATTAACTGTATCTCCACTTCGTAAAGACCAACAATGATTTTTCCTTTGTATTTTCAGGACACTCCCTGGCCTAAATTTTGTAGTAATTGAAAATTGTACCTTTTGAAATGTGGAAAGCCCAGTATAGCCTATCAAACAAGTTGTACTTGGCCTTCTACATTTCAGAAGTACAATTTTCAAACTTCGTAATCTATCTTTTGCATATTTGCATTGTTTTTCACATTTTATTAGTTTTTGTCTTTATTTATATAAAGAAGCAAAAAGAAAAATCACCAATAGTCTCTACCTAAAGGAAGGGTCTATTTTCGGACCCTTCTCCTATATGTAATGCCTTTTGAACCAAAAACGGGTCAGAATTTTGGATTTGAGAATTGAAACTAAATCTAAAACTAGATCTAAATATGGAAATGGAATTTTTTCAATAATTTTGTCGGTGAAAAATTCTAAAATCGGAGGTTAACCATAATTAACCATTAGTTTGAGATGCAACGTTAAACAATTGGTGTCAATTAAGTGAATAGATGCATGTGGATGGTTAATATTTATAGCATCATGGTTAACTATGGATTAAGTAACGACCAACCTTAAAAATATTAGTGGTAATTAACAACCTTTCATTGGTTATTTAACATAATTGATTGATTGTAAAGGAACGCCAAACATATGGGTTATGGGACACAACATAAAGTAAGTTATGAAGTTCAACCAACCAATGACCCAAAATGTGAAAAAAAGGTGTTAGGGAAGTGTAAAAATGTCAAAAGAACAAAATATGTTATATAATTGGGGAGTTCTTTATCCAATGGCTTGTTACCATGTTAGCAAGATGCTCCTTACAATCAACCATGTATGGGACAAGAATATAACTAATATGTTTTTCCTTTCCACATACCATTTAACTTGGTGCAATGCTGGGTGTTGGTTCACTCTAGCCATTCCTTAAGACCTATTCAATTGTGATTTAGAAGTTTCAGAGGTTCAATTGATCATTCAAATGCATCTCAACTAATATTTAGAACATTATGAAGTCTAGCAAATAGTCTAGAACATTCATAGTGATGTGGTAGAATCTTTTGTGATTATTGATTATGTTGGATAATGCTCATTAATTAAACCCAACTTGTGACTACCTATCACTTGGCCAAGTCTTCTCAATGGCCATTATGTGTTATTGTGGCCAATGCCATTTAACACATATTGCAAAATCGAATGAATGGGCAAACAATGCACCTTTTTTAACATAAGTCAAAAATTTAATTTCCATTAAAATTCTAACATGAATTTTTATCAAATTTCCAATGGCAAAATAATTCAAAATTTGATACATATTTTTCTCACCTTAGGTTTTAAATTATGAAAAATTTCATCCATTGAATATTATTTTCCAATGGCTTCATTACACCAAAATGCATCTTAGTTCACTCTGGGTTTCACCAAATTTTGAGTGAATTTGTACATTTTTACCATGATGAAACTAATCAACCCCCTAGTGAACATGAACCAATTGCTACAAATAGTGTTGATCCACTAATATTTAATGAAACAAAATTATTTTCAAGCAAAATACAAATTTATCAAGCCATTTCATTTGCTAGTTAATTAACTAGTGAACACAAAAATTAATTAAATTTAAATTATTTAATGTTTAATATTATATTTAATATTATTGATAATTTCATGATTTTCAGTCTATAAATTAATGACATGTGTCACTATTTATGCTAAGTTAAAACCTACCTAAGTACATAAGCCAAATAATTAACCTAAATAAGCACCTACTATAAGGAACTACATAGGAGATTATTTGGTCAACTTACCACTATTGACCATAAACACACCACTTGTGAGGTTTGATCCCTAGACTTTTAGGATGGAGGTAAACACCCACACCATCAAGCCACCACACTTGTTGTGATAATGTGTTACATTGCATTCTATTTATCAAATATTTCATTAAAAACATTAAAAAAACATAAACTTTGAAAATTTATAACCTATTGAAATTTTGTCCAAATGAAATTATTAAAGTTTAATTTAATTTTCTTTTTAATAATGTACAAAACTACATTTATTTCCTTTTGAAAATGTAAAATCATTTGAACAATTTTTTTTTTGAATATCACTATTCAATAACATTTCAATGACCACTCTTTTGAAAAAAATAAAATTTAATAAATGGATAAGATTTTTGTTAATATAATAATACTATCTATGTTAGGTTATTTTTAGTTATTGTAGGGCTACTTTTCATTGTTCTAAATTATTTCACCCTACATCATTTACGACCATTTATGGTTATTTTTAGTTTTTTTACTATTTTTAATTATTTAACCCTAGGTTACTTTTAGTTATTATAAATTACTTTTGACTATTTTATGTTACTTTTGAATATTTTGGGCTATTTCACCTTAGGTTATTTTTTACTATTGCAAGTTTTTTCACTATTCTACATTTCTTTTTACTATTGTAAGTTATTTCATTTTAGGTTATTTGCGACTATTATAAATTATTTTTAACTATTCTAAAATATTTCATCTTAGGCTATTTTTCACTATGTAAAACTATTATTGATTACTTTTGGTTATTTTATTAGTGACTATTATTAATCATTCTATTAATGGCTATTAGTAGTTATTCTATGGTGATTATTTTAGGTTAAATTACCATAAGTTATTAATGGTTATTGGTGGAGCTATTTTATTAATGGATATTTGTGGATATTCTATTGGTGGATATTGTTGGTTATTAATGGTTATTATATTAATGGCTATTGGTGGTTATTTTATTCTAAGTTATTGTTGAATATTTTAAGTTATATTATCATAGGTTATTGGTAGTTATTTTATTGTAAGCTATTCTAAATTATTTTTCAAAAACTATTATTGGTTATTTTAGGTTACTTTACGCTAGGTCATTATATTTCATTTTTTATTATTTTAAATTGTTATACTTAAGATAATATAATTTATAATAACATAAAGTAGAATGACCTTGAATAACCTAAAGTTTAATTTGAAATAACATATATTAACTTAAAATTAAATAATTTAAGGTATAGTTTAAAATTAGTTGAATAATTTAATTTCAAATAACTTAAAGTAAAAAATTTATAATAAGTTAGCTAACATACCTTAAGGTACAACAACATATAATATTTTAAGGTATAATAATTTATAATAACCTATAATAACCTAGGGTATAAGTTAAAATAACTAAGGTAGCTTAAAATAGTATAAGGTATACATATATATGATATACTGTATATTATAAAGTATGATAGAATATTTAAAACAACATAAAAAAAAACTTATTTACCACAATAAATTATAATAATGAATTATGTCAACTAGTAGTGAAACACGATGTTTACATAATGATATTATAATGAAATAACTTTAACCATGGTGAAATCACTAAAATGTAATGAACTTATTTCATTTTTAAGGTCCCATTGTGATTTAGGCTAATGAATTACACCTCACTTTTGTACTAGTGTTTTCTAATGGTATAAAGAGCATGCTCCAAATGACCATTAAAACATTAAAATTTGAATTTATTGATTTCAATAAAAAAATAATTTCAAATTCAATAATTTTTAGGTCTAAATTTTACAAAAAATTTAATGATCAAGGGCTTTCAAATGATACCAAATGCATGGAAGGGGGTGTGTGATTTGGGAGATCTCCACATGGTAAGCAAAACAAACAAACAACCTTCTTCAGTACATAGATTTTTTTTTTCCAACCTTCATAAGTTGTCATAAATCACCTAGTCACCAAGGACAATTGTAAGAATGATTGAGAAAAACACACATGGTTTGGTTGAAAGGGACACCACATAACATATGAATTTAGAAATTAAAATGATTATTAGACTGTTATGTTTGGTTTTGTGACACCTACTTGTATTTACATTGAAATGAATATGGCCGAACATAATGCAATGTCATGTAATGTGGCCACATCAGCCAACAACCCTAGCCAAAACGTAATTCAAGGCCAAAAATAAATTGTGAATGTAACTTTAAAAGGGTTTTGATTTATGAGGGTTATTGTTTTAATTAATCTCTTTGAAAAAATAAATTATATAAACTAAAATCCCAAACATAACACATACACATTTCACACAACTCATATCGCAAGGAAAAATTTACATTTTTTTGGGCTAAGATTATCCAAGAGTTTAATGTTTAATATTTCTGTGGGTTACATTGAAAAAGGAGCTCATTGTACACACTTAAAGACTTCAATTTATAAGAATCCTTTATCAAGTCCCATAATATTTCCTTTGTGTATACTTTCACAATCACAACAAACAATATATACATGTTTATTACATCAAAGGTTCATTACACATAAAGTCCTATTGCAAGGCTTGATGATAAATTAATAACATATAAACATGGAAAAGGAGAATGAACGCAAAGTTCCACTTGCAAACCCTTAAATATTTGAAAAAAACAATGAATATCTACATCTATTAAACATTATCATTCATTACTTTCTAGTTAATAGCATTGTGCCACATACTATACTTTTAGAACCATCATCCTTTTTGTGAATGAGTCATCAAAATATTTGAAATATATTTTTCTATGATCTAGTCAAGTCTAAGTAATTTATTTATATTTATACTTAACCCAAAATAGTTCATTAAATCATTCATGAGTCTAGATAAGAGCTTTTCCACCAATGTTTAGCATGTCACCTTGCAAAAATGTTTTTCGCATCCAAGTTTTAATTAATAATTTTTTCAACTACACCCATAAAACTAAAATTGGGACTACAAGTAGGTGGGAAATTACTAATAGCAACCCACTTGGACCAATCAAACTATTTAATCAATCATAAAAATTGAAAAATTAATAAATACAGTTTGACTATGTTTATTAGATTGTTCCAAGGCTACTCCAATGCTTGAAAGCTATGCATTTTTTCAACGTCCCAACAGTCTTGCAATGGATTCATTGACTTCAATTAATGAACTTCATCCAAATACTGAGGATTGGTGGAGATGCGAGTTAAATCCCAAATCAAAAAATTCTCAAGTGTAAGGCCTACAAGGATAATTATTTATTTCATGTATCCATCCATATTTATATTTATAAGCCATAATTAATATTAATTACAATTTTACTTCTACTAACCATTTTTTGTTATTACATATTGAACATTTGTTTCTTTGAACATGAATTATGAATCACCCACATGCGTGTG
>Ga0116227_10017134_pt1 | contig 10192 bp, 8 predicted proteins | sample S1TSphgellanicum_FD_89693 | JGI IMG/M metagenome (GOLD analysis project Ga0116227, IMG submission 89693) | Host-associated microbial communities from peat moss isolated from Minnesota, USA - S1T2_Fb - Sphagnum magellanicum MG | ecosystem: Host-associated > Plants > Peat moss > Unclassified...
CGTGGATGCGGGGAAATTCGGCTTCGATGTCGGTATGGAAACTGACGCGGATGGCGCTATCGCTGAGGAACTTCGTGTTATCGCCGCTGGCGGCTTTCTCCACCGCTTTTTGTTCCAGCACCTTGTAGCGGGCCAGGCGGGTTTTTTCCGGGTCCGGCTTGCCTTTGAAACGCCGGTCATCCAGTAGCCCGGCGATGATGTCCGGTTCCGCGATTTGCAGGCCCGGCACGTAGAAACGCACCTCGTGGAGATTGGTGACGTTGTCGTCGATGAACAAAATCGTCTCAGGGCGAAGCTGCACGTTGTCGACGATGCGCTGGACCATCGGCGCTTTCGGCGCGAAGGCGATTTCCGGGAAAATGAATTCCTCCCAGATGCCGAGGTTTTTCAGCATGGTGGCGGCGTCTTCGAAGTGGTTTTTGGAACAAATCGCGCTCATGATCCCGCGCTCGTTCAGGGTTCTGACGATCAGCAGGTGCTCGGCTACGGGGGTGATCGGGCCTTCGGAGAGGGTGCCGTGCCAGAACGTGTCGTCGAGGTCCCAGATGATCAGACGGACCGGTTCCGCGGAATCCGGCGCGAGGGCGGGTTTCGGCGGCAATTCGGTGAGGGTGAAAAACGGCCGCCAGACTGGGTCGTTCTGGTATTGCGCGATCAGGATCAGCCCGCCGGCGGCGGCGAACATGATGTCGAAGCGCCAGGTGAGCACGGTGTCTTGGTTGTAGAGGTGCAGCACACCGTCTTCGAGCGACCAGAAAACTTCGTTCCGGTTCTGGTAGCCGGTGACGCGGCCATCCGGGGCGAAGCCGAAGGTTTCCGTCAGCGGCGGCTGGTGCAGATGGCCGAAGCGCCAGGTTCCGCCGGTCAGCCGCTCGCGGGTCAGCGTGTCGTTACGGGGGGCGAGGAGCATGCGTGGTCCTTGGGGCGCGTGGCGGCTACGGAAAGCTAGCATTCGGCGTAAGGCCGGGAAAGGCGCGGCTTTGACGGGGCAGGACGCTCTTGTATAGACGGCCTATGGACCTGAAAGATCATATTAGCGCGATTCCGGATTTTCCGAAGCCCGGCATTTTGTTCTACGACATCTCGACGCTGCTGCGGCACGCCGATGCTTGGCAGGTGGCGATGGGCCGGTTATCCAGCAAAGTAAGGGCGTTTCACCCCACCGTGCTGGCCGGCGTTGAAAGCCGCGGGTTTCTGTTGGCGGCACCGCTAGCGCTGAAACTGGGCTGCGGGTTCGTGATGCTGCGTAAGCGCGGGAAGCTGCCGGGGCCGACGGTTGGGCTCGATTACGATCTGGAGTATGGCCAGGACCGGATTGAGATTCAGGCGGATGCCATCGAGCCCGGTGCGCGGGTGGTGGTGGTGGATGATCTGCTGGCGACCGGCGGCACGATGGGGGCCGGGATCAAATTGCTGCAGACCATCGGCGCGGATGTGGTCGCGGCGGTGGCGTTGATGGAACTGACCTTTTTGCACGGCCGGGCGCGGCTCCCCGTGCCTTTTGAGGCGCTGATCCAGTACGACGATTGAGGTTGAGGAGACGGGCAAGATATTGATCCAACGCCGGCACATACTGGCGTCTGCGGCCGCGGCGATGTTGCCGCTTGGGCGGGCGCGCGCCGGGACAGGCGCGCCGAGCTTGAATTTGCTCGTTGGCGGGCCGGATGGCGAACAGACCAGCCGGTGGGGCGATGCCACGGCGCTCGCCCTTTCCGCCGGGTTTCCGGGCGGGCCGGCCGTGCTTACGCAAAGCGCGGGCGGGCTGGATGGGGTGACGGGGGCGAACCGGCTGGATGCGCTGGTGGTGCCGGACGGGCGGACGGCGGCGATGCTGCCGGGGGCGGCGCTGATCGCCTGGATTTTGGGCGACCCGCGCGTGCATTTTGACCCGACGCGCTGGGTGCCGGTGCTGGGCGGAACGAATTCCGGCACGCTGGTGGTGCGGCTGGGGAACAAGCCGGCGAGTGTTACGGCGTTGCGGGGTTTCGCGCCGCTGCGGCTGGCGGCCGAGGCGCCGCAAAGCGCCGATCTGGCCGCGCTGATCGCGCTGGCCTGCCTGGGCGTGCCGACGGCGCCGGTGTTCGGGCTGCGCGGCGTCGAAGCGAAGACGCGGGCCTTCGTGGCGGGTGAGGTGGATGCGGTGTTTCTGTGCGGCGAAGGTGTGCCGGCGGATGTCGCGCCGCTGAGCGCCAATGGCGGGCTCATGACATTCTGCCTGGGGCAGACGGATGTGACAGGGGCGGTGATCGACGACCCGTTTCTGCCGGGGGTGCCGCAGCTCGCCGCCTTCGCGGGCGGGCAGACGGGCGCGTTGGCGCCGGCCTATGCGGCGGCGGCGGCGGCCTCGCGGCTGGATTTTTTCGCGGTGCTGCCGCGGTTGACCGACCCGGGCGCCGTCGCGGCCTGGCGGCTGGCGGCCGCGACGGCGCTGCAGAGCGAAGGGCTGGATGCGGCGGCCAGTGCGAGCGGGGTGCTGCTGCAATCCGCGCCGGGGATAGCGGCCAATCTGGCGGCGTTGGCGCTTTCGACGGCTGATCAGAGCCAGTTGCAGGCGTTCATCATTCAGCGTTTCGGGCAGCAGGCGGGCTGAACCTGGCCAAGCCGGTCCACCAGTTTGTCTGCGCGGCCTGCGGCAGCGTGTTCCCGAAATGGCAGGGCAAATGCGAGGCCTGCGGCGCCTGGAATACGCTTGAGGAAAAGGCAGCGCTGAAAATCTTGCCGGGTGGGATGAAGCCGGCCGGCGGGCGGCGGGAGACGCTAGAGTTTTTTGGCCTGGAGGGCACGTCACCGCCGCCCCCACGTGTGCCAACAACGATCGCGGAGTTCGACCGGGTGCTGGGCGGCGGGCTGGTGCCGGCTTCCGTCGTGCTGGTCGGCGGCGATCCGGGGATTGGGAAATCCACGTTGCTGTTGCAGGCCGGTGCGGCTTTGGGCCGGGCGGGCAAGCGGGTGCTGTATATTTCGGGGGAAGAATCGATTGATCAAATCCGGTTGCGGGCGGCCCGGTTGGGGCTGACAAGCGCGCCGATGGACTTGGCGGCGGCAACGCAGCTTGGCGACATTCTGGAGAGTTTCAAACGGTTTCCGGATGCGGCTTTGGTGGTGATCGATTCGATCCAGACGATGTGGACGGATGGGGTGGATTCGGCGCCGGGTTCGGTCACGCAGGTGCGGGCGGCGGCGTTCGAATTGATCCGCGCCGCGAAAACGCAAGGCTTCGCGCTGATGCTGGTGGGGCATGTGACGAAGGAAGGCGCGCTGGCCGGGCCGCGCGTGCTGGAGCACATGGTAGACGTCGTGCTGCATTTCGAAGGCGACCGCGGGCACCAGTTCCGGATTCTACGGGGCGTCAAAAACCGGTTCGGCGCGACCGATGAGATCGGGGTGTTCGAGATGACGGGGGGTGGGCTGGCGGAAGTCGCCAACCCGTCGGCGCTGTTTCTGGCGGAGCGGCGCGGGAATGTTTCGGGCAGCGCGGTGTTTGCCGGGCTTGAAGGCTCGCGGCCGGTGCTGGTGGAAATCCAGGTTTTGCTGGCGCCGAACCCCGGCGGGTCGCCAAGGCGGTCTGTGATCGGGTGGGATTCCGGGCGGCTCTCAATGCTGCTGGCGGTGCTGGAGACAAGGTGCGGGATGAAGCTCGCGATGAACGACGTGTATTTGAATGTCGCCGGGGGGTTGAGGGTGACCGAGCCGGCGGCGGATATGGCGGTGGCGGCGGCGCTGATCTCGGCCGCGACGGATGTGCCGACCGATCCCGAAATGGTGTTTTTCGGCGAAATTGGGCTGTCGGGCGAATTGCGGCAGGTGGCGCAGGCGGAGTTGCGGTTGAAGGAGGCGGCAAAATTGGGCTTCGCGCGGGCGGCGTGCCCGAAGCGCGTCGCCGGCGGTGCCGGCCGGCAAAGCATGCCGGCCGGGTTGCGGCTGGCCGAGATCGGGCATTTGACAGACCTTGTTGCGGTTGCCTCGGGCGGTGTAAAGCGTGCCGGCGGAACAGGGCCGGCGAATCAAGGGGTGGGAAGAGCGACGACATGACCTGGGTGGATGCCGCCGCGATCAGTATCATCATTCTCTCCGCGGTGTTTTCGCTGGTGCGCGGGTTTGTGCGCGAAATGCTCGGCGTGGCGGCCTGGCTGGGCGCTGCTTTCGCGGCGTTGAAAGGCTATTCTTATGTCCAGCCCTATATCGCCAGCGTGGTCAGCGTGCACAACCTGGTTGTACCGGTTTCGATCGGCGTCGTGTTTATCGTGATCCTGATTATTCTAAGCATTATCAGCGCCTGGCTGGGCGGGATCGTGCGCGAATCGGCGCTCTCCAGCATGGACCGTTCACTCGGGTTGGTGTTCGGGGCGGTGCGGGGGCTCGTGATTCTGGCGCTTGGGTATATCGGATTGTCACTGTTTGTGCCGGCGGCGGAGTGGCCGGACCCTGTGGTCAATGCACGTATGCTGCCGCTGGCGTTTGACGGTGCCACGATGTTGGCGGGTTTGCTGCCGCCGGACTACCGGCCGAATGTGCTGCCGTTGCCCGTGGCTTCCGCTCCGGCGGCGGGGACGTTGATGCAGCAGCCGGTCGCGGGGAGCGCGCTGAAATCGGAGTAAGAGGCCGTTAGGCCCTGCCGTCGCATACAAAGGCGTGGATGCCGGCCTTCGCCGGCATGACGGCGGGGGACGGGTGGCGCGGGTGCCTCGACACTTTAGTGTCATGGTTCTAAGGGACGGCTGCGTGAGGCGAGGTGGTCGGAATTGATCGATGATGACAGGCCGCATGAGGAATGTGGCGTTTTCGGTGTTTGGAACGTCACGGATGCCGCCGCCATCACCGCGCTGGGGCTGCACGCGCTGCAGCATCGCGGGCAGGAAGCGACGGGTATCGTCACCCATGACGGGGTAAGGTTCTACGACCATAAGGGGCTAGGGCTGGTCGGGGATAATTATGGCGATGCGAAAATCATGGCCGGGCTGCCGGGGACGCGGGCGATCGGGCATAACCGGTACGCCACGACCGGCGAGACGGTGTTGCGGAATGTGCAGCCGCTCTTTGCGGAATTCGAATTTGGCGGCCTGGCCGTCGGGCATAACGGCAACCTCACCAACGCGCATACGCTGCGCAAGGCGCTGACCAGGCGGGGCTGCCTGTTTCAGTCCACGATGGATTCGGAAGTCTTCGTGCACCTGATCGCGATCAGCCTTTACGCGAATGTGACGGACCGGCTGATCGACGCGATCAAGCAGGTGGTGGGCGCATATTCGCTGGTAGCGCTGACCAACAAGCATCTGATCGGCGTGCGGGACCCGTTGGGCGTGCGGCCGCTGATTTTGGGCCGGCTGCATGGCGCCGATGGGAATGCCGGCTGGGTGTTGGCCTCCGAGACCTGCGCGCTGGATATCGTGGGGGCGGATTTTGTGCGGGATGTCGACCCCGGCGAGATTGTGGTGATCGACGCCGGCGGGGTGCAGAGCATCAAGCCATTCGCGGTGCAGAACCCGCGGTTTTGCGTGTTCGAGTATATTTATTTCGCGCGGCCGGATTCCGTGATGGAGGGGACATCCGTTTACAATGCGCGCAAGCTGATCGGCGGGCAGTTGGCGCGGGAATCGCCGGTGGCGGCGGATGTGGTGGTGCCGGTGCCGGATTCGGGCGTGCCGGCGGCGATGGGGTTCGCCGAGGCGAGCGGGATTGCGTTCGAGCTGGGGATTATTCGCAACCACTATGTCGGGCGGACGTTTATTGAGCCGACGGATCAGATCCGGCATTTGGGGGTGCGGCTGAAGCATTCCGCCAATCGGGCGATCCTGGCGGGCAAGCGGGTGGTGCTGGTGGATGATTCGATCGTGCGCGGGACGACCAGCCAGAAGATTGTCGAGATGGTGCGCGCCGCCGGCGCGGCGGAGGTGCATATGCGGATCGCCGGTCCGCCGACGACGCATTCATGTTTTTACGGGATCGATACGCCCGAGCGCGGCAAATTGTTGGCGGCGCGCAATGACGTGGCGGCGATGGCCAAGTTGATCGGGGTGGATAGCCTGGCGTTTATCTCGATCGATGGGCTTTACCGCGCGCTGGGCAAGCCGGGGCGGGATGCGAAGACGCCGCAGTTTTGTGATGCGTGCTTCACCGGCGATTACCCGATCGCGCTGACCGACCAGATCGAGCCGAATGACGCGCAACTGAATCTGCTCGCCGAATTAAGCTGATGATCTATTTATGGGTCGCGATTGGCGGCGCTTTAGGCACAATGGCGCGGTTCTGGCTGGCCAACACGATGGCGGTGCTGACCGGGGCAGAATTTCCGTGGGGAACCTTGCTGATTAACGTCATCGGGTCGTTCGTGATCAGCTTTTTCGGGATGCTTACCGGCTCGGCGGCGCGGTTTGCGGTGCCTTATGAGGCGCGGGTGTTCGTGACCGTCGGGCTTTGCGGCGGGTTTACCACGTTTTCGTCGTTCAGTTTGCAGACGATCGATTTGGTCCGGACCGGGCAGGCGGGGCGGGCGATGCTTTATGTGGCGTTTTCGGTGATTTTGTGCCTCGGGGCGTGCGCTTTGGGGTTCGTTGCGGCGCAGGCCGTGGGGAATGCGCGGGCGGCGTGAGGGCGTTATCTACGCGAAATAACGTATTGACGTTTCGTAATGGAACACTCCGCACCGCGCTGATTTTGCAGTAATTACCAAAAGCGCCGCCAAGGCGCTATTTTTGTGTCATTTAGGCAACAGGAATTGTGCAAAGCGCAAAAATGGATCGTTTCGGCTAGCCCCTTCACGCGCTTGGCATGTAGATTGCCAAATCGTTATCGGTACACGGCGCGAAACTCTTGTCTATCGTTAGATAAGAACCGCCCATGATCAGGGTTTAGGCACTCACGTTTGTAAACTGCGTATTTAGGAGGCAGAATGATTACCATGCGTCGGCAACTCTTGGGACTGGGCTTTATCGCCGCGTCCTCTCTCGTGGCACTTCACGCGGCTCAGGCCATGAGTGGCCCCTCGTCAATCCAAATCGACGGCGGCCCGCTCGGCGCGTTGCAGATCAGCGGCGGTATCGACGGGTATGGCTACTATCTCGGCGAAACGAACGAGAGCGGTAACCTGCCGTTTTCCAACAAGTCGCTCGGCTCTGACGTCGCCAACGGCCTTGTCGAAGTTCAGAAGACGGACGGCGAATTGCAGTTCACGGTCGAAGTCGGCTCCAACGGCGGCGCCGTCACGCTTGGCGCTGGCGCGCCCGGCCAGACCTCGATTTCAACCTTTACCACTGGCCCGCTCTATGCCGGTTACGTCACCGTTGCTCCCACCGGGCTGCCGGTCACGATCTCGGCCGGCCAGATCGGCTCATTGGAAGGTTGGGAATCCGGCATCGACTGGAACAACGCCAACCAGCTGACGACCGAAATCTTCTACGTGCAGAACAGCCAAAGCCGCGGCGTTTCGGCCAATTACACCCAAGGCCCGATCAACGCGACCGTGACCTTCGGCGACGGCTACGACACTGGCGTCTTCAACTTCATCCAAGGCTTGGTGACCTATACGATCAACCCAACCAACAGCGTCAGCATCTATACCGCCGATAACCTCGGCCGGACCGGCCTCGCGGCCTATGGGTATGGCGGCGGCTCCGTCGGCAGCTATGGCCCGGAATATGTGAACTCCGACATGATCGGCGGGTTCTACAGCTACACGATGGGCAACCTGAACCTGGTGCCCGAAGTGCAGTATCAATACGCCAAGGCTGACGCGAAAATCGGCATCACCAAAGGCACGTATAACCTCGGCGCCGCGGTGTTCGCCGATTACAGCCTGAGCAGCACGTCACCATACTCGGTCGGCGCGTGGGTTGAATACTTCACCTCCCACACCTCCGCCGCCGATGAAACCACATGGTTTATCGGGCCAGACGCCCAGGGCGTCGGCCTCTCGGTCACGCCAACCTGGCAGTACAAAGACCTGTTTGCCCGCGCCGACGCCGGTTACATCTATCTGCTGCACAACAAAGCAGCCGATGGCTTCACCAGCTACGGCTACGGCGACAAAAAAGATCACGGCGAAGTCGTCGGCACCCTCGAAGCCGGCCTGCTGTTCTAATCCGCCGTTCTCGGGTTAGAGGTTAAGTAAGTAAGGCCAGGGGGCTTTGCCCCCTGGACCCCCGAGCAAAGGCTCGCCTTTGCAATCCTTTTTTGAGACGTGGAACAGGGCGGTATCTAGGATGCGAAGAGCATCCTAGATACCGCCCTGTTCCACGTCTTAAGGGTTTCAAGGGCGAGCCCTTGGCGGGGGTCGAGGGGGCAGCGCCCCCTCGCCTTGCTTGCTTAAAACCTCAATCCCGAGAATCCCCGAATTGAGCCGGCAGGCTCAGGATCGCGCGGAGGCCGGGGTGGTTGTCGCGCAGGCGGAGGGTGCCGTTGTGGAGGTTACAGACGGCGGCGACAAGGGCGAGGCCGAGGCCGGAGCCGGAGGTGTTACGGGCGGATTCGGCGCGGAAGAAGCGTTCGATGGCGCGTTCGCGGTCGGCTTCGGAGATGCCGGGGCCTTGGTCGGCGATGCTGATTTCGATGGTATCGTTATGCAGCATGGCGATGAAGACGATTTGCGTGCCGGAGGGGGAGAATTTCAGGGCGTTATCGAGCAGGTTGGCAATGGCTTGCTGGATGAGCTCACGGTCGCCGAGGAGGGGCAGCGGGCCGGTAATGTTGGTATGCAGGTTGATGCCGCGTTCTTCGGCGACGGCGTGGTAGAGCTCATCGAGGTCGAGCAGGACGGGGGCGAGGTCGAGGGTTTTGAAGGCGGAGCGGCGGGCGCCGGCTTCGATTTCGGCGATGCGAAGCAGGGCCTGGAAGACGGCGACGATGCCGTCGAGGTCGTCAGTCGCGCGTTCGATGGCGCCGCGCAAATCGTCCTGGGTGCGGGCGTGGAGGGCGGCGTCCTCCAGCCGGGTGCGGGCGCGGGTGATGGGGGTGCGCAAATCATGGGCGATGGAGTTGGAGACCTCGCGCACGCCGTCCATCAGGCGGGTGATGCGGTCCAGCATTTCGTTGATGATATTGGCGAGTTCGTCGAATTCGTCGCCGTCGCCGGATTTGGGCACCCGGCGGGAAAGGTCGCCTTTGGCGATGGCGCGCGTGGTGGCGGAGATGTCGAGGATCATCCGGCGGAACAGAGAGCGGATGACGAAGGCGCCGATGATGCCGAGCACCGCCATAATACCCATGGCCCAGAGCAGCCCGGCCTGCAGCAGGTGGCGGAGCTGCGCGCGGGCGCGCACGTCCCGCCCGACGAGGAGTTGATAGCCGCCTTGCAGGGGGTAGGCGCGCAGCAGCGCGACGGAGGCCGCACCTTGGCGGGTGACGGGCAGTTCGTACCAGGCGTCCGTCGAGTTCAGGCCGGCCGGCCAATGGTCGAGATTGCCGACGATGCGGGTGCTCAGCGGGTCCATGAGCAGGTAGATGGCGTCGCCGTCGACATTATCGGCGAGCCGGCTTTGGATCGCGTCGGCGAGCGAGGGGATGCCGCCGATGGTGTAGTGATCCAGCAGGGCCGCGGCGTCGTTCCGGACGGCGACTTCGACCTGGCGCTGCAGCAGGCCGACGGTGGAGTACCAGAGCGAGAAGGCGAGCGCGAAGGCGCTGAGGCCGAAGACCGTCGCGTACACCATGGCGAGCCGGATGCCGGCGGAGCGGATCAGCGGTTTGGGCCGCCGTTTCGGTTCGCGCGAGACATTCTGAACGGGCGCCGGGGATATGCGGCTGGTTTTCATGAGTACCGCCTATACTAGAGTGCCCGAATCGCACACTAAAATAGTGGTGTGGCGGCGGTTGTTTCGGGGGCGGTCAGGGTTGGGCCGGCGCGGATTTTTCAAGACAAGAAAGGCGTGGACGCCGGCCTGCGCCGGCATGACGAAGGGGGCCTGCGTGAGGAAAGGGGCCGGCCTGTGGGGGTGGCGCGGTCCCGGTTACACATCCTCCGCCCGGAGCATGTAGCCGGCGTTGCGGACGGTGTGGAGCAAGGCGATCTCGAACGGTTTGTCGATTTTTTGCCGCAGGCGGGAGACATGGACGTCGATGACGTTGGTTTGCGGGTCGAAATGATAGTCCCACACGCCTTCCAGGAGCATCGTGCGGGTAACGACCTGGCCGGCATGGCGCATCAGGTATTCCAGCAGGCGGAATTCGCGCGGCTGCAGGTCGATTTTCTGGCCAGCCC
>Ga0116227_10017135_pt1 | contig 10191 bp, 6 predicted proteins | sample S1TSphgellanicum_FD_89693 | JGI IMG/M metagenome (GOLD analysis project Ga0116227, IMG submission 89693) | Host-associated microbial communities from peat moss isolated from Minnesota, USA - S1T2_Fb - Sphagnum magellanicum MG | ecosystem: Host-associated > Plants > Peat moss > Unclassified...
CAATATGCGCTTTATAAGGTGCCAGTATTTTATATAACTGCTCGCGGTTTGATACAACGCCGCCCATTTCTTCGTCGGCCAGTTTATACCGCCTTTGCTGGCCCGTATTGGTTGGAATATGCAAAGCAATAACAACAGTGCTCCCTTTTTTAACATGGGCCAGATCTTGCTCCAGCCATTGTAATTGAGTTTCGGTTAAATAACCGATGTATTTTTTGGCTGTTCCGATAAAAAACACATCATCCAAGGATACATAATGAATGTTACCGCGATTGTATGGGTAATAAGTAGGACCATAATTTTGTTTAAATGTATTTGCCGAGTAATCATCGGTACGGGCATCCAGATCCATATCATGGTTACCTATCAGGTTAAAGAAAGGAACGCCCGATATATCAACCGCGTGTTTAAAATCTTCGTTCAGCTCAAAATGATCCCAAACCAGATCGCCACAACCAATGCCATGAAACAAGCTGCCTGTTGGGTATGATTTAACCAGATCGCGCAAATCAGGAGCCGACTGGGTTATTAAAATTTCGGCATCTTTTTTCGAGATCATCTGCGGATCGGCCCAAACTACAAAGTTGTGTTTGCGATCGTCTGTTTCCAGTTTCTCCAACCTAAAATCGGTAATAAAGCTACCTTGTTTGTTATCAATCTTTTTGTAAAATTGAACAAGGCCCTTTTGATGCGGAAAAGCATATCCGGCCGGAACGCTGATGTAAACAAATTCGGCAGTTTTGTTGCTTAGCAGACTGTAATTTCCACCCTTATCGGTCGTTACAACGTTTATACCATCGGTAACGGCAACACCTGCAATACCTGTGCCGTTATGGTGCACTTTACCTTTAAGGGTAAGATTAGTAAGATCTGTTTTTTCGGGATCAAGCGTTATCTGGCTTGCACTAAACAATGTGCCGGGGAGGCTTATAGCAGCGCTTGTTAATCCTAAATTTCTAAGAAAGCTCCTTCTGTTTGTCATATACTGATAATGGGTATGTGTGTAGTTAAGAGCAAACTACAACCCATTACCACTAAAACAAATGATTACATTATTGTAAACATTATGTTAACAAGCAGCAAGCCGCCAGCGATGGAAGCTTTATCCAAATTACTGTTATGAATAGTGTGGCGCAATTGTTCAATGGCTTCGCGCATATTGTATTCTACATTCTTTTCAGATAGATCAAGCGCCTCTGCTATTTCGTAATTTTTTAAACCCAGCAAACGCATTTCTATCATTTCTCTTCGCTTGGCAGAGAGCCTGCTGATCAATTCTTCAACGATCTGGATGGATTGTTTTGCCGCGAAACGCTCAAAAGGGTTATAGCTATCCGTAGGTATATTAAACAGATCATCGGGCAGTTGGGTAGTTTGATTTTGCAGGTTAATAGCCTTTAACGCACCATTGCGGGCTGCCTTAAACAGGTATGGTTTAATGTTACTTATTTGCAGTTTATCCTTTTGCTGCCACAGGTTTAAGAATAGGTTTGAAAGAACATCTTTTGACTGATCGTCATCTTTTACAATGGTATTGATATACCGAAATAATGGAGTGTAATTATCTTTAAATATGCTTTCAAACGTATCTAAGGTTATTGTAAGAGGCATATTTACTGTTTCCATAACACTTACAAAATAAGCGCATGCGTGTTTAGTAATTGAAAATTGATTGTTAAGATATTATTAAGCATCTATTAAAACGTTATCTCATGTTTAAAAACACAAGGCATAATGATAAATTATTAGCTTATTCTTTGCTTATTTACCAAAAATGCAATCGGTTTAAATTTCGCGACAAATTGTATAAGATTATTTTTATGTTTGATCAAATTATACATTAAGCAATGTAATGAACCGGATGATCAGCTGTCATTTAACTTAATCGTAGCAGGCAACTTGTTAATTGGCAGATCAATTTTAGTAAATGTTAAACCAAAGCTAACCTATGGCAATAACTAGAAAAAGGATAAGCATTGTATTTGCATTTACCACTTATATATTGTGCTGCCTAGGGAGTACCTCTGTTTATGGTCAGGATTTTATCGAGCTATGGCCTAAAGGACATATCCCAAATTCAAAACATCTAAATTTAACTGATAGCATTGCCAACGAAAGAATCTACAGGGTAATGAACCCTGGTATTTACGCTTTCTTCCCTGGCAAACAAGAAAATAAAGGAGCCGCTGTAGTTATTTGCCCCGGCGGCGGGTACGAACGCCTTGCTTATGTGATCAGCGGATTACAGTTAGCCAAATGGTTTAATACAATGGGCATCAGCGCTTTTGTTTTAAATTACCGCCTGCCCAACTCCCCCGACTTGATACACCGCGAAATTGGCCCATTGATGGATACCCAACGTGCTATTAGATATATACGGGCAAACGCCGCAAAATGGGGTATAAATCCAGACAAGGTAGGTATTATGGGTTCATCGTCTGGCGGGCATCTGGCAGCATCGGCAAGTACAATAAATGATGATGTTTCGGCAATTAAAGATACCTTGGATAAAGTATCTTATAAACCCAATTTCATGATCCTCGTTTCTCCGGTAATAGATTTAAGTACCACATACGCTCATGCAGGAAGTGTTAAAAATTTGCTTGGTATTGGCGCTTCTGACGAGGTAAAGAAAAAATTTTCGCTGCAATTACAGGTAACGGTTGCTACGCCACCCACTTTTATTGCCGATGCCATAAACGACAAAACAGTTAACCCCATGAATAGCCTGCTTTTTTACCAGGCATTACTGCAAAATAAGGTTCCTGTAAGTTTTCATGCATTCCCGCAAGGGGCACATTCTATCGCACTCAGAAACAATCCCGGATCGACCGAGTTGTGGACCACGCTATGCGAAATGTGGATGATTGAAAGCGACATCATTCCCGAAAAATTAAACAGTAAATAATAGAAATCAACCTCAATTCACCTATCCAATAACTGCTATGAAACCTCGCATCATCTTCCTATCAGCGGCATTATTGCTCACGCTCGGTTTAATTTATTCTTTTACATCTAAAACAAACAAACATTATACCTATGCATTTCAAGATCCTGCACTTGGTACAGAAGTACGGGTGCGTGATTTAATATCAAAAATGACGCTGGAAGAAAAAGTGAGCCAGATGCTTAATTCGGCCCCTGCTATACCTCGCTTGTCTGTGCCTGCTTATAACTGGTGGAACGAAAGTTTACACGGTGTCGCACGCACCCCTTATAAGGTAACTGTTTATCCGCAGGCTATTGCAATGGCAGCAACCTGGGACAGAAACTCGATCCACACGATGGCTGATTATACCGCCGAAGAAGGGCGAGCTATTTACAACGAGAGTATTAAAAAAGACAAGCACGGAGGCTATTTGGGGTTAACCTATTGGACACCCAATATCAACATCTTTCGTGACCCCAGGTGGGGACGCGGACAGGAAACTTACGGTGAAGACCCTTACTTGACAGGTGAAATGGGAAGTTCCTTTGTAACCGGTTTGCAGGGCAACGATCCAAAATACCTGAAGGCGGCAGCTTGTGCCAAGCATTATGCAGTACATTCCGGGCCGGAAGAGTCAAGGCATAAATTCAATACCGATGTTAGTGATTATGATTTGTGGGATACCTACCTTCCTGCATTTCGCAAATTGGTTGTTGATGCAAAAGTAGCCGGAGTAATGTGCGCGTATAATGCATTTAAAAGCCAGCCTTGTTGCGGGAGTGACTTGTTGATGAACAGCATTTTGCGTGATCAATGGAAGTTTAGCGGATACGTAACTTCGGATTGTGGTGCCATTGATGATTTTTACCGGGCCAAAGCACATCTTACTCATCCGGATGCTGAGAGCGCCGCGGCGGATGCTGTTTTGCATGGTACTGATGTAGAATGCGGAAATGTATCTTATTTATCACTGGTTAAGGCCGTAAAAGATGGCAAGCTAACTGAAAAGCAAATTGATCAATCGCTTGTAAGGCTATTTACAATTCGTTTTAGACTAGGGATGTTTGATCCATCTGATGCAAACAAGTATAACCAAATAGGTAAAGAAGCGCTTGAGGCACCTGCACATACCGCTCAAGCATTAAAAATGGCACACCAATCTATCGTTCTGCTTAAAAACGAGAATAAGTTACTCCCTTTAAGTAAAAACCTCAAAAAAATAGCTATCCTGGGCCCTAATGCGGATAATGATGTTAGCGTTTTAGGGAATTATAATGGCACTCCATCGCATATTGTAACTGCTGTAGAAGGCATCAAAAGCAAATTATCAGCAGGAACAGAAGTTATTTATGACAAAGCAACAGACTTTGTAGCCGATTCGCTTACAAGCCATGATTTTACCGGAACTATAAATAAGGTAAAAGACTCTGACGTAATTATTTATGTAGGCGGTATTTCTCCGCAGCTTGAAGGCGAAGAAATGCGTGTGAAAAAACAGGGCTTTCGCGGAGGCGACCGCACTACTATCATGTTGCCAGCTATTCAAACCGAACTGCTTAAAGCGCTAAAAGCTACCGGCAAACCTGTAGTTTTTGTTATGATGACAGGCTCGGCCATTGCAACCCCCTGGGAGGCAAAAAACTTACCGGCCATTGTAAATAGCTGGTATGGCGGCCAATCGGCAGGGACAGCGATAGCTGATGTACTTTTTGGAGATTATAACCCCGCAGGACGCCTGCCCGTTACTTTTTATGCAAGCGACAAAGATTTACCTGATTTTACCGATTACTCTATGAATAACCGAACATACCGGTATTTTAAAGGCCAGCCGCTATACGCGTTTGGTTATGGTCTAAGCTATTCGGAATTTACTTACAGCGCATTGAATATACCTGCCACATTAAAAAAAGGAGATGCACTAACTGTACACGTTAGCGTAACCAATAATAGCAAAACAGACGGTGAAGAAGTAACCGAACTATACCTATCACACCAGGGCGCCCAAACAAAAACAGCCATAAGGGCCCTCAAAGGTTTTGAACGTAACTTTATCAAAGCGGGGCAAACTAAGGAGCTTATTTTTAAAGTACCTGCAAATGACCTTGCTATTATTGACGGTAATGGTAGAATAGTGTTTGCGCCTGGGAAAATTGAACTTAGTATTGGCGGTAGCCAACCAAATAAGGCTACGTCGGTATCTAAAAAAACAGTATCCAGATCTATTGAAATTATATAGTTACTTACGGCTTTATTGCAATATGGCTTTTCGATTTCAGAAAAGCCATATTTTCTTGGCTGTACAACCAAGGTTTTGCAAGTGCATCAAAAAAGTCTGATTCGTTTTAACAGATACGCAGACCTATCAACAAATTTTCAAATCCTATCTCTATTACCACAACATTAAATCATCTCTGTGGAATTAATATTAACAAATACCTAACATGGAATTTACCTTGTCAAAATACCTTTATCGCGAATTGTAATAAACAAGATCTTACAGCTTGTGACCTTCAATGAAGTTTTTTAAGGCTTAAGCCAGTATCGATTTGCAGGGAAACCGGCAAAATCAAATAAAACTCAAAAACTAATGCCAAACCGATCCACAAGAGGACGGAATAGTTCGCATTTTTAATAAAGGATCGCTTAAAGGAGCATTTGGTACTAATTATTTTATGATACAGGAGTCTGACCAGGAATTGTTGAAAGCGATAGCCGCAGGAGATGAGCAGGCTTTTCACCGCTTGTTTAACAGGTATTGGAAAACCCTTTTTTCTTTTGTTTACCGCTTAACACGGGACGAAAGCCATACCAAAGATATTTTGCAGGATGTTTTTTTATACATCTGGAACAACAGGGATACACTTTATGCAGGTGATTCTTTTTTACCCTATTTAAATACAGTAGCCCGGAGCAATGTAATGATGGCCTTCAGGAAAGACAAAGTTAGGCTTCAGGGTGTAGATGTGTTATTAAATGCTGTAGAAAGCCCGGCCTTAACCGATGATCATTTATTATTTAAAGAGGTTAAACAATCTGTTGATAGTGAATTGCTTAAAATGCCTTTTAATATGCGATTGTGTTTCCAACTGAGCCGTTTTGAGGATAAGTCCATCCGCGATATTGCCAGGGAGTTGAACCTGTCAGAGCAAACGGTAAAAAATAATATATCCGAAGCATTACGTCGTTTACGCATCTCTGTTCAGCAGGGTTCATTATTGTACTTTTCGCTCCTGGTCCTTCAAACAAGAATGTAAAGGTTAATGTAAGCTTAACCATTTCTTAAAGTACTTTTTCGGCTTTCAGGCACTAATGTGTTGAATGAAGATAAAAAGGTATCCGCTTATAAAGCGACTGTTTCAGCAGTATCAGGAAAACACCATTCCTCAGCGTGAAAAAGAAATAATTGATAACTGGTTTGAAACCTATGAAAATGGGCCAGAGCCGGAACTTTTTCAAGACCCTGAAACGGAACAGCGTATTTACAACGAATTACAGCAACGCCTTAAACAAGGAATAACCCCGGTACGCACACTTTGGCCGCTACCTGTTTGGATAAAGGCTGCCTGCGTGCTTATTGGTGTATCTATTATTAGCACTTTATATTTCCGGCAGCGCAATTCTAAAACAACAACCCAGCAACAGGCTTACCAAACCATTAGCACGGCTAACGGGCAGGTTAAAAAAATAACACTGGACGATAGCACCGAAGTATGGCTTAACGCAGCTACATCTATCCGGATAGCTTTATTTAAAGATGATAAAAACAGAATAGTATATCTGGATAAAGGTGAAGCCTTTTTTAAAGTAAAACACGATACCGAACGGCCTTTTAGTGTAATTACCGGCAACATTATCACAAGAGATATTGGTACAGCTTTTAACATACGTGCTTATGATCTTAAAAAAGAATTCCGCATAGCGGTAGCATCGGGTAAGGTTGATGTTAGCCGGATAGATCGCTCAGGAAAACTTCATGTGATTAGCGCGGGTATTGAACAAGGCCAGGCACTGCTTTACACACCGAATAGCGACCAAACCCGTATGATCAGGAAAGATGTAGCCATGATCAGTTCGTGGAAATCAGGCAACTCTGTTTATGTTGATGGTATGACCTTAACCGAAATAGGTGAAGAACTATCAAGGCATTTTAATATTAGCGTAACGGTTAGCAATCCACAGCTTGATACCGATCGCTTTACGCTTAACCTGGGCAATCAAACCCTTACTCAAATACTGCAACACCTAACGCTGACAGCGGGCATCAGTTACAGCCTGGATAATCACCATTTAATTATTAACCCTCCTGATAAACAATGAAATAGAGCAACAAAATTTAAAAAAAAAGCCGGAAGCGTTCCAGCGCTCCCGGCAGTATGGACTGGGCTGTAGCAGCCAGTACCCTTCAATTAACTTGACTAAAATTAATTAAAGCAACAATATAACAAAAATGCGAAAATTACTTACATATTTTTTATTACTTTTTTCTTCGCTGAGCCTGCGCGCCCAGGTTACTACCGGAACTTTAACCGGAACTATTAAAGACACCAAGGAAACTTTACCCGGTGTTACCATTACAGCAACGCACCTGCCATCGGGTACGGTTTACGGTGCCGCTACCAATAAATTCGGGCATTTTACTATACCCAACATGCGCCCAGGTGGCCCATACACTATCAAGTTTACTTATATAGGGCATCAGCCTAAGGTTATTGATAATATTGATCTTAAAATTGGTGACCCTTATGTACTTAACGTTTTTTTGGACGATTCGTCCGTGCAGTTAGGCGAGATAGCCATAAAAACCACGGATAAAAATTCAATATTGAACGCAAGCCGTACAGGTAGTTCTACAAACCTATCCACACGCGAAATTCAGGCCCTGCCTACTATCAGCCGTAGCTTAAGCGATTTAACTCGTTTAACACCGCAATCAAACGGTAATGCAATAGGCGGCGGAAATTCCCGCCAAAACAATGTTACTCTGGATGGTGCCGATTTTAATAACAATTTTGGTATTGGTAACGGCTTGCCAGGTAACGGTAACCCAGTATCTATCGATGCGCTTGAAGCGATCTCGGTTAATGTTACGCCATATGATGTTCGTCAAACCGGGTTTATCGGCGGTTCTATCAACGCGGTTACGCGTTCCGGAACCAACGATTTTTCAAGTTCGGCTTATACTTATTTCCGTAATCAGAAACAAATTGGTACCAAAGTGAGTACTTATCCCGAACTGATTGCTACCGATCAATCGTACAAGATATATGGAGCACGCGTAGGTGGACCGATCATCAAAAACAAACTATTCCTTTTTTTAAATGCGGAAAAAGAAACAGAAGTTCAACCCGGTCAAACCAAAGTAGCTGCCACGCCCGATGCGGCATTTGGTAGCCAGCCCAATATTACACGCCCAACGGCATCCGAGCTGGATGATATCAGTAGCTATTTGAAAACTAAGTACGGATACGAAACCGGACCATACCAAGGCTATAATTTTAAATCGGAACGCACAAACTTACTGGCACGTTTAGATTGGAACATCAATCAGAACAATCACTTTAATGTTCGCTATAGTTATGTTAAAACCAAGAGTCCATCGTTTGTGAGCACTTCGCGGAGCCCGCTTGGTGGTTTCCCGGGTGGCGGATCAAGAACGGACATTAACGCTTTGCCTTTTAAAAACGCTAATTACTATCAGGAGTCAAACATCTATTCGCTTACTGCGGAATTGGACAGCAAGATCTCGCCCAGCGTTAACAATACCCTGCGTCTGTCATACACCAATCAGAACGAACCACGTAGTTCCGACAGCCAGATCTTTCCATTCGTAGATATTCTGAAAGATGGAAAGGCTTTCACCAGTTTTGGTTATGAGCCCTTTACCTACGGCAACCTGCGCGATGTGCAGATGTATTCGCTGAATGATTATTTAACCTGGTCGGTAGGTAAACATAACTTTACCGCCGGCGTTCAGGGAGATTTTAGTGTTACCAAAAACGGGTTTCAGCGTTTTGGTACCAGCTATTACACTTTCGCATCGTGGGATGATTTCAAGAATGGTGTAAAACCTATCGAGTTTGCTCAAACCTATTCTTTATCGCCGGGCTATGAGCAGGCCTATCCAACATTCAAATTTGGGCAATACTCTGTTTACGGGCAGGATGAATATGCTTTAAGCGATAAATTCCGCTTAACAGGCGGTTTGCGTCTTGATCTGGGTGCTTATCCAAAAGTATTACAAGAGCATCCGTTAGTATCTCAGCTCACCTTTGCAAATGGCGAGCACCTTAATACAGGAAACCTGCCACAAGCAAGAATATTGTTTTCGCCAAGAATTGGTTTTAACTGGGATATGAAAGGCGACCGCTCTGTACAATTAAGAGGAGGTGCCGGGATATTTACTGGTAAAATTCCATATGTATGGATTGTTGCGCAAGCCGGGGATGCCGGTATGCTACAGGTTACCGAAACCTACTCTGGCCAGAACAACACGCCTGGGGCATTTAACCCAAGTATAGGTGCATACAGACCAGCCACTCCGCCAACAGCCGGAACGGTATTACCAAACCCGATAACGGTGATGGATAAGGATCTGAAAATGCCGCAAACTTTTAAAGCTAGTCTGGCTCTGGATACCAAGCTACCATTTGGCATTGTTGGAACGATAGAAGGTATCTTTAATAAAGATATCGATAATGTTTTGTTCCGCAACGCAAACCTTGTTGATCCGCAACCGCTTAATGTACCCGGCTATCCGGATAACCGCATGATTTATCCAAGCGCTAATACCGATAAATTTATAAACCCTATACTTAATGGTAAAGCAGTGCCTAATGGGACAGTTATAGCTGGCGGCGGTGCGCAACCAGGGGCATTCAACGTTATTGTTTTAGATAATTCATCCAAAGGCTATTACTACTCTGTTACGGCTACATTATCAAAACGCTTTAGCAGTGGGTTTGGTGGCTCAATATCTTACGTAAGAAGCGAAGCCAAAAGTTTATACGAAGGCGGTGGCGATCAAACACTTTCGGGATGGCAGGGTACAACCTCGGTTAACGGGGCAAACCAACCAGAGCTAGGTTATTCGGGTTCTGTTTCTCCCGATCGTATCATTGCTTCAGTTTATTATCGTAAAGAGTTTATCAAACACCTGGGCACTCAGTTAACTTTGGTATATGATGGCTCAAATGGTCGCTTTTCTTACACCTACTCTGGCGATATTAACCGCGATGGGGCTAATGCGGATCTGATCTACGTGC
>Ga0116227_10017136_pt1 | contig 10191 bp, 8 predicted proteins | sample S1TSphgellanicum_FD_89693 | JGI IMG/M metagenome (GOLD analysis project Ga0116227, IMG submission 89693) | Host-associated microbial communities from peat moss isolated from Minnesota, USA - S1T2_Fb - Sphagnum magellanicum MG | ecosystem: Host-associated > Plants > Peat moss > Unclassified...
CCGACCTTCTTGATCGGCAGGGTGGGTTCGCTTTCAGGGATGTCCTTGACCTTGGCGGCCAGGCGCTCGGTGAAGAAGGCGTAGCGCAGCGCCGCCGATTGGGCGCCTGTCACCAGCTCCATGAACGCTTGGCGCTCAAGCTTCATACCCTGGTCAAAGGGCAGATCGACGGCGGCCTGCACGGCCTCGATACAGCGGGCCGGCGCATCCTGGCCGCGGATGCGGCGGCCGTTGGCCTTGCGGAAGGCGTCGAAGATCTCAGGCTTGCCGCGCAATGGCGCCAGCTTGTCGTCGCGGTCGCGCACCTTCAGCAGCTTGGCGCCGTCGGCGATCACTCGGCGGGCGAAGCTGACCGCGGTCTCGTGCAGCTTGTCGTCGTCAGCCACCGCATCGATCAGGCCTGCGGCGTGGGCGTCCGCAGCCCCGATGGGGTCGCCGAACACGATCATCTCCAGCGCCTTTTCTATGCCCACCAACCGCGGCAGCCGCTGTGTGCCGCCGGCGCCGGGCAGGAGGCCCAGCTTCACCTCCGGCAGGCCGACCTTGGCCGAGCGCGCGGCGACGCGGTAATGGCAGGTCAGCGCCGTCTCCAGGCCGCCGCCCATGGTGGTTCCATGGATGGCGCAGATGACGGGTTTGCCGAGGCCTTCGATCCGATCAAGCATCTCATGCAGGCCGGGCTGTTCGGGCGGCTTGCCGAACTCCTTGATATCGGCGCCGCCGGAAAAGCCCCGACCCGCGCCGATCAGCACGATGGCCTTGACCTCGTCGTTCGCGTCCAGCGCCTTGAGGTGATCGTAGATTTCCGTCCTGAGCGCGACCGATAGGGCGTTTACCGGGGGCGAGTTCAGGGTCAGGACGGCGACGCCATCCAGGATGGCGATCTCGGTCAGCTCACGTGGCGCGGCCATATCCATTATACTAACCCTATGCTGTTGGTCTTCTTATCGCTGGATAATGCGCCATACGGGACGTTCGAATCAAGCGCAAGCGCGCGCACTGGCGAAAGGAATGCGGCGGGCGGTCATATCGCCTGTTCGTGAGCGCCGTGCTAGCGTGGTCGCTGATGGTTCCAGACTCAACACCTTGATCGCGCCCGTGGCCATGGCTTCTCCCGCTGCGGGGTCAACCCAAACTGCGCGTTATGAGCGCAAGCGCGAAGCCATTTTGGAGGCGGCCGCCGCCTTGTTCAATGCCCGGGGCCTGGCCGGAACCACCATAGCCGATGTCGCCAAGGCGGTTGGCCTGACCACCACCAGCGTCACCTACTACTACCGCAAGAAGGAAGATCTGGCCGCCGCCTGTCTCATGCGCGCCATCGGGGCCATGGACGATATCTTGAGCGAGGCCGAAGCCGACGGGCGCAGCACCCCCGCCGAACGGCTCACGCGCTTCGTGCGGCTCTATTTCAGCCACCTGGCCGACACGGCGGCGGGGCGGGCGCCGCAGTTGATCAACTTTTGGGACCTGCGCGGTATGACCGGACCGCAAGGCCTAGGCCCCATGCAGGCCTTCGTCGCCCTGTTTCGTCGGATGCGTCAGCTGTTCCAGGCCGGGCGACCGGTCTTTTCCCGCAACGACCAGAACGCCCGCGCCCATCTGGTGTTCGCTGCTGTGATCGGCGCCAAGACCTGGGTGCGACGCTACGAGACCGACGACTATCCCCGCGCGGCCGACCGCTTCGCCGAGGTTCTGATCGGCGGCCTGGCCGGCGCAGGCGCCGTTTGGTCGCCTATCGCCGTCGATTTGCAAAGGCCCAGCCCGCAACGCACAAGGCCGGACGCCGCCGAGGTCTCCCGCGAAGCCTTCCTGCGGGCGGCGACGGAGCTGATCAACGAGAACGGCTACCGCGGCGCCTCGGTGGATCGGATTTCCGCCCGCCTGAACGTCACCAAGGGGTCATTCTACCACCACAACGCCACCAAGGATGAGTTGGTGGGCGATTGTTTCGAGCGGACGTTCGAAATCCTCCGCGACGCCCACCGGGCCGTTCACGCGATGGGCGGCGACGGCTGGACCAAGACCTGCGCCCTGGCCTGCGCGCTGGTGCGCCACCAACTGTCCGACCAGGGCCCCTTGCTCCGCTACTCCGCCCTGGCCGCCGCCCCGGCCGACCGCCGCGCCGAGCTGTGGGCGACGTCCGAGCGCCTGACCGAACGCACCGCCGGCCTGATCTCCGACGGCGTCGCCGACCGCTCCATCCGACCGGTCGATGCGGTCGTCGCCGCCGAAATCCTGATGGGCCTGATCAACGCGGCCGCCGAATTGCAGAAGTGGTCGCCGGCCGCGACCGAGGCGACATGCGCGGAGCTGTTTGTCAGGCCGCTGTTTGTGGGGGTGTTTGCGGGGTGAGGGGGACAGGAAGTCGCGGATCTTGCTTCCAATATTCTACAAATGATTCGGAAAAAATTAAAGGTTTGGCGTTTTTCAAATTATATTGACGAACCTTGTCTTCAATAACTTTTGGGCCGCCGCGACCAAAATCCAAACACCAACTGGTAGGGTTAATCAAATTTGCGTGCGCAAGTCGACTTAAACACGTTGCTTGGGTTTCAAGCCGTGCTTTCCAACGAGGATCGGCTGAGTTGTGGTCCTGGCCCTGATACTTTATATGTGTTGACCTGTTCATTTCCGTCCAATCTTCGACCTACATTTCGGCGTGTGCCTTAGAGTAAACGAAACCACAATCGTGGCGCGTCCAGTATTTAACAACGGTTAGGCCAAATTCACTGAACGTATTTGAAAAATCATAGGCGGATTTGCCGCTACAAGTTTCACACCTTATCGGAATCCATTCCTAAAATAATTAGGCATTTAAGAGTTTGTCCCAGAGAGCGCGGTCCTTGCGCACGGTGCGCCTGACGCATCTGCCCGATAGCGTCATGCCCCTCTCCGATTCTCTCCCGCGCCGTGTAGACGTCACGTTAGACACAGCCGCACCCGAAAGAATCGGGCCGCCCATCAGAAAGGACGCGCTGGCTTCGCCGTATCACGTGCGGCCCCGGCCTGCGGCGCGCGCCAATGCCGGGATGGCCGGGGTTTCATCGGCCGCGACTTCGCGCAGGCACTCATCGAGACGCTTGATCCGCGGCTCAATCGCCGAATAGATTCGGCCCGGATCCGCCAAGTCGAAGGCCGGACTGACGCGCTGGCAGATGGCGTTGTCCTCTTCAAAGATTTGGCGGTTGGCGGCGATATTGGACTGAATCACCATCTCGCCGACGCCCTCTGAGTTCGGCTTCGCTCGAGCGGTGAGGAGCCGCGTGTAGAAGTGTGTGCGGCTTGCATCCTGGGACGGGAAGAAGTTCTGAACAGCATAGGTCAGACCATAGGTCGAGGAGATCATGGCGTAAGGGAAGAGGTAATAGCTAAAATAGCCTTCGAACACGTTGGCAGTCTCAATGGAACGCTGCAGCCGTTTCAGGCCTTCAGCTATGCGCGTCGCGCCGACTTCGGCGAAATAGACTGAATTCAGGCCGGCATAGGCTTCGCGCTCTCGGGTCAGGTTCATCCGGGCCAAGGTGGTCGGATGGATTGTGTTGATGTGATAATATTCAAGTGCATTCTCAACCGACACACGCCAGGGCGCTTTGAAGTCTATGGGGTACAAGTCACGCCGGGTATCGATATTTCGGGAGAGATCGGCGATTTCCGGACCCATCTCGTCGAGTTGGTCGGCCAAGCTCATGGCGGGGTCTACAGCGACAAATAGGAAGTCGCCCCACACCTCCAGCGAATAGGTATTGAGCCGCGCGCGGGTCAGATCGCAGTTCTTAAATAGGTCGCGACGGCTGGGCCTCACCTCGCCGCCGCGATAGCTCCAGGCATGATAGGGACAGACAGCGCGAGCATTGCCGCTATTCTCACCAAAGAATAAGCCGCCCCGATGGGGGCATATATTATCAAAGGCGATCAATTGACCTTCGTCGTTATAAAGAACCAACTCGCCCAGCGGCCAGTCTAGCCTGATATAGTCGCCAGGCGCCTTCAGCTCACCACGATGCGCCACAAGGTGCCAGTAGCGACGGGTCAGGGTTTGAATGAGCGTGTCCATCGGCGTGGCCTCCTGGGGTCAGGGTCTGAATTGCGTATCCATAGGCTAGAGCCTCCTAGCGGGAGCAGCATAGAGAGTCGCGCCGTCCGGGACGGAGCGGACCACCACGGCGCCGGCGCCGATCCGGCAGCCCTGGCCGATCTTGAGCTTCGGTAGCACTCTTGCGCCGGAGCCAAAGAGGGCGCCGCTGCCCACCTGAACCCCGCCTGTCAGATCGACATGGAAGCTGAGCGTGCAATAGTCCCCGACGGAGACGTCGTGACCGATGCCTGCATAGCCGCCATGAGTGACGAAATTCCCGACATCTGCGCTGGGGCCAACGTATGCGGCGGGGCCGATCACCACGCCCCGCCCGATTCGGGCGCTGGCGCATATCCAGGCCCTGGGGTGCAGCAGGGTCGCGAATTGGGCGTCTACCGCTCGTAGACACTCCGCCACGGCGCGTTTGCCTTCCGGCGCGCCAATGGCCATGATCAGCCTATGCGCCCGATCAGGTACATAGGCTTTGATGGTTCCAAGCTGTGGTAAGCCTGCAAAGCCCGCCATCGGGCGGTCGCCGTCGTCGATATAGCCAACGAAGCGCGAACCGGTTTCGTCGAAGCTTGGCGCGTACCAGTCGTGAACTTCACGAGCGAAAGGTCCGCCGCCGACGAGCACATAGTCGCCCATAGCTCCCCCTTCAGGCCGCGTAGCCGCCGTCCACCGTCCATACCGCGCCGGTGACCCAACGGCTGGCTGGCGACAGCAGGAAGGCGGCGACATTGGCGACATCTTCGGGCTGGCCAAACCCCAAAGGGTGGGACTGTTCGAAATCGGTGACCGCTGCGGTTGGCAGTGAGCGCAGCATGCGTGCATGCATCTCGGTTTCCACCCCGCCAGCGGCTAGGGCGTTGACGCGAATGGCGCGCGGCGCGAACTCCAATGCCAGGGATTTCGTCAGACCATCGGTCGCCGCCTTGGCGGCGGAATAGACAACCATACCCGCCGTGCCCTTTTGGGCTGCGACGGACGACATGAAAAGGACAGCGCTCCGATCTCGCAAAACCCCCGTCTTCGCGAGCGCCCGAGCCAGCCCAATTCCCCCATGGACGGCGGCGCCGAAAATCTCCGCCACGTGCTTGGACTTTGACAGGCGGATCGGAAGCACCAATTCAGCGCCGGCGCAATGAAAGGCGCCGTCTAGGCCGCCGGCGTCCGCCGCCGCGCCGGCCACCAGCTCCGCCGCGGCGTCCGAGTCGGACATAGCACCCGTCGCCATACGATGATCGCCAGGGCCGAGCGATTCCAGGGTCTGTGTCAACCGTGCTTCATTGCGGCCTAGAAGCACCAGCCTGCCGCCGCAGCGCGCAATCAGCACTGCCGTCGCCCGGCCAATCCCTGACGAGGCCCCCGTAATGAGGATGGTGCGGCCCGCCATCGCTTGGTTGGAGAATATCATGCCGCCAGCGTCTCCGCGCAGGAGAGTGGATCCAACGTCATAAGAGCGGCGCCCCATGAATAGCCGATGCCAAAGCCCACGCTCATGATCCGCATCGGCTCGGTTGTCAGGCGCGTCGCCAGGTCTGTCGTCATCAAAAGTGGTATGGAGGCGGAGCTGGTGTTGCCGTATCGATCTATGTTCATCGGCGCCCGCGCTTCTGGAAGCCCAAGCTTCTTGACGATATGGCGCTGCATAAAGCGGTTGGCCTGATGGAGCAGAAGCGCATCGATCTGATCGCCTTCCAGCCCGGCATTCGCCAGGGTCTCCTGCACGAGCTTGGGAACGGCGCGGAGGGCGAAACTGAACACCTCCCCGCCCTCCATAAAAAGATGATGGTCGGCAAAGGTGGAGGCGCGCCGGGGGTCCGGTGTCGGGGGGCGAAAACCGCCGCCGGCGACGATCAGGTTGCGAGCGCCTCCGCCATCGGTGCCCAGCACGAAATGAATCGGGGGAACCCCTTCGCTATGCTCGAGGGCCGAGGCGGCGCCGGCGTCGCCGAATAGGAGCGCGGTTGCCCTATCCTCTGGGTTGATTAGCAAGCTGCTGGTATCGCCGTTCAGCAACAGCACGCGCCGGCAACCGCCGTGGATCAGCAGCGACGCCAACCAGAGGCCATAGACATAGCCCGAGCACCCCAGTACCACATCGAAAGCTTGGCAACGGGCCGACAGGCCGAGGCGGCTTTGCAGCACGCAGGCGGTGGCGGGACAGCGCTGGTCGGGCGTATGCGATACGAACACCAGCCCGTCCACGCTGTCGGGCGCCCAATCCAGACGAGCGAGGAGACGCTGGGCTGCTACGAAGCAGAGGTCCGACGTGGTCTGACCGTCCTTCACCCAGTACCGGTGCTCGACCCCCGTTATCTTGACCACGTCTGCGACACCCTCAGGCCCGAACTGGGCCTCGAAGTCGGCGTTGTCGAGCCGTCTGGAAGGCAAGGCGGTCACAACGCCCCGCAAGCGCACATTGGCGACCGTCAAGCCTTTAGGCGCCGCAGCCGGTGCGTTCCGCGCAGGCTGGAGGGCGGCTACGGTCACGCAGCGACCGCCAGCCGGACCAGAGCTTCCACGTCCGACACAAAAACGCATTGGGCCAGAACTGAGCCATCGACCAACTTATTGTAGCATTCGTCGATCAAGGCGATAGTCGATATAATGGCGAGAGAGTCCCAATTGTGAGAGGTTAGATCAAATTGGGGGGTAATTTCTTTCACATCGACCTCAAATATTTCCGCCAACCCTTCATAGAAAGCGCTCATGCTTGCCTCCTTCGCTAGTGCAGGGTCTAGTGCAGGGTGACGCTCGCCGCCGCCCACGAAAATCCGACACCATATCCAATAACCATGATTCGTTGGGTCTTGGCCCCCTCCATCAGGGGCTCCAGCGCGATCGGGATCGAGGACGAAACCGTGTTGCCGCAGTCGGCCATGCGCACGACGAACTTATCTTCGGGGATCGCCAGCTTGCGGCGCAGGCGCTCCAACATGAAGGCGTTGGCCTGATGAAAGACGAAAGCATCGAAACCCTCTAGCGGGAGGTTGCAGAGCGCTAGCAACCGCTCGACCGCCTTGGGGACTTCGCGCAGGGTAAAGCTGAGTACGCTTGGCCCGTCCATGTAGAGGTGGTCGCCCGTGCGCACGTTGCCGGACTCATCACGGATTTCGCGCCCGGTCTGCGCCGTGCGCGGTTGGCGAAACCCGCCTGCCTGAACGATGAGTCGCTCGGCGCCCGTTCCGTCGGTCCCGAACACGAAGGGGCCTATCCGCGGCGTTTCCGACGCTTGCGCCTCCAGGAGAGTCGCTGTCGCTGCGTCGCCGAACAGGGTTCGGACGCTCTTGTCCATAGGATGGATGAGTTTGGAATAGGTATCGCAGGTGAGTAGGAGCACGCGCGTCGCCTGGCCGGACTCGATCAGCCCCTTAGCGAGCGCCAGGCCATAGACATAGCCCGAACAGCCTAGGCCATAGTCCAGCGCGCCCGCATCTCCTCTTAGTCCAAGTCGCGCATGGAGCACGCACGCCGTCGCGGGCAATATATAATCAGGTGTTTGGGTGCAGAACATCAGGAAATCAATGCTGTCGGGGGCCACAGCATGGGCGCTGAACAGGCGCTGCGCGGCGGCCTCCGCTAGGTCGCCGCCCGTCTGGTCCGGCGCGCAGATCCGGCGCTCGCGCACGCCCGTCTTCTCTAATATCTTATCTGCGCTCCAATTGGGATAGAGATCGGCCAGCGCCTGATTGGACAGCACGGCGTCCGGCAGGAAGCTTGTAATCGCCGTGATAGTCGCTGCTCGCATGTCCGACTCTAGCCTGTCGGGGCGCCCGCAACGCACCGCTTGATTAAGATAGCGCACGCCCCATTAACATCGGGTTAACCATAATCGCCGCCGTCAGGAGCGGACAGCCGCCGCCAGCCGCTCAATGTCGTCGTCGGTCATGTCGGCGTAGAAGGGTAATCCCAAGGTCGAGCGCGCCAAGCGATCCGTCGCCGCCACGTCGGCGTGGGGGTAGGCCCGAAACGCGGGACTGGCGTGGCAGCCCATGCCCCACCAACGCCGGGTATCTATGCCGGCCGCCGTCAGACGGCTCTCTAGCGCCTCAGCCTGCCCTTCCGCTGTGCCGACCATGCAGGTGGTGGAGATCCAATGGACGCCCCAGCCTGGCTGGAACGTCAGGTCGCTGCAGGCTATGAGCGCCATGCGAATCCGTTGAGCGGCCCGCAGATAACGTAGCCGCGTGACGGGCCAGGCGTCCAGGCTCGCGAGTCCCACAGCGCAGGCGTACTCGCTGAGCTTGGCGTTTGTCCCGACACCAACGGACTCGCGCGTGCCCCGAAAGGCAAAGCTCGTGATCTCCCGACACTTCGCCACGAGGTCCTTATCTTCGCAAGCGATGTAGCCGCCCTCGCCCGCGCCCAACAATTTGGTTGCGTGCAGGCTGAAGGTTGTCGGCACCGGCGCGTGTTTCACGGTGTCGAAGGCGGCTGCGGCATCGATCACGATGGGCACGCCCGTGCGGTCCCGAAACGCTTTCCAGGCTTCGGTATTGATCGGGCGTCCGAAGGCGGCGACCGCAATGGCCGCCCCGACCGGTCCGGGCGCCGACGCCAGCGCCGCCTCAAGCGCCTCAGGGTCGAGCATCCAGGTCGCGGGATCGACATCGACGAACCAGGGCCTCATCCCAGCCGCCACGGCGGCATGGGCGGTGGCGACGAAGGTCCAGGAGGGCATGGCGCACAGCGTTCCAGGCGTCGCGCCCAGGGCTTGCAAGGCGATTGTGATCGCTTGGGTGCCATTGGCGACCGTGGAGACCGCGGTCGTCCTCTCAAAGCGTTGCGCCAGGCGCGCTTCGAACTCGATCAGGAGAGGGCCGAAGTTGGAGTACCAGCGCGCCTCATCTATCCGCCTGAGATAGGGCAGGATCGCCTCGGTCGGGGGCATATAAGGGCGCGCCACGGGCGTCTGTCGCGCCTGCGCGACGTCGGTCGATAAAGCACTGTAGGTCGACGTCGCGGCTGCGGGCATGAACGTGCTCTGAGGTACACATGCCATTCTCATCAGGAATTTGTTAACGATAGCTTTCCTAATGCGGTCTCTGTTTCGTGACGGTTATCAGCTCAGGCAGATAGGCGCTGGCGCCCAAGGAGCGCTCCAAAATGACGAAAAATGTTCTTGCGCTTGTGGGGCAAAATGCAAACGATATTCTTTCGGTCGTTAGCAAAAAAATCATGCAGAGCCTTAAAATAGAGGGCATTTCGCATCACGTCATAGATTTAAATGTTCCGGGTTTTCAGAAAAAACTTCAAAATTTGGTAGAGGATGGAATATTATTTGCTTGGGGTCCCGCGGGATTTGGTTCAAATATTCCGCTGGGTGGGGAAAGTTTATGGGATAAGCTAGGTATACCGTTTATTTCCGTTCATGCTGATCCGCCATTCGCGAACCCAAGAAACCACTGCGTACCGGCACGCAATGTAATTAACGCCTATCACTACAAAGAAGGCGCAGATTTTCAGCGAGATTGGATCTGTTCGTCACAAATCTCGGCGATGATTCCCCTGGGGATTCTTCCAATCACTGAGCGTGACATGATCCCCTGGTCCAAGCGGCCACGCCGGATGGTTTTTGTGAAGTCCGGCAATGATCCGGCGGCTTGGCGCGCCCGGTGGTCTGAATGGCCTACCAAGCTGCGCCGAGTACTCAACGATAGCGCCGATGCAATTTCGAAGGAAAAGACGGGCGATATTGTGCCGATATCACTTTCATGTTTGGACGCTCATGGAATAAAATTAGACGGCCGCAAGGAAATTTTATGTGGCTTGCTTCAAGAGGTTGATATCTATATACGATCATTGCGGGCCACAACTATGGCGATGGCCGTTCGGAACCTTCCTATAAACATTGTGGGAGACGGTTGGGGCCATGTTAGCCATCTCGGAGGACAGGCTCGCTTTTTGCCACCCATCAACGCCAGCGGCCTCGACGGCCTCTATGCTGAAACTCAGTATCTCATGAACGCCAATCCGAACTTTTCCTCTGGCCTTCACGAGCGCGTGCTCTATGGGTTCGCCGCCAAATGCTGTGTCGTGTCTGACGACAATGCGTTTTCTCGCGCCAATCTCGCCCATTTGCCGAGCTACCACGGCGTAGAATGGAATGA
>Ga0116227_10017138_pt1 | contig 10189 bp, 7 predicted proteins | sample S1TSphgellanicum_FD_89693 | JGI IMG/M metagenome (GOLD analysis project Ga0116227, IMG submission 89693) | Host-associated microbial communities from peat moss isolated from Minnesota, USA - S1T2_Fb - Sphagnum magellanicum MG | ecosystem: Host-associated > Plants > Peat moss > Unclassified...
ACACTTCAAAGTACTCTTAAGTAGCTTTATTTTGGTGATGGACTGATGGGTATGAGTTGGGTGGGTAATGGGTATGGACAAGGTGCCATGGGTGGGTAATGGGTGGGTACAGTTGACCCACGCGCAGCTGTGGGTCGGGTATGGGTACAGTTGTGAAGCCCAATGCAGGACTCTGCAGGGAAGGCAAATCCAGTTGACCCATGTTATCAAGCTCTATTTCTCATAACCAGCCATCTTCACAAACAGAAAGGGCTCTTCATGGATGAAAAGTAGATTACTTCATCTATGTTCGAGAAGGTTGAAGGTTATGAGAAAATAGCACTCATCTCATGGACTAATCAGAAGGTGACATGTCTGCAAGATTTCTCGTCTAGTTGAATATGGACTGCGAACTGTTATCAGTACTACTTTGAACAAGTTGAGCAATTAATGAACACACTCTCAATGTTTGATTGGTATAAGTCAATCTACAATGTTGTCGGCAGCTGTATGATGTCATGGTTCATGAAGTTTGAGTGGCTGGATTATGGAGATGAGAGCTTGTTGTGTATCCTGAATGTATATTGCACAGCCTCATCAAACTTTTTTCTTTTGTTGCTCCACTCAGACGCGTGAGAAAAATCCCTACCACGAGGCATTGCTGTTGTTTTATTTTCGTGGAGTACATCTCCTTCGATGTAGGTTTCTACCTTCTTCCAAGTCATGTCAGTGAGGTGTTATGGTAGTTGGTCATTAGGTCACTCTCATCGACGTTTCTACCAAACAACTGTCCTGTTCCTCAATCCCCTCTTTTTTATTCCTCTGCTCTTTAGGGTTGACCTTTTTTCTTTCTCTTGGTAGCTGGTATGTTAGTTCTGAAGTCTCTAACTCTAATTCATGTTTACTTAAATCATAAATATGAAGAAGTTCTCAGTCCTTATGAAGATATTCTTCAAATTTATTAAACCACAAGTTAGAAGACAAATTTCACATACACTTCATGAGTTTGTGAAATCTATGAACTATTTGCAGATATTATAGTCAACTTGACTAAGGGTGTGGAACTAGGTCATGCCTCTGAACATTTCCTATATCTTATGCTGGTGGATGCTCAATCTTCCCTACAAGAATTCAGTGGTCTGTAATCATTGACTTGTGTTTGATTTTACATGTGATTGGCTCATATTTGTGACAATTTAACCTTTTCAGGGCATTTGATTCTTTATCCGCAAGCCAGCTCTATCATGCAGACAAGCCCTTTTGAGGTCAAATGTTGTTTTGTTTAGTAAGCATTGTTCCTGTATCAGTCTCCTGACTTTCTGACTTTCTAGCTACAGGAAGAGCGCTTTCATATACGGGCATCATGTTCAATGTTCTGTTCTGAAGAAGCAAGGATTCAGTAGCAACAATATTAGGAATACGGAAGTTGCTTGACAGTCACTTCAGATATTATAACTATCTTCAATTTGGCACCATTGCTGATGATATTAAAGATTTGCCAGCTCAAGGACCCCACCCATTGGAAGCTGTTTATGTGTGGGCTGGCTTGGGAGACCTCTCCAGAGGTTCTACGTGATGTGAGTGTATATCTGATTGCTTCCATGTTGCCTTTGTCTCATCTCTGTGGTCCTCTTCAAGAAGCACTTATAATCTCGATTCCTGATGAGGGTGAGCCTGTTGCCAGTTTTCACTCAGCTCAGAAGATCATCGTCCTGGGATTTTGGTCTCATCTTTGTAAATGGACTTTGAGCAGGCATGAATGATTCAGTGAGATTAAGGAAGGAGCTGTTATCACTGATAAAAGAACTGGGGAGTCCTGGGGTTTTAGGTTCTATGACTTTTAGACACATGGATTCTGCACTGCATGCCTTGATGAAACCAAGTAAAAATATCACAGTGAGTTTCATTATCTTTCCCTAGTTTTCTGAATTTGCATGTTCAAAATGAGTTGATGTGAACTGTTTACTTTTCAATGCCTCTTGCAATGTAACTCTCATTATGTGGAATCATGTTTGGGGCTTTGGTTTTTCTTTACAGGGTTGAATTACATATGCAATTTAGCTCAGGTGGAACAACTGTAGTTTACCAGTTGCAACAGAAGCTGTACATTGGGTTGTTGTCTTATGAAACCTCCAATTATACTTTGTTGACAATCGGGAGAGATTGAGGAAGGTGTTATTGCATTGACAACAACACAAACAAGTGCAGGCTAGTGCCATGATGAACATTTTACTCGTTAAATTTAGCATCAGGTTCCTCTAAGTGAAATTGGTCCAGCAGAACTTGGCTGTTCTCTTCAAATCCCAAGTATCCTTGCATTGGGATTTGGGGGGTAGATCCACCTTTGTTTGGTTTCAAGTTTCAATTCTGTGATGGTTTTTGTGTTCATGGCAGTGTGATATTGGACCCCTTTGGCCCAGCTCAACTGTCTCTGACAGTAAATGCTGCATATAAGACTTTTCCCAAAGACTTATGTGATTTTTACCTTCCTTTAAGAAAGGGTTCAGTACCTATGTCTGACAGCAGACTGAAGCCACTGCACCTGTGAATGGTGACTGCATTTCAAAGAACTCTTCCTCATGCATGCAGTTTTGGAGATCATTCTATGTGCAGCTAGATGGCTTGTCTAATTTATCTGGTGCCAATTCATTTGCACCTCTTCTGTCTTCACTCTGTTCTGTCTGGGGTTGTTCAGGGAACACAAATGATTGTGAAGCTAGCAATGGAGAGGCGAAGGGAGCACGCATGTACCAGCACAGGTTATGGCCATGTGACTGCAATCAATATCCCAGGTGCAGTCAGGCTACCACACAGTGAACCCTAACACTGCAATTGTCCCAAGCCTCAGGAAGCAACTGCAATAGTCCTCACTCTAGGGATTTTAACTATTACACTCCTGTCACTTGTAGGACTCAACCAACTTACACAGGCCTGACTGTGACATTACAGTATGCAGCCACAGTACCTGTTACTACCCAGAGGAATCCCTCACAGTATGCTTTGCAAATAAGACTGGTTTTTCAGTCTACCGCACTTGTCACAGCACATTTTTTCCATAGATTAGATCCAGGTCATGATTTAGCTACTTAAGTAGATCAGCTGGTTCATGAGAGACAATCTTCTGGCAGACTGGCCTGTGAGCACCTAAATGATCATCCTAAACAAAGAATGAGTTTGAAGTTGGAGGGATGGATAATTCCATAGACAATCAAGTTTCAAGCTAACTAGTGGTGATAGTTTGTAAATAGCTCACTATTTTTTCTAAGATGATTTGCAGTTTATCATTTTTGTAAGATCAATCATACTTTCAGCTGTTCATGCGGTTTTAAGATCGCAAGAACCCAAATAAATGCAACAATGCAAGAATCCAGCGTACCTAATGGTCCAAGCTCATTGCCTGCCAAAGTTAACCTGGAGTGGACATGTTAGCATAACATGCAGTATTTGGACATTAACAACATACTTGAAAAAAGATAAAATGCGACTTGTAAGCATTGTGAGAGTTTCCATGAGCATCATCTGCTTTGTCAGATGTCTACTGTGTGACCAACAGATTTCAGACTTTAAGCCAATTTTGAGAAAATGAGATTCCATTTCAAAAGTTATAACGATGTGAATTTTTTAATCCAATTTTCAAAAAAAAATTGCAGCATGAAGGAATTTTTTTGGCCAAACTCTGATCTCATGACTTGGAATTGAGAAGTTTTATTTGTTGCACCCAAAGTTGTACCAAGCATACAAAGTACTGTTCTTTCGCAGTTGTCTGCTTGATCTGATTTGAAGGTGTTGAGGAGACTTGTCTATGGAAAAAGTCTTCAAAAATGAACTAAGAATTGATTTAAGCTCTTTACATACCTCATTTAGTTTTACTACAAGTTACAAATGCTGGAGGTAATTTAGCTTTTTCAGCTTGGCCTCATGTACAAACAGGTTGCTTGTCAACCTTGTGATGTTGCTTCTTGTGATGTGGCTTAACTTTAGAATTTTGTGCCTTCTCATTGGCTATTTCCATCTTGTCAATTTCTGCAAGGCAACTCTTCTAACTTTGACCCTCCTTGCATAGCATTTACAAGATTGAGAAAAATGGATAGAAATGTTAGATGTCTAGATCTAGATACATGTATGCGAACTGAATGGAAAACAATGTATTAGACATCTAGATCTCCATGCCTGTAATTGAATGAACAACCTCAATGAACTAAACATCTAAACACATGTATGAAAACTAATGGAAAACAAATAAGGTAGGGTTAGGAGGTATTTCACCTAGATTCACATCTAACAAACTAGAAATAGCAAATTTTTTGCTTTCTGGCACATCATCATCTTTTATTGAGGCCTTACATTTCTAGAAGGAGTACCTGTAAGAGGTGGAGCTTCCACCACTTCTGAAATAGGGTCCACACAAATCTTTTCATATGTGGGGTTATCCTTGGAATCTTTCAAACTTGTGTGGGTTCAATATTTATCTCTACATAAATATATTCAAGCATTGAGTGAAACTGTTTACAAAATGTAGATGACAATTTTGGAGTTGAGATATAAAACAACTATAGGTATCAATATTTGTGAATGATCATACATGTGTTCTCCATTCCCTGCATGTCATGAAGCTTTTTAACAAGTTCAAATCCGTTCTTATTTTCATTGTCAATCGCCTCCATCTAAAACTTGTCTAATAAGTTTTGCAACTTTACATGAGGTTGTTTCTCTTTAGATTTTGATGTGTCCTTGATCTCTGGAACTTGTTTAAATGGTGATTCACCTTCATTACATACAATTTGCATCATAATTGGACTTTGGGGTGGTGTCAGCTGAGCACCTCCATTACTTGATCCCAACCTAAATGGACTACTATTTGTCCATTATACACTATTCCTTTTCATGAAAGCCTCTTCAAAACATGTGAACCCAACCCTATTTATTGTAATGGATATATGGTAGCTACAAATCACAAATTTCAATGTGTTAGTCAACAAATGTAACAAATAGATGCATCAGTAATTAGATTATTTATTTTGAAATGAATCAAATGCTTTTCATGACCATATACATGACAATGTGATTACCTTTTTCCATTAAGGAAATGCTTCACATGTATCCAAAACTTGAACATATTATTCAACCAAGTCCTTTAAACCTACTTGGAAAACCACTACTGTGTAATCACAACTACAATAATTTACTATTATAGCAACTAAATCCTTGGGAAACCACTTTAGTGGAACCAAAAGCAATGTTTACTACTTTTCCAGCAACCAAATGTTTATAATGTTAAGAGAACCACTTTGCTATAACCAAAAATAGTACATAGTTCTTTTTCAACAACCAAGTCCTTATCATGTAATGAAAACCACTTTGTCTAAACCAAAAGTATTACACATTGATTTTCCAACACCCAAGTGTTGCACACTGATTTTTCAACACCCAAGTGCTACACACTAATTTTCCAGCACTTTAGTCCTTATAATGTTAGGAAAACCATTTGGTTATAACCAAAAGCAATGTAATACTACTTTCCCAACAAACAAGTCCTTATGACCTAGGAAAACCACAATAGCAAAACCAAAACCATTGTTTACTACTTTCTCCATCAACCAAGTCTAAGAAAGCATAAGGAAAAACATTATTGATTGCTTCTCCATCAACTAAATGACCATTATTACCTGATAAAATTCCATCACCACAATGCTAAAACATATTAAATTACTACAACCACTACTAACCCATTGAATTCTACATTTTGGTAATTGAAACAAAATTTTCTTAACACATTAACAAGTCATAGTAGCTCTTAATATAGTTGGGTCCAACCACTTTATTAGGAGTCACATGTGCCCCCTTAAACCATTGTTTTATTCTTAGAATATTCTTGGAAATTTTAATACGTCTTTCAAAAAAAAAAAGTTTTCTTAATACTATTATGTTAAGGTGTATATTTTAAAATATCCAAAATATGTCATTAAAAAATATTTTCAAATTGTGCTTTTAATGTCAAAATCACTTTAAGTTGTTTTTATGCAACTTTTAAACAATGGCTACAAGAAGTTAAAAGTCCTTAGACATATTTTTCACTCATTAGATTGATTCCAAATTTTTATGACATGTACACAATGTATTCATGATAAAATTTTATAAAAAATTATTCTATTTATTTATTTTTACAATCCAAAATTCAAAAAATTAAACAATGGTTATGACTACTTTTGGTACATGTTAATATGACCGCACCTAGTTCAATGAGCAGAACCATATGACAATGAGATTAATGTTTAATTTAGTGAAACAATCAAACAAATGCATGACACTTTTAAAATTTTAATAATGTATTATCAAGTTGTTTCTAAAATAAAACAAAGGGGTAAGGTCTAATGTTGTACCTGAAAGACCTTCTATTGAAGGTGCTTCCATAAAAGACACCTTCATCTCCTCTCACAAATCGTCAAGGCCCATGTCAGCTACCAACTTCTTCATGGCATATGTCATCTTCTCCACATAAGCCCCAATTCACATCCAATCTGGGTGAAAAGACTACTCACATATGGAACACTTGTTGCTAACATTCACAAGTTCCCCACACAAAATGGATGATACATGTGTTTACAAGAAAACAATGTCATTACAATGGAAACCCTACAAGCAAAACTCGCAAGGCTTGATAACTAAATAAGTAGGATTGTCAAAATTGACATGGCCACTAGGATGAATTATGGGTATTGGCCAAAAGGAACTATTGTTCATATTCTTCATGCTTTCAAGCTGCCTCAGAATGGCTCTTTCTTCATCTTCTAAAACCAAAACTTCTCGCTTTACTTTGGCTATGGCATCATCTAGCCTCAAAGAATCCAACTTAGTGTTTGCAAACAATGATTCCCCTAAGATAGCTCACTCCATTTTCTCCTCGAACATGTTCCTTTTGATTTCCAATTGCCTCTGCAAAATATCTTGTTCCTTTTGCAAAGGCCCTATCTCATTAAAGGTCTTATTAAAAAGGCTTTTAGATTCTAGTTTTACATCTATAGTTGTTGTAGATGCACCCTCTATCTTCAAAATTTCCACCTACAACATTAATGTAAATAACATTTTTAAAATGGGCAGGAAACTTTAACCTATTATTGTTTCAAAGTAAAGAAATTTGGACTTATCAAAATAAGCAAGGCTAAAGCACTTACATGTACTTTTTGTCCAAGCACTTGGATCTCACACATCAACCTTTTTAGTTGACATTCAGTTTGAGAAATGGCATTCTATGCATCTAGTGTAGTTGCCCTCCGATCCTCCATGCTAAATTTCAACCCTACAAGTTTCTCAAAAAACTTGGTTCTTTTCAGCTCTTGATTTATAATCTTGGATTTGCACTGCTTTTTTAAAGGTCTTATTAAAAAGGTCTTGCACAAGAAAATACACTTCTTCTACTCTTGTGACATCTATGATCGAAACACCATATGAACACATTGTTACATCGCTCTCCAAAACATCTACCACACTAGGCTCGGACTTGCAAAACTTATGTTCAAACTTGTTGGATCCCTCTCTTCCACCCCTTCTAGACAAATTTGCAAATCCACTCTTCATTAGTTTTGTTTCTTCTATCCGAGCTTCTTCCCTAGCTATCGAAGTAGTTGCCTTTGCCCAATTCACTTTCTCACCTTTCTCTTACACTATGTACCCTTTTACAAACCAAATCATGAAATCATTGTTTATCACTTGGTCAATACCATATATACCTACCAATAGAACCTTAGTAGTTCCCTCTTCATTTCACAGTGAAGATGCAAGTTTGTAGTTTTGAAACCCTCAGATGAAAGCCCAAAAACTTTTATTATGTCTAAATCAGACACAATGTTTGTTGGAAAGATTACCTTGGGGTTGAATCCTTCGACATTTAACTTCCTGACAATCCTAAAGTACTTTTTAATTTGATCTTTGTAGGCAACATGATCCCATGGGGGAAACTCAAAGTTGGGTAGATGCAAGCTATGGTGCTTCACTTTTTTGTGTCCTTGTGAACTTTCTGCAGAGTGCACTCTATTGAAATGCCACAAACTTATGGTAAAATCATTAATGTGACCCAAAAATTTACAAAATAAGGTTTTCAACTTGAATAAGAATATATGTTTGGGGGCAAGGTGCAATAAATATGTACAACCACATAGTAATGGACTTTTGAAGTGGAGATATGGACTTTAATTTCAAATATGCATTGACATTGAAATGCACTTTTCAATATCATTTCATCTCAAGATGTCTTGATGGGATTCAATATATGATACATGTTAGGAAAACAAAAAAAAAATTGAAATTTTTTTCACAAAAGCTTGAACCAACAAAAAGATAAGGATTTTTAAAGGCCCAAAATTGGACCTTAATTTCAAAAGTCCATATCTCATGTATTTTTTGTTGGATTGATTGACTTTTTTTTCTAAAATGCATGTTATAAAGATGTCTAGGTGGGCAACCTTTTATTGGGACTTTATTCCTTAATTTTGATGAGTTGATGATGATGGTCACTAATGGAATTCATTGACATCATTAATGGAATTCATTGACCTATCAAATTAGGGTTAACATGATTCCATTAGACTATTTAGGGTTTGGGAGGGAGGCTGATGGGCACGAATGGCATGATTGTAGTTTGTAAAACAATAATGTAATACAGGTAGTTACAAATTCTTGATTTGTTCATTTATGTTTTTACTACACTTTTTTTTCTTTTTCAAATTCCATCATCTAGATTGTGTAAAGTAGAAGACAAAGGAAAACAAGTGTCGAAAGACCATAAAAAAGAAGAGATGATACAAGTATGGTGTCTAGGTTCTACATTTTCCTTTTTTTTTTTAAATTTGGAGAAGGTGATTATTTTTTTGGTGGTAGTTAACATGGAGTTAGGATCTTTCAAGCTTTTGTTGAAGGTGGGTGTGTATTCCTTTGACAAGCTAGCAACAAGCTCCAATCACAATCAAGGTACCCCAAAAGGACTTTCACATGCCAAGGACTATAATTCACAAAATTCAAATATGAACTATTTTTTCTTTTCATATTTGATCTCAAATTGAAGATTCCCAATGAGTTTTATGAGTTGTAATTAACAAAATGATGGTTTAAATTTAAAATTTGGTGGACAATTTAATGTCTTTAAGATTCCTAGAAAATCAATTTAGTCCTTGTTCACAGCACTTGTAACATGATATAGGAATCAAAAGGTCTAGTATACTTATGCCAAATTGCACCAAATTTGAACCATGTACACAAATTGTTGTTGGATATCAAATGGCATAAAAATAATACCATGTACATTGTCCAAATTCCTTAATGGCAACATGTAGCCCTATCAACATGCAATATTTTCAAGCTACAAGCTTAAGGACAAGTAAAAGGAACATTATTTAATGTGTTTTCGAACAACTATGAAACATCTAAATGTAAATTAATGTTGGATGTAATTTTTTTGTACAAAATATTGAAATGTTTTCAAGTACATCTAACTAAAGTTACATGGGTTACATAATCAAAACTAGCTTAAATCGTTTTCTTTGGTAAAAATGACTTTAAAGTCTTGGAGTATTAGTTTCTTTTGGGATACCCTAATTATGACTGCAACCAATAGCAAATCTTGATTGTTTGGAACTCATCACAAGTTGCAAATATCCATTTGGAAATCAAGTGATGCACCATGACAACAACTTCAACCCTAAACCACTAGAAAATTAAGTTAAAAAACCTCCATGACGAAAAACACTAAGATTTTTTGTAAACTATGCAACTTCAACTCTAAATTGCACTATGACAACGACATCAACCTTACCTAATGCACTGGAATGTTAAGTTCAAAAAAACTCCTGACCAAACACATTGAGCTTTTACATTTCCAGCCCTTTTTGACATAGACAATGTCATCAATGTTATTCATCAACAATGGCTACCATTTTCATCATCTTGAAACACAAGGAAAAAAGTTTATATCCAAAATGTCCCAACTAGAACTTTCCAAAAGACACATAACCCAAAATAAATAAAAATAAAATGGCTTTTCATTTAGATATGGATTGCCAAAAAATCGCATATTTTTTTACCCTTCAAAAGTCCATAACGACATTTTTACATAAATTTTCTTTGAAAGGATTTCATTTTTGAATTTGATGTGATTTGGTAGATTACATGTTAAGTCCCTTTGAACCATTAAAAAACAAAATACTCTACTGAAACCACA
>Ga0116227_10017139_pt1 | contig 10187 bp, 9 predicted proteins | sample S1TSphgellanicum_FD_89693 | JGI IMG/M metagenome (GOLD analysis project Ga0116227, IMG submission 89693) | Host-associated microbial communities from peat moss isolated from Minnesota, USA - S1T2_Fb - Sphagnum magellanicum MG | ecosystem: Host-associated > Plants > Peat moss > Unclassified...
AGGTGTGAAATCTTTTATTAAAAACCTTAACTAGATGAGAGTTATGGACTTTTGAAAGGTCAAAATTGAACCTTATTGTCAAAAGTCCTTTTGAAATGGATGTTTCCCTTGTTTTTAAAAAACAAAATCCCTAATGAACATGTTTTTTTAATATTTACTTTGGTTTATTTTCATATGGACTTTATGAGTTTTCTTTTTAGGATTTTCAAGTGGCATCCACCATGACAAATGACATCAACAACATTTCATATATAGGTTTTGACCTAGGTTTAGGAGGTTTCATTGATGGATGAACATTTCTGGTAGTCAAAGATTAAAATATTGAAATCTTAAAAATTAACAACCATGTCCATTTTATCACTTTTAAAGAACTTACTAAATTAACCAAACCTTAAATGGATAGTTTAGATGAAAAACATAAAAATCATGTGAGGCTTTAATGAACAAAAATCATTGGATGAGCAAATGAAAGTGTTGTTAAATAAAAATGGACTATTCATTTTTGGTTAATCAGTAAATTATTCATGCATTTTCAAAATTTGGAAACTCATTGGGTCATCACATTAACCCACATTTGTGGTGTTTTTTGTTTAAATGTAACACATTATCCATCAATTTCCACATATTAAAATGATAAGCATTGGGCTTAAGGTTATGAGTTCATTCACCTAGTATTTCTTCAACTTGAAGATCCATAACTTCATGTTCAAGCATTGTTGTTTCCATAAATTGCATGCTAGGTTCCATCTTGCATTCCATTCTAGCTAGGCTTAAAGTCCAAACCCGAGTAGTCTTGAAGCCTTTACATATGTTTAATATTTTCAATCGTTTATAGAGATGTTTGGACTTTGGCTAACAAAGTTAAACAACTTGGAAAGGAGGACCTAACTTAGTGGGTGTTTCTACCTATGTATATGATATAAATATGATATGTAAAAGCCTTAAAAACGATTTTGAAAGGTTTAAAGCAAGTAACATCAAGTGGTTGTAAGGCATGGCTCATGTGAGATGGTAAAATAATCAAATCCAAAACCACATTCCTTGCCTTGTGCAAAACCTCTCATGTAACATGGAAGTTGTTACCATCTGAAAGAAATAAATGGTCATTAGTTTTAAAAATATTTCTTCCACTGTCTTGAAAAACAAAGTTTTTTAAAAAATTGAAAATTTCCATGACACTAAATTATGTTATGGTTTACATAAAGGTACATTCACAAAATAAGGGGTTGAAGGTGCACCTTTATTAAGGACTTTAAGGACTGCTTATTCTGAAAGGTTTTTGGTATATACTAAAAATATTCTGTTTGTAAGTTGCAAAAAGTCATAAGAAAGTCCTTTTGACTTAAAAATATGTCACATTATACTTTTATGTGAATGTGTTTTAAAAGTCTCTCCAAAATTATGTCATTTTGAAGTCCTATAAGAGTCATTTATGAGTTTTTTCAAAGAGTAAAAGCACTGTAAAACACTGGTTATAGTGATTAATCAATGCTTTTGAAAATTCATATTTCATTAGATTTAATTCAAATTATTACACATGTTTCCACAATATATTAAAAACATTATCATCAAAACATATGAAAGAAATGTGTAAATATTAATATTTTTTTGACACGAAAACATGAAAAACAAAGCACTTAATACAGTTCTTATGGCTACTATATTTGTGAATGTACCCATAAAAAAATTGCTAAAAATATGTCACTTTCGAAAAAAATTCAAGTCCATTTACAAGTCTTTTTATTGCTTAAGAAAACTAATTACAATGCTTTCAATATGTTTTTGAATATTTTTCATTCATTGTATTGATTTCAAACTTTTAAAATATATATATCAATACATTGAAAATAACATTATGTAAAAACAATTCCATTTGGAATGCTGTGTAATGCAAACTAATTGTGTGGCAAGGATACAGAAGCTTGGGGATTTAATTAATTACTTTGGTGATTCTATCATGTCACATTTGTAGATCATCCAGGCTGGTATGAACGAGTAGGGGAATGTCCTAGGTTGAAGGCATTACGGAAAGGTCCCTGTGTGAGGCAGGAGCTAACAGGGGTCCTCTTCTAGTAATGTCCTCAACTGAGGGCATTACCAGAACGTAAAGTGTGATGAACTCACAAAACGAAACCCTAATAATAGGGGATATACAAATCAAAACACCCTTAAAACAAAGCAGAAGCCATTCCCATTCACTAGACATCAGATTCCACTTTAGGAGGTGACCTCCAATTACACTACCAAAATTTCTGGGGTGCCTAGTATTGTGGAAAGGATCCAATACTCTGGATAAGTGTGTTTTTAAAAAAATTCCTGATGGAGCCAGGGTGGCAAGCATTGCTAAGCACATTTTGACTTCACTGGTAACATCATTTCTTTTTCTAGGCAAATAAGAAAATCTTATTGCAGAGAAAAAAGAGAAACAAACACCAGTTGGCGACATTACTTCAAGGATCTCTTAAAACTATACCCAGTAGACATAAATGTGGCAACACCCTGGAAAAAACAGTTTTCTATCATTTTTAGGCGATTTTTTTGAAAAACAAATTTTGTGACAAGATATTCTGCTTTCAGAAAGCTGTGTTGCCTTTTGACTATTTTTCGTCAAAAGAAATTAAAAAGAGAGTCGGGGAGTTCTTTGTGTTGAAAAAAGATCCAATCCTGGGACACGGTTGGTATGAAAAATTCAAAAATACTGAATACTGAGATAGGGAGTCAATACCAGACCACCGCTCCACCTAACCTACCTATCTCCTTGTTCCAGAGTTCAGGAAGTGTCTTTGAAAGACAATTTGGCTCCAGCTGAATTCATTTAGTATTCCAAATCGATGGTTAATAATGATTTTTAGATGGTATAAATGGACAGGTCCAGCTCCAAATTCCAATACTTGGAAAACTGGGAGAAATACTTGGTCGGAAAAAGTTGTCCCAGATGCACTGCCTAGTGTAAACAGGTTCTCTCTCTTTTGACTGAACAACACATATAAAACAAGCCCACCAAGTTGCCACTGGAATCTGAGAAACAAGACTTCAAAAAACTGAATTGTGAAAATAAATTATTGATCCAATTGTGAACTCAAGACTCATTGGCCTCAAGTGTTAAGGTTTTGGGATGTGAAAGGCCAAACATAAGGATCAATGTGTTGAAGACACATTGATTGGTTGAATAATTTTATAATTTAAAATTAATTTACAACTACAAAAAGCACTCTTAGTTCAATAACTTTTGCTTCATTGGTTCAATGTACAAAATGATCACATGCACATTGCTCTTTCCAATGGTACCAAAAACACAGAAGGGGCCTCACAATTTGAGCTGGTTAAGGTGTGGTCACAAAACAAAACAATCACTTATTTATTATATAGATTTTACAATTATACTGGTCTGGTCTCCAATACCATTATTTATACCATGCTATATATCTGTCCATAAATTATATACAGATGCCCAAATTCCCAACGCGGGTTTTAACCACCCCGAGGAAAATGAGGTTGCATTTTATCGGAACCAATGACAGATACGTAAGTTTGGATAAGTGTAGCCAGAAGCAAAACGGCGGCTGTGATGACACTTATCGCTAACCATGGTTTGGAACAAAATGTATCGTAAAATTCAGTTCTCATCTTATTTAGTGCGGATCCACACTGCAAATTAACAGGGTCCACGATTTCCTTTCTAAACGTTTTTGAATATGGGGGGAGTGATAGTCCGCTTTGCAACCTGTCCCACATTTCAAAAGCGTTGTGGTCGGTGATAAGTTCGTTCCGAATCACCTCACAATCGTTGATGAGATATGCGACGTCTTCTGGGGTCCTGATCAGGTGCAACATGAGATTCAGATAATCTGAAAATGCATGGCGCCTCTCACCATAATGATCGAAAACTTCGTACATCGCCAGATTGCGAAAGTAGGATTCCGTCCTGTCATTTAGTCGTACAATTGGGAGGATTAAGCAACCATTTTCAAAAGCCACTTCCCTAATCATTCCAAGGGTCCCTTTGATGCGAAGCCCTGCTTTCTTCAAATCGGTTGCAGATCGTAGTGGTTCTTCACCCAGGTTTTCCTCACCAAGTACTCTCAAAACGGGCCCCTTCTCGAGGCACTCCTTGCGGGTCAGCTGTAAGATTTTGTCCTCATCTAGAGTTTCTTCACCCAGGTTTTCCTCACCACGTACTCTCAAAACGGGCCCCTTCTCGAGGCACTCCATGCGGGTCATGGGTAAGATATTGTCCTCATCTAGAGTTTCTTCACCCAGGTTTTCCTCACCAAGTACACCCAAACCGGGCCCCTTCTCGATGCACTCCATGCGCTCCTGAACTGGAATGATTACGTCCTCATCTAGAGATTCCCGAATGTTGAGTGCCGTCGGACAGATTCCAAAGCATGTACCGTGGGGAAGTTGCTCCCGATCGCTTGCAGACTTTTTGGTCTTGTCTTCATCCGGAATCGATTCGGTTGCAGTAGACGACTCCTTCTTGCTGTCAAAAGTAGTAAGTACCTCGTAAACACAAGCAAAGATGTGTGCACACTCATCGAAGTCGCCTACACGATAATTGACATCAAATAAATCGGGAAATTGTTTTATGTCAGCGCAAGGCTTTTTAAAGATCTGAATGCACATTTTACATACTATGTTCTTCAAAATCTTGTGTAAAAACTCTCTTCTTAGATCTGAGTACGGATCCATCAGTTCCTGAAAATAATCTGAATAAGAGTTCTCTCCCTTCAGCAGTAAATAAGATTTGCTAATGACCTTCTTCAGCAAATTCATTGGAATTTGATTTTCGAACAAGAAAAGGTCATTCCTTAACGCAGTGTAAGCCACTCCTTCCTTCAACAAGGCCCTAATGTTCAAACCTCCTTTCTCGAACCACAACATGAACATATTCATTAATGTCTCACTATATGAATTAGGCAAAGCCGAAGAACTTAGTACCAAAAGTAATGTCAAAGCATCCAAGGTTAATAGAGACTGCACTTCCTTCCTGCTGAAATTAGTTGCAACACTAGGGTGTAGACCGTATGATCTCAGCACTATCAGTTCAGGATCATCCACAACGTTATCACAAAATTCGTCCCATCGATTGTCACGATCTTTGTCCCATCGATCTGATTTCAGGTTGCATGCTGCAGCTAAGCTTATTTTCAGACCTTCTGATTCAGTGGTGGACGCAACGGTTGTGGAGGCCTGAAGGTCCCTGTTGTGGAGGCCGAATTGCCATTGTTGTGGAGTATAATGTTGCACAGGTTTGCGCTTGAAGTCTGGCAATTTCATTACAAGAACTCGATCCTCTACATCATAACAAGCAGGTGAGTCAAGTCCTAATTCGAGTTTACGGATCCACTCAGATTTTGCCTCGTCGGACTTCCACTTGAATTTTGGCTCCTTAGTGCCAGAGTTTTGCCCTTCAGTAACAGAGTTTGACCTTTCAGTGCCGGAGTTTGGCCCTTCACTGACAGAGTTGTGCCCAACGTTGTCCGTGTGAGCCACGATGTCTTCGACGCTGCTTCTAACACCAGAGTTCAGAGATGCAAGAGATGCAGCAGTGGTGAAAGCCATCTCTGTAACAACATAACACAGAGAGAAGCGTTCGGTCATTTCGATTTTTTAGGAAACCTGTTACAGAAATCTACTTGCTGACCATGTTTCAAAGCAATCTCCATAGTGAAAGCATGGCTTGATCACCATTGTGAAGATTCGTGACAACTAACTTGATGTTCAGACATTGATGGGTAAGTGGCATTACTTCTAATTTCTGGAACGGTCTGAGAGGAAGAAATATTTACACAAAACAACTTAATTGAGATATCAGTATTTTTCAAACTCTATTCTGCTATGCGAAGGAGTTAGTGTGGCGTCAAGAGAGTCAACAGGTTCTTTCATGAAAAGCGCATCTACACATGAATCAATAAAATGAAACGCACCACTTCAAATTATTAGGATAGATCGGAGTAGAGCCGATAGGTGGCTGATAGCACCGGCCGTTAGGTCTCCAGGCAGTGATGCAGCGTACTGTAGGAATGAACGTGGAACAGCAGGCAAGTTGAAGAGAGTACTCCTGCGAATACTGGTGCTGGAAGCTATGTGGACACTTCAAGAAAGCGGAAGCGTCTGGTACGTTGTGGTAGAGCTGCAAAAACAGGTGGGGAGAGGTTTAGTCGCTGCAATTAGCTAACAGAAAAACCAGGTGGGCTATATATGAAATTCGTTCCGGGAGCGGCTCCAAGCTGCATGAGAACAGACATCGCACAAACTGAGGGAATATTGCAACCTAGAGGAAAGAGTGGAGCGAAAACAGAGCACCAGAAGATTAAACATCGTGAAGAGGGGGATGACAGAGCCAGGCCTCATATTGTGTCAAACGGTAATCTAGAACATCTCATTACAACACACATGGTGACCTACAAAAGCAACTTTCAGAAGCCTATCCCATGCTGATTTGCGCTCACATATTTCAACTATGAATTTTCCCAGGTTAAGGATTCAACCAAGAGCAGGAACTTGGAAGCATCTATTCAGATTAATATTGTAAACAATCCTTTGGTGAGGTGAGCATCCACATACAGGGCAACAAAGGCGATGTGACCTTCAAATGCAGTAAACAATTTGCACGCGCACCAACTTAGATGGAGCGATCCACTGTATACAGATTTTGCACTCTTTAGTTGAGACTGTCTTTGATACATACGGACAATTAGTCGATGCTGGAAAAGAAATGAACAATCAGACCTTCAATTTCACACTGGAAAAGAAACAGCGAAATCCAGAACCTAGAGATCTATTGAGTCATTGAATTAAACGGAGCTGCATGCGAGTATACCGTCGACACTAGATGACTCGGAGTACAACAGAGTGATGGCTGGTCATCGGCAGGGTTGGTAGGTATGTATATTGGACGGAGGCCAAGGAGAATGACGATCCCACGCGATGCAATCGCGCCAGCTGCACTTGTGCGTAAAGGAAAGCCGGGTGGGCGGGGGGGCCTAATGGGAAACAAACTAAACAAATTGCAGGAATTGGATGAAACAGAGATTTGTCTGAAAGAAAGGAAAGACAGGAAGAGACGTGCAGCGTGCTAGAAACGGAACCTGGGATATAATGAGAGAGAAGAAAGAAAGCAAAACAGAGGAGCCTGTGAGGAGGATGGCGACGAGCAGAAAGCAGACGAGAGGAGAGAGCTCCGGAAACGCAAAATGACTTTGAGCGGTGAAGGTTCAGGAGAACGTCGGGCTATATAGGGATCTCGGAGCATGCGTATCGACTGTAGGAGACCTAATTGCGGAATACCATCGATAGGAACAGGATTCTGCCAACTTGGCCAATCATGTCCTCTGCGGTTGGATAGAACTGACCATTCTGGCTGGAACACTTGATTGAATGAATAGTCATTGATTCTTTTAGGCTTTCTGATATGGCCAGGTTCACTTCCCTTGCAAATTGCGAGAGAACAATAGCCATGGCAGCTGCTGTCCCTCCCTCAATAGCCAGGGCACCCTTCCATAGTACCCATGGGACTCTTTTTTAATTTTTAATTTTCAGCCATGTGGGAGGTGAAATGAAGGGCAGTGCAACCAAGGGCCTGAATTGGCAGTGGATTTCACCACCATGGATGGGTGGGGGTGGGGGGACGGGGGTGTGAAACAAGAAAATCAGAAAATCAGTCCTATGTGGTGGGTGTTGTGAAAGGGTGCCTTGGCTATTGGCGCAGGAACGGCAACTGCCATGGCTATTGGGGCCAGGGCATTTAACAGTGATCACCCAAATCATGTTTACCGTGGCACTCCCGCCTGCCTTGCATTTGGGATCGTGGGGCCCCTGTGTACCTTTTCCTTCTTGTCATGTGCTCCTATTTCCAGGGGATAAACTAAGATGCGAACCTACTTCTTATAGCCTGCGTGGTGTTTCAATAGCCTGACCATTATTGAGCACAGTACATGGCTAGCACGGTATTGCAGCCAAAGTACAAATATACAAAAAGAGAGGGGTAATATATTCAGTGACAAGAAATTTTGAGGAACTCAAACTTGGGAGATTTTGTCTAATCTTTTGTACAGTCGTCCCTGGAAAATTGATTTTGCATAATTTTTCATACAGTGTGGTTTCGCCCTGGCTGTCCCTGGACAATTCCAAAGACAAATTATCTTATTTTCAAACTTAACTATCTCATTTTTTATATAATTATTTCACTTCTTTTCTTTAATTATTAACATGGATGTAAATAAATAAATAAACATGTGCCTTTTCATGTCGATGATAGTTATATTAATTCAAATTAAATTTGACATTGATATAAATAATGATGAATTATTGAATACCATACGAGAACATAAGTAAAGAGAAGAAAAAGTTGAGCGACTAGGAGCAAGGAGCCCAAATTCTTTTGAAATCAAAAGGTTATACTAACCTCCTTATTCACCCTAGTACTTGAAGACAAAATTTAAAAACATTTATCCTTAAAGATAAGATATCTAAAAGCATTTTTCCCTTGTTAACATAAATGAAACTTCATTTGCCAATTCAGTTTTTTGGGTTATCTTGTTCCTTTTGTGAGAATGGTATAGGGTTAAGTTTAGTTTATTATATTAGATTATTTGAGGTGTTGATCAACGTTTAGAGAAGAGATGTAGCTGCCTAAGAAACCATATATCTAGGGCGGAACCATACCACTGCCAGGGGCACAGCAGTAGGAAAGGTGTTTGGTGAAGATAATCAAAGGTTGCCTTTGTGATTAACACACCGCAGTAAAGGCTGTGAAATGTTTTGCTTAGTTTGTAGGATTTTGATGCAACAATCTCTGGAAATTCACAAATCTAAGCTTTCCTGCTTTATTCTCATTTCACCTTTTCTGGAACTTCCTAGACTTTTGTGATGAGACATTCTAAAAGAACCTCTCATTTGATGTTGATAATGCTTTTTTTATGTGAACCCACCACTTTATAAGTTTTCTTTGTTAAGTGACTAGCAGTTGTATATGAGCATTAAGAATAGTGCAAAAGCCAATGGACCAACGAAGGTTTGTAATTTCATAAGCAAAGTCCTCCATGTCATTCACTACTGCTGCATTAGCATGGTGTGGCCCCTAGTGCAGGTGGGCTTGCAAGGCCAAAACACAAGCTTGTCGATTAGAGATCCATTTGGCACAATGCAAGAAAGGAGTCTTTTCCATGCCATAACCATTAGTGAACAGTTATTTCATTCTGGTGAAGTAGGGCAAAATTTTGCCATTTGCTGGGAGGCCCAACCACTATAACAGGGGTTTCTAGCTCTAATGCGTCAGACATTGCTATTGGAGGTTTAAGGTTCCAGGTTGAATCCAGTGACAAAGGAATTTTTGCCAGGTTTGCACTGTTTATGACAGTTTTTCTATTGTTTTGAGAAATTGCACAAATATTTTCGCCACGCAAGCTAAATCTTCCATGGGCTCATCATCACTTCTGCTAAATCTCTTGTGAGACGATCACGACCAATGCCACATCACAAAAAATGAAAAAAAAAAAAGACTGTTTGTTAATGATGAAAATTTGAATTTTCCTAAATGTTTTGGCTTGGAATGCTTAATGGGATTTATGATTGATGATCATTATGTTGCATTTTAATTGAGGATCTTATATGTTGCAACTGTGGAATGCATAATGCACTTTCAAATTGATGATCATCCCCATGATTTTCCATACACCAATGACACTCCATATTTAACTATCCTTCTGGATTCAGGATAGCCTTGCTTTTCCAGCAAAAAACATGTGGTAAATATGTTACAGAAAACTTTGTCTCTTTTCTGGATTCAACGGCACCCTTGCGTCCAAAGCAAAAGACATGTGATAACATAGTACTAAAGGCTCCATATCTCTGGGTTGAAAGTTAAAACTCACTTTTGCATGATATAAAAGAGTACAGAAAGTTTTAATAGGCTGCATGTGGCGGTTCCGTTATTACATCATGCAAAAGAGTTTACAAAACTTTTTTAACAAGATAGGAATATGTTGACTCCTGAGGTTCCATTTCCCTTCCTCAGTTAGACTCATTTTTCATACCTGGATCAATGTACAGGGAGAAACTGCATGCAGAACTGTTTGCCCAAAAAACTTGATACAAAATTTGGAATTTAGGTAGTGAAACTGATCTTAAAACATGATGACAAGAAAATTAATTACACAAATTTTCCATGAATAGTTCTGTGG
>Ga0116227_10017140_pt1 | contig 10187 bp, 11 predicted proteins | sample S1TSphgellanicum_FD_89693 | JGI IMG/M metagenome (GOLD analysis project Ga0116227, IMG submission 89693) | Host-associated microbial communities from peat moss isolated from Minnesota, USA - S1T2_Fb - Sphagnum magellanicum MG | ecosystem: Host-associated > Plants > Peat moss > Unclassified...
CGACCCGGTCGTCGATGCCGCGCTCGGGATGGCGCGGGGGCGGGGGGCGATGACATTCGCGTTTCCCGGCGACGCGACGGCGGTCGGCGGCGGCGATCCGCGGGGCTCGTACGCGCTCGCAACAGCGACGCACGATCCGTTCATGCACCAGGAACTCATCGAGATCCTGTATCACACGCTCTGGGAGAGCGTGCACGTCTTCTTCGAGCATCGGGGTGGCGAGGGAGGGCCCGACATGGGGGCGGCGGGGTTTCTGTACCCGTTTCTGGGTCCGGCGCAGGCCGAGCCGCCGGATTTGGTCGCGGAGGTGGCGGCGTCGATCGTGCTCAAGGGACGGGACGACGTCGCGCTCCGCGAGCGGGTCGCCGAGCACGAGTCGGACGCGATCGGCGACGCGATCGAGGCGATCCGCGAGCGGCTCGTCGACGGCGCGACACTGATCCTCTTCGGCAACGGCGGCTCGGCGACCGACGCCAACGACTGGGCGATCGACTGCGTGGCGCCGCCCGACGGATGGCGACCGGTGCGGGCGGTCTCGCTCTCGATGGAGCCGGCGAACGTGACGGCGATCGCCAACGATGTCGGCGTCGAGGTCGTCTTCGTGCGGCAGCTGATCGCCCAGGCCCGACCGGGCGACATCGCGGTCGCGATCTCGACGAGCGGCGGCTCGCCGAATGTGCTGGCCGCGCTTGCGGCGGCGCGGGCGCGGGGGCTCATGACGGTGGCGCTCGTCGGCTACGACGGCGGGGAGATCCGGCGGCGTCGCCTGGCCGACCACTCGGTGCTGGTCGAGTCGGACTACATCCCGCGCATCCAGGAAGTGCAGGCGTCGATCTACCACATCATGCGGGAGGGGTTCCGTGGCGAGCCTTGAGCTGTACGGCACGGCCTCGTGCCAGTATACGAGCGAGATGCGCGAGTGGCTCGAGCTCCGGCGGATGGCGTTCGAGGAGTTCGACGTCGAGCGGGACCCCGATGCGCGGCGCCGGCTGCGCGCGGTCGCCGGGACGGAGCGGACGGTGCCGGTGCTCGTGCGCGACGGAGCGGTGATCCAGGTCGGCTGGCAGGGGCGAGGGTGTGTCATTGGGGAGTGAGCCTGCCGCGACGAGTGCCCGGACGATCCGGGTCCGCGGCGTGGTGCAGGGGGTTGGCTTTCGGCCGTTCGTCTATCGGCTGGCGACCGAGCAGTCGCTTGCCGGCTGGGTGCTCAACGCCGGCGATGGCATCGAGATCCACGTCGAAGGGGAGGCCGCGGGTCTCGATGCCTTTGTCGACGGGCTGAGACTCGCGCCGCCACCGGCGGCCGCGATCGCGACGGTCGACGTCGAGGCGAGTGTGGTCACCGGTCATACCGACTTCGTCATTCGCGCGAGCGAGACCGCGGCGCAGCCGACGGTCGCGATTTCGCCCGATCTGGCGGTCTGCGACGATTGTCTGCGCGAGCTCTTCGACCCCGCCGATCCGCGGTATGGCTACCCCTACATCACCTGCACCAACTGCGGGCCGCGCTACTCGATCATCCTCGGCCTTCCATACGATCGGGCGACGACGACGATGGCTGCGTGGCCGTTGGACGAACGGTGTGCAGGCCAGTACGGGGACCCGGGCGATCGTCGGTTTCACGCCCAGCCGGTCGCCTGCGCGGCGTGCGGGCCGCGGTACGTGCTCCGGTCGGAGGACGGGCCGGTCGCGGGCGACGCGATCGAGGGGGCGGCGGCCCGCCTGCGGGATGGCCTGATCGTCGCGATCAAGGGGCTCGGTGGGTACCACCTCGCCTGCGACGCGCGGAACGCCGCCGCGGTCGCACGGCTCCGGGAGCGGAAGTTCCGCAAGGAGAAGCCATTTGCGGTGATGGCACGGGATCTCGGGACGGCGCGCGCGCTGGCCGACGTCTCGGAGAGAGCGGCCGCGCTGCTCATGGACGTCGCGCGCCCGATCGTCCTCATGCCGGCCACGGTGACACTGGCCGGTGTCGCGCCAGAGAGCGAGGTGCTGGGTGTGATGCTCCCCTCCACGCCGCTCCATCATCTGCTCTTTGCGGCCGCCGCGCCGGCGGTGCTCGTGATGACGAGCGCGAATCGGTCGAGCGAGCCGATCGCCTACCGCGACGACGACGCACTGGAGCGGCTGGCGGGGATCGCCGATGCGTGGCTGATCGGCGACCGGCCGATCGCCAGGCGGGTCGACGACTCGGTCGTGCGCGAAGGGCCGACGATCCTGCGGCGCGCGCGGGGGTATGCGCCCGGGGCGGTGGCGAGGATCCCGTCGGACGGTCCGATCCTGGCCCTTGGCGCCGATCTCAAGAACACGGTGACGCTCGTCATCGGCGGGCGGGCGTACATGAGTCAGCACATCGGCGACCTCGAGCAGTTCGAGGCCGGGCGGGCGTTCCACGAGACAGTGGACGATTTGCTGCGATTGTACGCCGTGCGCCCTCACGACGTGGCGATCGTGCGGGACGCGCATCCCGCGACGCGGGCGACGTTGCCGGGGGCGCGGGTGGTGCAGCATCACCGCGCGCACATCGCGTCGGTCCTGGCCGAGCGCGGGGAGTGGACTCGACGGGTGATCGGTCTGGCGTGCGACGGCACCGGGTATGGGGACGACGGGACGATCTGGGGCGGTGAGCTCTTCGTCGGGAGCGTCGCCTCGGGATTCGAGCGGGTGGCGCATTTGCGGCCCGCGGTGCTGGTCGGTGGTGATGCGGCCGCGGAGTCGCCGGTGCAGGCGGTGGCGGGCTACGTGGAGAGTGCGGATCGCGCGTCGGATCTCGAGTTGGCGCCGTTCGACTTTCCGGCGCGATACGCGGATGCCAGGCGGGTGCGGGCGAGCGGGACGCGGACGTTTGCGACGACATCGGTTGGGCGGCTCTTCGATGTGGCCGCGGCGCTGGTCGGGTTCACGCGGCCGGTGACGTTCGAGGGGCAGGCCGCGATCTGGCTGGAGCAGCGGGCGCGTCGAGCCGGGGCCGTCGCGCCGTATCCGTTTCCGGTTGACGGACGCGAGCTGGATTATCGCCCGCTGGTCGACGCGGTGATCCGTGATCGGCGGCGTGGGCGGAGTGTGGACGAGATCGCGCGCGCGTTCCACGGTGGTCTCGCCAGCGGGTTTTGCGACGCGATCATCGCGATGGCGGAGCGGCATGGGGTGGCGACGGTCGTCGCCGCCGGTGGCGTGATGCAGAACGAGCTGTTGCTGGCGGATCTCCGTCGACGGATGGCGGCGGCGTCGCTCGAGCTGTGGGTGAACCATGTGGTGCCGCCGAACGATGGCGGGATCAGTCTGGGGCAGGCGGCGCTGGCCGCGTGTGGGCAGGCGAGTGTGCCGCTGGCCGAGGCGGGGGTCTAGTGCACGAGCTGTCGGTGGCGGTGAGTCTGGTGGAGCTGGCGTGGGGGGAAGGGGAGCGGCTGGGCGGCCGAGTGCGCGCGGTGCACATCAGGCTCGGGGCACTGGCTGGCGTGGTGAAGGATGCGTTGCTCTTTTCGTATGAGGTGGCGTGTCAGGACACGCCGCTGGCGGGGTCGGAGCTCATGATCGAGGATGTGGCGCTCGTCGTGTACTGTCCGACGTGTGCGGTCGAGCGGACGCTCGAGTCGGCGCAGTTGCTGGCGTGTGGGGTGTGCGGGACGTCGACACCGCAGGTGCGGGCGGGTCGCGAGCTGGAGCTCGTCGCGCTGGAGCTCGAGTCGTGACGGTGATCGTCCCGCGGCTGGTCGAGGTGCGGCAGAACGTGCTCAAGCGGAACGATCTGCTGGCGCGGGCGCTGCGTGAGCGATTCGCTCGGGCGGGCGTCTATGTGGTGAGTCTGGTGTCGAGTCCGGGCGCCGGGAAGACGGCGCTGCTCGAGCAGCTGCTGACGACGCTGCGGGCGCGCTACCGGGTGGCGGCGCTGGTCGGTGATCTGGCGACGGACAACGACGCCGAGCGTCTGGCGCGGAGTCAGGCGCCGGTGAAGCAGATCACGACGGGGACGGTCTGTCATCTCGACGCCGAGATGGTGGAGCGGGCGCTCGAGGACTGGGATCTGGACGCGCTCGACGTGCTGTTCATCGAGAACGTCGGCAACCTGGTCTGCCCCGCGTCGTACGATCTTGGCGAGTCGTTGCGCTGCGTGCTGATGTCGGTGACGGAAGGCGAGGACAAGCCCCGCAAGTATCCGACGATCTTCCACGGGGCCGATCTCGCGGTGCTCACCAAGATCGATCTGGCGGACGCGGTCGAGTTCGACCGGGGGGCGGCGCTGGCGAGTATTCAGGCGGTGCGGCCGGGGATGCCGGTGGTGACGGCGTCAGCGCGCCGACCGAATGGGACGGCGGAGGTACTGGCGTTTCTCGAGGGTCGGATCGCGGGGATGCGCGCGCCGGCGTGACGCCTGGCGCGCGGGCTACATCCGTCGCATCCGCATGTAGCGGGCGACGTCGGGCGCCGCGAGGGCCGCGACGACCCCAACCACCACGACCAGGCCGCAAATCAGTATTACGCGCATCGCCAGCACCTTGTGAGCAGGGGGAGTGGGGCCACCATTCTGGTTCCGCTACCCATGCACACGTCGGGCCATGCGCAGGCGGCGGGCGATGTCGCGCGCGGCGATGATCGCCGAGGCGAGGAGGACGAGGGCGCCGAGGTCGCGGACGAGGGTGGCGATGCGGGTGTCGAAGCGGAGGAGGTCGGCGGTGCCGAGCAGGTAGTTCCAGTCGTGCTCGGCGGTGTCGCCGAGTGAGACGAGCGGGAGCGCCTGGGCGGTGGCGTCGCCGATGTAGGTGGCGAGGTTGGTGAGGCTGTAGGCGAGCCAGGTGCCGACGACGGCGACGCCGTAGCGGTCGCGTTGGCGGGCGAGGAGGAGGGCGGCGATCACGGGGCCCGCCAGCTGGGTGACGCTGCCCCCGGCGACCATGACCCATTCGCCGAAGGGGCTGAAGATGACGTGGCCCATCTCATGGATGCCGAGCGTGATCCCGGCGAAGATATTCCAGCGTTCGTCGTCAGCGAGGGAGCGGAGGTCGCCGACGGCGAGGAGGGCGAAGACGAGGGCGCGGAGGGCGATCCAGGCCGTCGCGTCTCGTGCCGAGTCGGGCGGCGGGGCGGCCGCGAGCGGCCTGGCCGGGGTGGGGGTGAGTGGCATCGAGGGGAGGACGACTGATCGCGGGGCGGCGATTCGCGGGGACACTGACGGGGTGGGGTGCGATGCCACGGTTGTTGCGAGGATATCTGCGGTTGCTGGCGGTGCTGACGGCGATATCGTGCGTCGGGCAGCTGGCATTGCCGGCGGACGTGGGGACGGCGTCGGCGTGGGGTGGGGCGTCGGGGTGGCAGCGGGAGATCGGGATCTGGTATGCGGCGCTGTTCGTGATCATCGTGCGGACGTTGCGGGCGGGCGAGGTGGCGTCGGCGAGGACGGTTGCCGTGGGGCTCGTGGTGCTGGAGGCACTCGTCTCGGTGAATCACTTCGCGACGGTGCTCGCGGGGCAGGCGGGGCCGCTCAATCTGACGTTTGGGTCGATCAATGGTGTCGGTGCGGTGATTGGCGTGGTTGCGCTCTGGCAGTCGCGAGTCGCTGGTGGCGCGGTCGCGCGTGGGTGACTCTTATGGAGGTCGCATGACGCGCGCGGGGTGGATACTGTGGGGCGGGCTTGTGGTGACGGCGGTCGCGGCGCGTCCGGGTCCCGCGCGGCGGGTGACGGCGGCGCCCCCGCGCGTGGCGGTCCTGGCGTTCGATCTCAAGAACCTGACGCCGGTGGGTGCGACGGCGGCCGAGCGGGCGGCGACGTCGGCGGCGGGACCGGCGCTCCGTCGGTCGCTCGCGGCCGACTGCGGCTACGACGTGGTGCTGATCGACTCGGCGGCGCAGCAGCAGGCGAACGCCGGCGTCGGGTATCTCTTCGACCATCCCTCGGAGAGTGCGCGGCTGGCGAGCACGGTTGGCGCGGACTGGGTCGTCGTGGGACGACTCGCGGTCGCGAGCCCGATCGTCTCGGAGTTCGACGTGGAGCTGGTGCGCGTGAGCAGCGGCGCGCTGACGCAGGCGGTGACGATCGAACTGAAAGGCGATCCGGGCGACACGGTCATCTTCATGAAGGGGCTCGCGCATGTCGGGCGGCAGCTGGACCGGGCGATCGAAGCCGGGTCGCCGGTCGCGTCGACCGCGCCGGGGTGTGCGTCGCATGCGTAGGCGCGGGGGCGGGGCGGGGTCGTTTCTGGCGCGCGCGCTTCTGGCGCGGGTGTGAATGCGCCCCGCCGCGCGCTCCGCGCCGCGCGGTTTTGTAACGGGCGCCTCTCGCTCTACATCATGGAGCGCCTATATGCGTCGGACGCTCGATAATCGGCCACTTTTTGGAGCGTCAGCGCATCACAATCGGCGCGACATGGCGGTTGACGGTCGCTCGAACCGCGCGGTCCTTGTATCCGGCCCCGGCGGCGGTTTTCTTCCCTCGACGCGGACGGGAGCGGATCCTCGACGCGCTGACGGGCTGCGCCGGAGGTGTGGCGCGCTATCGTTCGGTTCAGCAACAACCTGGCAGGGTAGCTCAGCTGGTTAGAGCACGGCACTCATAATGCCGGGGTCGCGGGTTCGAGTTCCGCCCCTGCTACTGGTGGTATCGTCTTCAAGGGTGCACCGCGCCGGCGCCCGGTTGGGGCGTAAGCAATCCTCGCCGCACGGTGCGTGATCACCGGATGCACAGAGGGGCGCCCCGTTGCCGGTCGCGCCCCTCCGGGGACCTTGACGACTCCACCATGGTGCGGCCGATCGTCGCCCAGGTGCGGAGGTTACCAAGCCTCCGGCGGCGACCGACGTCCTGGCAATCTACTTAGTTTCATCGTCAGAACCGCGCGCGAGCGCGCGCAGGCCGTCGTGGCGGGCGACGCGCCCGCGTCTCGTGTGCCACTCGGGGAATGGCTGGCGGAGCGGCTACTGCGGGACGAGCCAGCGCCGGATACAGAGTAGCCGGGCGCAATCAGTCGCGATCACCGGAGCGCAAACGCGGTATCGGCGGCGCGGAGCAGGGACGGTGCAATTCGCCATTCCCTGGGTCGAGCGTCAGGATCTGGCGGCACCAGCAGGCCGCGGCCGGCGAGGCGGGTCGCCGCCGCGTGAGTCGCCGCGTACGTGGCGTCGGTCTGTCGGGAAAGCTGTGTGATCGTCGCGGGCTGCTCGGCGAGAGCCGCCGCGATTCGCGCGTCGAGGCCGCTCCCGAGCAGCGCCCGGAGTCGGAGCTCGGGGCATCGGCGCAGAGTCCAGCTGATCGGCCGGAGCGCGTCCGGGGCGAGACGCGTGTCGTCGTGCCAGAACCCCCAGCGACGGTAGAGGGGGATCGTCGCCCGCTTGACAACCGACAGAAGCGTGGGGTGCCCACGCAGCACATCGAACAGCGCGATCGGCCGGCGGAGCGGTCGGCAATGTTCGATACCGGCGTGCAGCGCCGTTCGGCCGGTCGTTGTTTCTGCAGCGAGACTCAGCAGTGCGCCCGCAACGGCCGACGCGCGCGCATCGAGGGCTCGCAGGGTGCGGATCAGACGGCGAGCGTCGACGAGCATATGACGGGCGGAGAGCCAGGTCGCCGCCATGACGAATACGCGCTCATTCCGCGGCGCGACGACTGCGCTGAGCGCTATCGTCGCCTCCAGATCGACCGGCGCCGAAGCGGGACCGACCGAAAATGCGGCACCAAGCCGAGACCATGCGCGCATTACCTCGAGTTCGGCGTCACCCCCGACGGCGCCCGGCGAGAAGTCGTGGGCATTCGTGGTCACTCGGACTTCGCCGCGTCGAGATACAGCTGAATGCGCAATGCATCCCGCGGAGTGATACGGTTGATCCGCTCGAGTTGGCTGCCAACGAATGTCAGCTCGTCGGCGGTCGGCGCCAGCGCGCGAAGATCGTCCAGATCCCTCGGACGACCAGCGGCGATTTTCAGCAGGATCAGATCGGCTCGCCCGAGTGAGCGAACCGTCAGCGGTCCAAACTCGCCGATCAGAACGAGCCGCGTCGAATAATCCGCAGCGAGCAGATCGCGGAAGCCGCTGACGCCGTCGTTAATCCATGTCGGGGAGAGCTCGAGTTCATCCGCGACCGCCACGATGTCGCGTGACAGCGCGGAGAGTTTCGGCTGGCTGAAGATCGCATCGGCGTCAACGGTCGCGCGGTCCACGACGCCGAGAAGCACAAGTGCCGAGCCTCCGGCGAGGATGATTTCGACCGGCACCTGCAGGCGCCTGCCAAGCGTGGCGAACGCACCCAAGAAGTCCTGGCGGAGCATTCATCAATATATGGTTATTTCGATAGTACGGGATCGAGGCGTGCTGTCTGTCGCTCCGGACGCGGTCCCTACTTGCCCCGCTTGGCGACCGCTTCGGCGACGGCGGTGGCGGCCTTCTCGACGAGAGGGGTGAGCAGGTCCTCGCCGTTGGAATCCGCTTTCCGCTTGTCGGTCATGTCGACGAGGACGGTGCCGTCGCCCGCCTCGAGGTGCGTCGTGAGCGTCAGCTCGTCCTTCGCCTGGGTTGAGCCGCTGTAGGACGCCGCGCTTCCCGCAGCTCCGGCGCTGGCGTTCATCGCAACCCGCGCCCCGGTGGAGCTGACGTCACTACCCGCAGCATACGCGCCCTGCTGCACGGCGCCGCCAGCGACGCGACCCAGGAGGCCGCCGCCACCCCCGCCCGACTTGTGGACCTGCTTCAGGGTCGTGAACAGCACGTACGGACAGTTGTCGCCCTTCGCCTCAATGCGCGCCTGATCCGGCAGCCGCGAAGCGAGCGGGGCGACCTCGAGCGTCGGGCCTGTGAGATAGCTGGCGAACTGGCCCTGCACCGCCGCAATCGCGTCAGCCGCCGATTGTCCGGCGGTCTCGACGCTGGACGGAGCCATGCAGATATGCGCCTTCGTCAGCCCGGTCGGCGTCGCTGGTGAAGCCGGAGTCGACGGCGCGCCCTGCGCAGCGACTGACGTGGCGATGAGCGGGACAAGCAGTGAAAACAGCAGCGGTCGGACGGGCATACGGCACTCCCGGGTTCGCGGATCGTGACTGACCGTCCGAGCGCGCGGACTCGACAGGCGACCCGGACAGCCACCGGGAATATGGTTGACCGGCGCGGTCGCGCCAGACGAGCTGCCGCGATCCGGCAAACCGACCGATCCGACGGACGGCGCGGCTGTCAGTGCACGGAGTTCATTCGAGGCGCCCTGCGACGTATTTGGATCTTGGATGGGGTAGGGCGGTGGCGTGCGGATTGCGCAACAGGCCGTGATCACCAACGGTCAGTTTCTCGCTTCGGTACACCAACGCATGGCCATGCCCGATTTTCAGTCGTGCTTACTACCGGTCCTGAGCGATCTCGCCAGCGGTCCGCGACGCAGTCACGATACGGTCGAGGCGCTCGGGAGACAGCTCGCGCTTACCTCTGACGAGCTCGCACAGCGACTGCCGAGCGGCCGGTCGACGACATTCACCAATCGCGTCGCCTGGGCGAAGTCCCACCTGAAAGGCGCGGGCCTGATTGATTCGCCGCGCCGCGGGGTGCACGAATTGACAGCCCAGGGCCGCTCGTTCCTCGGCGAGCATCCGTTGGTCGTGAACACCACGGTCCTTGCCCGCTTCCCGGAGTATCTGGCGTATCGCGCCGGGCCGAGCGCCGACGGCGAGGGTGACGCGCGAACGCCGGTCGCGGCTATGGCCTCCGTCGCGGAGACGCGCACGCCAGACGATCTAGTCGAGGACGGCCACGCGCAGCTTCGGGCGGCGCTGGCGGCGGATCTTCGCGAGCGAATGGCGGCGATGCCACCGAGGGCATTCGAGCAACTCGTCGTCGACCTGCTGCGCGCGATGGGATACGGCGGTCCGCAGGATGGTGCGGCGCTCGTCGTCGGGCGCGGCGGTGACGAGGGTATCGATGGCGTGATCCACGAGGATCGGCTGGGGCTGGAGACGATTTACGTGCAGGCGAAGCGCTGGCAGAGCGCCGTTGGTCGCCCCGAGATCCAGCAATTCGCCGGCGCGCTTCAGGGCCAGAACGCGCGCAAGGGTGTCTTCATCACGACGTCGTCATTCAGCTCGGCGGCGCAGGACTATGCGCGATCGCTGCCGACCCGCATTGTACTGATCGGCGGCACCCAACTGGCAGAGCTCATGATCGAGCACGGCGTGGGGGTAACGACCGTCAGCACCTACGCCGTCAAACGCGTCGACTCGGAA
>Ga0116227_10017142_pt1 | contig 10187 bp, 6 predicted proteins | sample S1TSphgellanicum_FD_89693 | JGI IMG/M metagenome (GOLD analysis project Ga0116227, IMG submission 89693) | Host-associated microbial communities from peat moss isolated from Minnesota, USA - S1T2_Fb - Sphagnum magellanicum MG | ecosystem: Host-associated > Plants > Peat moss > Unclassified...
TCAGCCCTTTGGAGGTGAGTACATCCGGTGAAATATAACGCACCTTCCGCTGCTCTCCATTAATTACAGTGTCAACGGGTTTATATACGTTGCCGGTGCCGGCTGGCAGGTTTTCATCTACCAGTAAAAAGCATTGTACTTTATTGGCCCATACACCCAGTCTCGGATCATGCAGGTTTTGTAATGCCTTTACAAAGGTGTTACACATTTTTAACCGGCGGTAGTTGCTGCTGTCGCTGTCGTAAGCCACGTTGGCGGGCCAGGAGTCTGCATTGCTGTTACCTGGAAAAGACATGGTGGCATCTTCTGTACCATCCACATTCAGGATCAGCGGATACTGCGCCGGATCGGCCACTATTTTCTCTATACCCGCTTTGGCTACCTGTGGTAACTTCTCTGATAAACGCATGTAGTAACGCAGTGCGAGCGAATTGGCCATTTTGCGCCATTTTACGGGGTCGCCCTGGTAATAGACATCTACCGCATCAATCGGGTTGGAATAGGCGCTCTTGGGCTTGGAAAGCAGCGTATTGGCCTTTTCCAGATCCGCCAGGATGCCGGTGTAAATGGTCTGCTGCGGATCATATACCGGCAGTGTGGTTTCAGGAGTACCTGCCTCTCCCTGCAAAGCATGTGTGTAAGGCGCATCTCCCCAGAGGTCGGTGATCAATCCAAAAATGAGCGACTTCATCACCAAAGCAACCCCCTGGTGTAATTCACTGTTCAACGCTACACCGCGGTTATACACCAGTTGGTTGTTCCGCAGCACGTCGTAGTATTCGGACCAGCTATTGGTGCCGTTCCAGTCGTATTCATTGTGCGTGGTGGTCCAGCCATCTTTTTGTGTATGCTGCATCACACCGGCCATATCCTGGTAGCCCAGGTTCACCAGTTGCATACCGGCAGTGGTGAGTACGGTAGATAATACCAGGTTAGGATTAATCGTAGCGGGATTGGCGCCATTGGGGTTATCGTTCATCTTGATCAGGTCCTTTTTGCAGGAGCTCACAGATAAACAAAGAAACCCGATACTGAGTATAATAGATTTACGGACTGTTTTCATATATCAGAATTAAAGGAACACTTAAAAGGTAACATTCAGTTTTGCACCCACCGGAATCGCCCAGGGAGTCACGTTGTATCTTTCTATGCCCTGTTTGAACTGCATACCGGAACCTTGTACACTGGTAGAAGGCTGATAAGCATTCTCCGGATCGATACCAATCTTGGCGGCTGTCCACAGGATAATATTCCTGCTGTATACCGAGAAGCTGGCACGTTCCAGTTTCGCGTTGCGGATCATCCGCTGTGGGAAATCATAGGTCAGCGATACTTCTCTCAACTTCAGGTAAGAAGCCGGAAACAGGAATGCCCTGGTGAAAGACCAGGCGGTGGCGCCGGCATAAGGAAGGGTCAACGTACCATCGTTACCCAGGTTTTCAATATAGCCGGTAGGGTTACCTGCGTTGTCATATCCCTTGGCTCTTACACCAGGAATAAATACGCCGCCATAAGGTAAGGTATAGGGACCGTAGGTAAATGGAAAGCTATTGTATTCCGGTGTAGGACCACCCACCAGCGGGAAGTTCTTGCCACTCGGAATCACCAGCTGATCCTGATGACTCACGAGGTAATCCCGCAGTTCCTGTCCTTTCATGGTACCGGGGTTGGTGAGTTTATCGAGGAATAACTGGGAGTTACCATGTTCTTCTCCATAACGATACGTCTGTGAAACGAAGTCGCCACCGTTTCTCCAGTCGAAGGTCATACTTAGCGTGAAGTTTTTATAAGAGACAGATGTCTGGAATCCCATGATGAAATCGGGATTGAAATTGCCGATCTTATTTTTTGTATTGATCGCATCTATAGTCTGCCATTTACCGGTGTTATCCAATATCGGATAGCCGTAGTAGGGAGATGCTTTATCTGTTACGGCTACCAGCTGTGCATCATAAATATCACCGATGTCTTCTCCTACGTAAGTCCATGCACCACCTTTACCTTCTTCCCACAGCGTGTAGTAAGGCATATCATCCGGCAGGGAAATGATCCGTGTCCTGTTACGGGTGAAGTTCATATTCACATCCCATCTCCACCTCCGGGTTTGTATTGGCGTACCTCCCAACGTTAATTCAATGCCCCTGCTTCTCAGCAAACCGGCATTGATGCTCCGGGAAGAATAACCGGAAGATGGCGGTGTTTTCGGACTGAAAATCTGGTTCTTGTTTTCTACGATATAGTAAGTACCAGAAAAGTGCAGCCTGTTTTTAAAGAGATTGATATCCATACCGCCTTCATAAGAAGTCGCGATTTCGGGCTTCAGGAAAGGATTCAGCAAAGTGCCGGAAGTACTGAGTCGTGGCACATTGCCCCAGGCGCCTACACTACCTAAGGTAGCTGCCAGCTGATAAGGCGAGGCATCGTTACCCACCTGGGCAGCACCACCTCTTAGTTTGATGAGGTTAATATCATCAGACGTAATATGCGCCATCTCATTCAGCAGCAAACTCAATGAGGCGGCGGGATAGAAGTAAGACGCTGCATCGGGGAGGGTACTGGACCAGTCGGTACGACCGGTAAGGTCGAGATAAGCCATGCCCTTGTAACCCACATTCAACATACCATATACGCTGTTCACGCCTTTTTCAAAGGTGCTGCTATAGTAGTTGAGGTTAGCGGGAGATATGTTCTGAATAGTATACACACCGGGCGTATTCAGCCCCGTACCATCTTTAGTGGACGTGGTCACATTGCCACCGGTCTGATACCGCATGTTGCCACCGGCAGAAACGGAGAAATCGAAATGACGTACTGATTTCTTGTAGGTAGCCAGTACATCCATGTTACGCTCGTAGTTGTTGAGATTGATGATCCCATAGGCGCCACCGGGATTGTTCAGATAACTGTTGGCGATTTTGGTTTCTCTTTTCTCGCCATAAGTATCCAGTGCATAACGCACCATCAGACTGAGGGAGGGAAGTATTTTCCAGTCGGCCCGCACATTACCAAACATACGGTCACGCACAAACGCGTTCTTCACTTCATAAGCGAGGAAATAGGGATTGTTGAAAACGCCGTTGTACTGGGTGCGTTGCTGTAATCCTTCCTGACCGGGCATCCAGTAGTTTTCCAGATCCCGCACATCGATGTGTGGAGAAATGCTGTACACGGCCTGGAGCGGATTGGCGCCACGGTCGCCGGCTGCACGGTTGTTGGAGTTATTGCGACTGAAATCGATGTTGGTGCTGATGCTGAACTTTGAATTGACCTGTAAGCTGGAGTTCAGGTTCAGCGTGTTTTTATACAGATCGGTATTGGGAATAATACCTTTGTTAGACATGTTGGCATAAGAAATGCGATAGGCAATCTTGTCGTTGTTGTTGGCCACGGAAGCACCGGCAGTAGTGGTGATACCGGTGTTTACAAAATTTTTCGCATTGTCCTTGTGCGATACCAGTGGCATCGGAATCTTTTTGCCATCCTTATCCAGTGGGCTGTTCCACTGTACTTCTTCATAACCCATGTCCAGCTCTGCACCCAAAGTACCGTCTACATTTTCCTGGATGATGGTACCAAAAGGATTGGTAAGCAGGTTACCGCTGCGGGAAACAGGAATACCGGATAACTGACCGGAACCAAATTTCGTTTGCCAGTTCAGGAATTTATAGGGCTTGTCGAATACAGAATTTACATAGGCGTCTACCGTTACCTTATTTACTTTTTTACCTGTTTTGGTGGTGATCAGTACTACGCCGTTGGCTGCACGCGAGCCATACAGGGCAGCTGCACTGGGGCCTTTCAGGATGGTAACGCTTTCGATGTTGTCGGGGTTGATATCGGAGATGGCATTGCCATAATCCACCATATTGTCTTTACCGATCTGACTGATGTTGTTCACGGTATTGGCAATGGGTACACCGTCTACCACAAACAGCGGCTGGTTATCACTGCTGAGAGAGGTGGCGCCGCGGATAACCATACTAACGGAGGAGCCGGTACCGCCGGTGGAGTTGATGGTTACGCCGGCTACTTTTCCGGACATGGAGTTCAGCAGGTTTTCCTGCGTTACCCGGTTAAATTCTTTGCCACCCAGTTCTTCCACGGAGTAACCAAGTGCTTTCTTTTCTCTTTTAATGCCCAACGCTGTTACCAGTACCTGACCTAACTCTTCTACTTTTTTTTTCAGCACCACGGAAAGCGATAGTTTACTGGAGTCGTTGATCATATATCCACGCAACGTATCCGAGGTATAACCCATCTGGGATAATACAAAATGATAGGGACCACCTGCGGGCAGTTTGGCAAAGGTGAAGATGCCTTTCTCATTGGTGACAGTGGTCGCCAGCACTTTATTGTCTGCATCCTCCATTTTTACCATCACACCTGGAAGGGTTTCATTGCTTTCGTTTTTGATCATGCCGATAGCAGCAGGGCGTGGATTTTGCGCCTGCGTGTTTTGGGGGCATAGCTGCCACAGTAGCAGCAACAGCCAGATCATTGCTGTGGGGCGACATATGCGCGATTGTCTGGTTTTTACACACATAATATTTTTATTTTTAGGCAAAAGGAAGTCCGCGCAACCTTGTGCAGGTTGCATGAGTGGTTGTTAGGGAAATATGTTCTGGATTATTGTACTATGTAGCTGACATCGTCTTTCTGATTAATAGTAAGATTGTTTAACGTACCAATTGTTGTCAGAAAATCTTTCAGTGTTTCTTTGCTGCTATCGAAAACACCTGTAAAGTTCATGCCTGTCAGGTTATTTTCGGTGTATTGAATTTTTACCTGGTACTTTTCAGACATCTGCCTGAAAATGTTGGCCAGTGGTTCATTGTTAAAAGTCAGTACTTCGTTTATAGGTGCCCGTTTGTCGTTGTTCTTTTTAACGGGAATGTTACCATTCACTACGACCGACAGTTTCCGTTGATCGTAACGAAGATCCTGTCCGGGCAGGAGGTAGATATCTTTTACCGGTGTGGCGCCTGGTGTTTGTGCTGGTCTCACCAAAACTTTACCACTGATGAGTTGTACCTGTGTAATACCTTTATGCGCCCAGGCAGTTATTTTAAATACGGTGCCTAACGCCGTCGTACCAACGTTACCGGCATACACGGTAAAAGGTTTTTCGGGGCTGCCGGTTACCCGGAACAGGGCCTGACCTTTTAGGTAGATATCGCGTTGCTGACCGGTAAACGGATCGGGGTAACGGATTTCACTTTGCGGCGCCAGTTCCACTTTACTGCCATCACTCAGTGTGAGCGACATGGTATGGCGGCTGTGGTTAAAGACAGTACGTGGTGCATTGGTGGCAGCAGGTACTTTTACCCGTGTCACAGCGGCTACCTTTTTTACAGCGGGTGGCTGTAGGGTAGTCCATAGTAATCCGCCGGATACCAGCAGTAGTGCGGCGGCTGCCCATGAATAATAGCGTTTGTTTATTCTTCTTTTTTGAAAAGTACGGCTTTCAATCACCGCCAGCATTTTACCGGAGATTTCTTCCGGTAAGGATTGCCCGGGATGAAAAGCGTGCCAGCTTTCTTCCGTCAGGTAGGGCTGTAAAGCCTCGGGATGCTGTGCAAGGTATGCTTGTACAATTTGCTTTTCCTGTTCATTGCATTCACCCCGGAGAAACTTTTCAATAAGTGTTGCTGAATGCTTCATAGTATGTATTCGTTTGAAAACAGTAAATCCCTCACTGCGTAACAATTAGTTAATAAATCATCAGCAAGATGAGTAGGAGCAGGGAGTTTTTTAATTGACGGATAGCCCGTACAATGTGGTTTTCTACTGTTTTAGGGGAGATGGATAACTGCCTGGCAATTTCTTTGTGCGGAAGTCCTTCGAAGCGACTGAGCTTAAAAACATTTTTCCGGATGGGAGAGAGCTGTTCTATACTATTGTATACACGGTTCAGTTCTTCTTTTACCGTGATGTCCGTTTCTATGTGCCAGTTGGGAGTTTCCTGTACCAGCTGCTGCGTATGCCTGTTTCGCACCTGTTGCTTCCGCAGCAGATCAGTCATAACGCTTTTGCCTATACGGAAAATCTGTGTGGAGATATTATAGCCCGTTGATAGTTTTTCGCGTTTTTCCCACAGAAGGATAAATGAAAGTTGCACAGTTTCTTCCGCAATGTAAACGGAGTGCGTACATTTCAGAACGTAGAAATATAGTTTTGTATGGTACTCTTGGTATACCATTTTAAAACTTTCGATATTTCCATTGATTATATCCTGTACAATACTTTCCATAATTGCCAGCAAATATCTGATCAGCCTAAACAAGATACAAGGAATTACCGATTATATTATTGTTATTTTCAACAATAGTGCCTTCGGTTATTTCTTTAGTTTTAAGATTAAGGGTACCGTCGCAACACCGGGAATGTTTACCGTTAAAGAAAGGTCCAGGTTGGTGGCATTGAGATTTTGAATCCAGTGCGGATCATTGTCATTCTTGGCCGAAGTCAGTTTCAACACCGCGTCGTATACATCCAGGTCCCAGGTACCGTTGTTGCCGGTTACGGGCAGGATCAGGTTTGTACAGCCTGTAATAGTAAAGGCGCCGTTGTCATTAAATGTGTAGGTGTTATTGACCGTACAGGTAAATCCGGCGCCGGCGGCGCCGAGCAATGGTGCCAGGGTGATGATACTGGTGCCGGCAGGAATGGCCTGTTTGTTTAGTTTAACGTCTACTGCGAGCACGATGTCCTGCTGTTTCCAGGTACCCTTCACTAAATCATACTTAGGCGATTTTTCGGGCGTTGCAGGGCTGTTTTTCTTACAGCCTCCGGTAAAGAGACAAACTACAGACAGTGTCAGGAATAGACAGGCGGGGATAAAAAAGCGCATGTGTGTTGGTATTTGGTGATGGAAAATGTTTCGTTCCTTATAAGTATTCGTTTCGGAATGTCTTTTCCCTCACTGCTTAACAATTGGTTAATATACCGCTTCCTGTTAGTGTAAACCCTACACTTTATCCCTGAATTTTTTGGGTGATACCCCCATGATCAGTTTAAAGGACCGTGAAAAAGTATATTGGTCCGGGTAGCCCATTTCCCCGGCAATTTCTTTTACTGTGAGATGGGTATCTTTCAGCAGCTGGCTCGCCTTCTGCATACGCAGCGACGTAAACAGCTGGATGGGAGAGTAGCGCGTTTTCTCCTTGAACAACGCGGACAGGTAGGACGCGGAAATACAGGTTTCCCTGGAAAGGTCGGCCAGGGTCAGGTGTTGATCCAGCTTTTTTTTCATCACCTGGATACATTGTTCTATTATATTGTCGGCCCCTTTTTTCATATAATTGAAAACGGTGAGCCGGAACGTACCAAGAAAACTATAGAACCGGAAATTGGCGTACAACAGGTTCTCAATATTATTCATCAGGTCCAGGTGATGCAGGATGTCATCGAACTGTGCGTTACGCCCTACCAATGGCGGAATGGTATGTGGTTTCAAGCCCGTACCCAGGTAGCGGTAAATCTCATCTGCCAGCTTCCCGGAAAACTGCACCGCATATAATTGCCAGGGATCTGCTGCATCCGGACCGGAACGGAAAGGTGTTCCTTTCGGAAGAATCAGGTATTGATTGGTGCTGATCGCCATTTTCTTTTTACCGGTTTCCAGCCATCCACTTCCATGCGCTATATATATTAAGGTGTATACCGGAACACCTTTAGGTTCGCTGATTTCCCGGGCGGCATTTTCCGGATAGCGGCCGATGGCGGTAATATAGAGGTTGCTGCCAAGTGGATGCTTTTCCAGCTTGCGTTTCAGGTGGTCAGGTAAGTTCCAGGCGGAGGGTGTGTTGGCGGCCAGTTGATTCATGCGATAGTAATTTAAGCTATTCTTTTCATAACATTCAACATTGTTTGATCCGTAAAAAAAAACAATCTTCGCATAAATACTGTAACACATTTTTATCCACGTAGAGAACTAAGTTTATCAACCAATAGCGAGATCGTTATGCACCAACTGCCAATAATAGACCTGGCTGTCATCGCCATTTACCTGCTATGTATGATCGGAGTAGGGATATGGTTTTCAAGAAAAAACAAGAATGCGGCACAATTTACCACCGCATCAGGAACGATACCAGGATGGGCTTTGGGGCTTTCTTTGTATGCCACTTTTTTAAGCAGTAATACCTTTCTCGGCGTGCCGGGAAAATCATTTGGCAGCAACTGGAATGCGTTTGTATTCAGTTTGTCGATGCCGCTGGCGGCATTTATTGCCGCAAAATATTTTGTGCCTTTTTATCGCCGCAGCGGAGAAGTAAGCGCCTACACACACCTGGAGCATCGCTTCGGTCCATGGGCCAGAACCTATGCCATGGTGTGTTTTATACTCATGCAGCTCGCCAGAATGGGCTCTATCTTTTTTGGCGTGGCATTGGCCTTGCAAGCGCTTACCGGGCTTGAAATGCGTACCATCATGGCCGTTACAGGTGTATGCATCATTATATATACGGTACTCGGCGGCATGGAAGCGGTGATCTGGACAGAAGTATTACAGGGTATCGTAAAAACAGCCGGCGCGATCGTGATCCTCTGGCTCGTCATCACAGGCATGAATGATGGTGTGAAAGATATTTTCCGCATCGGCATGGCCGACGGGAAGTTCTCGCTGGGAAGCCTTAGCATGGCCGATTTCAGCACCTCTACTTTCTGGGTGGTATTTCTGTATGGATTTTTTATCAACCTGAATAATTTCGGGATGGATCAGAACTATGTACAACGTTATCATACCGCCCGGTCGGAAAAGGAGGCCTCCCGCAGCATCTGGCTTTGTGTATACTGGTATGTGCCGGTAAGTATGGTTTTCTTTTTTATAGGTACTGCGTTGTATGCGTATGCGCAACAGCATCCGGAAGCGTTGCTGGCGCTGAAACAACAGGTGGCGGCCGAACGGCAGGTGCCGGTATCCGCGCTGCAACCGGCAGATTACGGCGATAAAGTATTACCGTGGTTTATGGTGACCAAAGTGCCGAAAGGACTCATGGGGTTAATTGTAGCAGCGATCTTATCTGCTGCGATGAGTACCGTCAGTAGCGGTATGAATAGTACGGCCACTGTTTTTCTGAAAGATATTTATCAGCGGTATATCAATCCGGCTATCACGCCGGCAAAAGAAATGCGCGTATTGTATATAGCCACTACCGTTTCAGGTATGCTGGCGATTGGCTTTGGTATTTCCATGATAGGGGTGAAAAGTATCCTGGATATGTGGTGGGAACTATCGGGCATCTTTGCCGGAGGTATGCTGGGCTTGTTTTTGCTGGGCATTATCTCTAAAACAAAAAACGCCGCAGCAGTCACGGCTACCGTGATCGGTATTGTGGTGATCCTCTGGATGTCGTTGTCGAAATACCTGCCCGCCACATGGGCGCCGGTGCGTAATCCTTTACACGCGCATATGGTCATCGTGGTTGGCACTTTATCAATATTCCTGGCGGGTATGCTCCTTACACGGGTGAAACGCCTTAAAACTTCCTGATTATTAAAAACCCGTTTGTTATGCAAAAGAAATTTGTACCGGTGATGATCACCCCCTTTAATCTGAAAGCGCAGATTGATCTTGAAATGGTCGAACACCTGGTAGATTTTTATCTGGAGGCAGGCGTAAAAGGCTTCTTTGCCAATTGCCTGTCGTCCGAAATGTACAGTATCAGTGAGGATGAGCGGCTGGAGCTGACACGGCACGTAGTACGCTATGTGAATGGCCGCGTACCGGTAGTAGCCACCGGATCCTTCGGTCTTACGATAAAAGATAAGGCGCTGTTCACACAAAAAATTTATGATACCGGTGTAGATTCCGTGATCATGATTACCGGGCATTTTGCCAATGTAGATGAGTCCGACGCCATTCTGCTGCAAAGATTCGAAGAATTATTTTCCCTGACCGGTGATATTCCACTGGGATTGTACGAGTGCCCGGCACCGTACAAAAGGATCATTACACCGGAAATCCTGCAAACATTACTGGCGACCAACCGGCTCATTTATCACAAAGATACTTCCTGCAAAGTGGAAGATGTACGCGCGAAACTGGCCGTGACAGCCGGCAGCCGCCTGGAGTTCTATGATGCGCATACGCCTAACGGTGTCGCCTCTATGCAGATGGGCGCAGCGGGGATGTCTTCGATCTCCGGCAATTTTTATCCGGAGATCCTGGTATGGCTCTGCAATCA
>Ga0116227_10017143_pt1 | contig 10187 bp, 7 predicted proteins | sample S1TSphgellanicum_FD_89693 | JGI IMG/M metagenome (GOLD analysis project Ga0116227, IMG submission 89693) | Host-associated microbial communities from peat moss isolated from Minnesota, USA - S1T2_Fb - Sphagnum magellanicum MG | ecosystem: Host-associated > Plants > Peat moss > Unclassified...
AGACTAGGAAGAAGTTTTAGTAGATCAAGCATGAATTTGCATCAAAACAAACCACCCACGTGGTTAGTTCACATTCCGGAACCCTTTTGGATGTTGGGATTTGCCACGGGCACTTGGACACACAAGACTCACCGCGGCCCGAACTCGGTGGAAGCCATCACCTTCCCCCATATAGTATTCTTTGCGCCTGGTCGCAGAGGCTACATCCGAATGGCACAAATTCCCGAGACTCCCGAAATGGAGTCCCGAAATTGTCCCGACGGGACTCTCGGCACTTTGAACCGCCATAACTCCCGACTGTAGAGTTGGATCGCATTGAGGTCTGAACCAAAGTTGTAGCCCTCGTCAAGATCTTTTCAACGCCATGTCGCACACTCAAATCAGACGTCGGGAAAAGGTCGATTCCCGACTTTTAGTGGTCAGGAGTCAAATTGCCAGTTTGACTCCCGGCCCTTCTTTTGCCCATAACTTGGGCTGTAGATGTCCGACTTGCCAATGCGAGGGCATTTTCGATATCTACATTTCAAGACCTTTTCAATGACACCAAGAACACCTCAATGCAAGGTGTTTTGCCCCTTGCTATTAAGCTTTAAACATTCGGGAGTCTCGGAGGACTCCAAACCTCCAACTTTTCCAAGTGTTGGGCTTCACCCGCACACTTGGCCAAAGTGGGGTTGCGACACACAGGCTGGCACACACACGGAAGAAGGAAGGCTTCTCATTGTCTAGAATGGCACAGAGATGGAGTGGCTCGGGATTAGAAGAAAGGGTAGGGCGTTAGTACAACATCATACCTATTGTTTTGGGATCAATCACTCTATGTGATTCAGTGAACACCATCTGTATGTGGTTGACATTGTGTCTGAGGAAGAGCAGCCTCAGGAGGTCATTCTATGTGAGGACGAAGAAAAGGGGAAGAATCAGGCTGTACAAAGCAGCACTACTGGGATGACTTTACTGAGGAAGAGACCTCATTACTATGACAAGCAACAGCAACTGGAGCTGGTTTTAGCAGCTCAGCAACTATTAGAGGTGGGTGAACATGATCTTCAATCTGAAGATCTTGATGAGGAGGAGGAATGTGAAGCAGACTCAAGAAGCAGTGACATATGGGAAGATGTCAACTGTTTGGAATTGCTGCAAGGGAGAGTGCTATCTGACACTGTTAATCATTTGGAATTAAAAAGGGCGAGGAAGAGGATGCTCAATTATCATTGGTAGGGGCAGTCACTGTACTTCAAAGGACTATTGGTGCCAAGACAAGCAGATCGTATGGGACTGGTGGTTCAGATGCATGAGGACCTGGGGCATTCTGGGGAAGAACGGATTCTAGCTGAGGTGTGCAGAAGGTATTTTTGGCACAACCGAACTCAGGATGTCAAGGTTGTAGTAAGGGTGTGCCGACATTGTCAAATGGTGAAGAGAACGGGGAGTATACGCTCTGAAGATGAAGAACTGAAGAGCATAACCGTTTGTGACCTATTCTACAGAGTAGCCATGGATATTGCAGGGCCGCTGCCTGAGACTAAGTCAAGCAACAAATACATCCTAGTGGCTATTGACCATTATTCAAAATGGTGTGAAGCAAGAGCTATGGCTGACCATGGGGCCAAGATAGCAACCAAGTTTCTGGAGGATGACGTGATCTGCAAGTACGGGGTACCCAAGTTTGTGTTGACTAACAATGGAGGAGAATGGGCAGCAGAATTTGACGCCATGTGCAAAGATTATGGGATTCATCATCAACACACGTGCCTCAATGGCCGCAATGCAATGGTATGGCTAAACGTCTGATCAAGACGATCAAACATGGCATAACAGTACTGTTTACAGCACCCAACAATGCCAATTGCTGGGATGAGCAACTGGCAAAGGTTATGTTTAGATACCGATGCGGAATCCAGTCCAGCACAAAGTTCTCTCCTTTCATGATTCTAACTGGGTGTACACCACGCCTTAGGGCTGATAACTATTTGCACTCATTGACTGTCGAGGTTGATGACATTGCGGATGTGGAGACTACTGCAGAGCAGTTCATGTAGAAGGTTAGATTGATCACTAGCATCCATGAGAAGGTTCTGTTCAATGTGGGGTAGGCACAACAGAAGCAGAAAAGGGCCTATGCGATTAGAGAAAGGAAACAGGCTTTTGAAGGCCTGGTTGTTGGTGAAATGATGATCAAAATGAAGAAGCCTGGGAAGAAAAATGACGCGCTCCTAAATCACGGGGTGAAACCCACTTGAAGGTTTCACAAAGTCAAGTTGCGGAAAGTTGAAACTTGGTAGCACGCTCCCAGCTTCCAACTCTAAAAAGGGGTAGAGGGTCGAGTTGGGAGCCCCTGGATTAGACTAAGAAGAGGGATTAATTTAGCTCGTGTGAATCTGCATCCAAAAACTAACCACAAGAGGTTAGTTTAGCATTCGGAACACCCTTTGGTGTTGGGACTTGCCACGGGCACTTGGACACACAAGACTCACCACGGCCCGGACTCGGGGGAAGCCACCACCTTCACCCATATAGTATTCTCTGCGACTGGTCGCGGAGGCTACATCCAAATGGCACATTTTGTTGGGACTCCCAAAATGGAGTCCCGAAAGTGTCCCGGCTGGACTCTCGGAACTTTGAACGGCCATAGCTCCTCGCCCAAAACTTGGATTGGGACAAGTCCTAAATCAATGTTGTAGCTCTCCTCGAGAGATTTTCAACGTCGTGTCTCACTCTCAATTCGGACGTCGGGAAGAGGTCGATTCCTGACTTTTAGTGGTCAGGAGTCAAACTGCCAATTCGACTCCCGACCCTTCTTTTGCCCATAACTTGGGCTGCAAATGTCCGAATTGCCAATGCGAGGGCATTTTCGATATCTACGTTTCAAGACCTTTTCAATGACACCAAGAGCACCCCAATGCGAGGTGTTTTGGGCCTTGCTGTCGAGCTCTGAACATTCGGGAGTCCCGGAAGACTCCCAACCTCCAACTTTTCCAAGTGTTGGGCTTCACCCGCACACTTGGCCAAAGTGGGGTTGTGACAAAGAAGGCACTGACTGCCAGCTAGGAAGGTCCCTACCTGTTCGTTGCGCATATTGATGGGATTGGCAATCTGGACTTCGAAGAAGGAAGCCACATATGCATTATTCAAGACGTTGATGGGAACCAATGGGAAAGACCACGGAGGGATCTTCAAGTGTATCACACTCCACAAGGCCTCCAGAGCTAAGGGACTCAGCTTTTTGAAGAACGAAGGGGTGACATATGTAACCGAACATGGGGTGACCGAACAACGTTGCCGTTCTGATCCAGATCCTGATTTTGTTTACACCAGCACTTGGCTGGCGGCGCATTACTTCTCATCACTAAGGCAATACATGGCGGCTGCTTTGGTTTGATCATGGAAACTCACCACTTGAGGAGGACGGCACGGGATTACGGCAACAGAGGTACTGGCTTTTATGGTTTCAAGCGGCGAGAATGCATGGTGGCGCCAGAATTGGCATTCATGATGGAGGTGAGTGGCAATTGAGGGTGGGATCCTGGGAGTTGGATAGGGGCAGGAAGGTGCTTTGGGAGGAAGGTAGAAGGGATGGAAAAAGTAGGAGGAGAAAAAATTGAAGGGGAGGATTTTTGGCAAGAGAGAATTTTGGGGGAGAAAGGATTTTTTTTGAGGAGCGCAGAGCTTTTTTGGCTAGTTACTGATTATTCTTCCGCTGTGTTAGCAACTAGGAGAAGGCTAGCTCCTAAGTTTGGAAAGAATAGGATTCAGTAAGGATCGAAGTTGTAAAACAGAGCAGCTTGGGGTGAAGTGCATGAGATCGACAGTTTGAGTGGTCTATTTCTGGAGGAGAGCATGATCGTAGACAGATGTATGTCAGACCTTTGTTTGATGTCCTAGGAGGGTGGACGCTTGGGTTGGCGGAGATTTTTGTGTAAATCTGAATTGTGAAATTCCATCCTGGAAGCTCTGAGTAGGAATTGTGGTTACAGAGGTTCAGATGAGTCTAGGTCAGTAATGTTGTTATGCATGTTCTTTTGATGTGTGAATGCTTAATGTTCAATATGTTAGAAACAAGCAAGCAGAATTAGAGGGGTCTGGTTGTTGTCTGGATCCCTCTCTTTTTGGTGACAGTGGGTTAATTAAAGCATACATTAAGATTTCGAGTTTAAAATCTTTGATTGTTGCATTTTTGTTTCTGAAATGCAAAGAATTTTTTGTGAACCTTTTTTCAACAATTTTTTTAACTTTTTGATTACACCTTTATTTTTGGACAAAACTTTTGTATTTCTTGGTAAAATTTCTATATTTTAAAATTAAACTTATTTATTTCCTATCTAAATTTACACTTTTTTGGAAAACCTTTTAAATAACATGAGGTGTTTATTGCCAATGGGTCAAATTTGTAATGAGATGGCAATTTTCTTTATGCAAATATTAAATTGCTTTAGAATTTGTGGCATTGCTAATAAAATTTTATAATTCAAATGGGGATATATATATATTTTTTTTCATACTAATTTGTTGCAATTGTGTTTACATCCAAATAAGGCTGTTATTGCATTTTGTTAAGTATCCTCAATTGAAGCCTACCAAGATAATGGTTGTTAATTTTGGGATGTAACTCAAATGTCGGTATTGAATTTGTGGGTTTGAATGCCACATAAAATAGTTGTTTTTTTCAGGGGTTTATATTATCATTTGAGGCCCAAAGATAGTTAATGTGAATGGGACAACATTTTTACATATATGCTTGTTATATTGGAAATAACTAATTTTTTTTCAATTTATCACAATTATGGAGGTACTTTTAGAATAGGTTTTTAAAAATGTTATGAATTTGTTCTTTTCTTTGAAAATTTTCACATTATGTTGACAAAGAAAACCAAATTGGATGAAGGTTTTTTTTAGAAAAAAAAATGCAAATGTTGCCATATTGAGACAATGAATTCCTATTGGTTATAAAAACTATAGAGGATTTTGCCAAAGTTTTACTTTCTTATCTAACCTTTAGTTAAATTTGGCTTCTTTTTTCTAGGTGATTGCCAATACGTGGAAAACATGGAAAATAAAAGTTCCCTTGGAATAATTAACAATTATAGTAATCATTACTTAACTATTTTACCAAATATACATTTTTTACAATGTTTAAATTTTAGGTATAAATTGAATATTTTAAAAAGTAACTATTAGTGAATTTTTTTGTCATGTATTGTTATAACACAAAGTTCTACTAGGATTGTCATATTGTAATACCTTGGTAGTTTTACACCAATTATATTATTTTAAGATATGTTAAAAAATTTCAAAAAAATTTCAAATTTTCTTGAATCTTTGAATATATTTTGAGAATATTTTATTTTCAACCAAAGTTCATCAATTATTTGACAAACACATGTTGAAATTACCCTTGTATTACAATATATGAGATTTCAAGGAAAAAGGAAACATAGCCATGCATATGTGGTAGATCTAAAGCACTTTATCTTGCTCCACATCATGTGATTATAAAAATTATATTAATTAGTAGGTATTTAGCTTTTTATGGACTAAATTGTTAATTTTAGAATTTTGTAACTTGGTGATCAATATTAAATTTTCTATTGAATTTGAGCAAAACATTGTTAACATCCATTTGTTGGATCATTTAGTGAGACCAAACATTATTAATATTATTGTTGAAGCATCCAGTGATTCCCAAACTAAAGTTTCATTTCAATTTTCCAAATTCTAAAATAGTCAATTGTTAAATTTGGACTTTTGAAAAGTTTCAAATTATCTAAATACATGATTTACATATTTAATAAAATTTCAATAATACTTCAGTATTCATTTAATTATTGAATATTTTGAAATTGATTGATATTAATTATTGAGTAAATTTTCAGTTTTTAATTGTTGAATGTTCAATATATTCAATTATGAAATCTGAAACATATTATTAAATATCCATTTGTTCAATAATTGATCAATATTCACATGAATCATTCAATTATGAAAATACTAAATAATGAGATTTTCAGAAAAGATATTCAATACTTGATATGTTAAATATTGGAATAGTTCAAATTGTTTTTCAATAATTATTCATTGTAGGTCAAAACATTATAAACCACCTTGGTGCACTTGTCATCTATGTACTCATCACTCCATCTAAGCTTATAGTCATTGAAGAGGATGCAAAAGAACCAAATGTAAGTATTGCAAGGAAGTTCTCATTAATTATTTTAACAATATTCAAGGTATTGATGAAAATATATGCTAACCTGTGGATGTGGGTATTGCACTTTCAGGTTTATGTTTCGGACAGTTCCATTTTGGTCCATTTAATGCATAATGTACAACTAGAGATATTTCACTTTCTTGGTGAAAATACATTTAGCCTTCTACATAGTGAAGGATATGTATAACACAAAACATTTAGATTTGTGAATGTAATATCTAAATTCAGTGAACATCCCAAAATTAATAGCCATTGTATTGGTAGGTTTAAATCGAAGATACCTAACAAAATGTAATACCTTAATTTATGTTGAATCTTAATTGCAACAAATGAGTATTGAAAACAAATTACAATACCCCCATTTGAATTATATATTTTTATTGATAATGCCACAAACTCTATAATATTGCAATATCTACATAAAACTAATTGTTAACTCATTACAAAACTTTTCATTATGAATTTCATCCAAGGGCAATACTCATTTAAAATTAGTATAGAGGTTTTATCAAAATATAGAGGTTTAGTCAAGTTGAAAAGTTTTGCTAAAAAGTAAAGGTTTAATTAGGGGTAGAGAGGTTTTGTCAAGAGATAATGCTTTAGCCAAGATGTAGAGAGATTTTGTCAAGAGGTGGTAGTTTAGCTAGGAAATACATAAGTTTAGTCAAAAGCTGGAGAAATTTTTGTCCAGAACTAAAAATTTATTCAAGAAATTAAAAAATATATATAAAGAAAGAAGGGTTTTGCTAGGAAGAAATAGAGATTGTGCAAATAGATAGAGGTTTAACTTAGAAGAGATAGAAGTTTTTTTTTAAATTAAAAGTTTAGCCAAGAAAAGATTCAGGCATTATCAAGAGATAAAAAAATTATCATTAAAAAACAAAATTGATGGGAAATATGATTTGAACTATTTTTATTTTTTTTCTTGACATGAGACATAGGTTTAGCCAAGAAAATATTATTTTTTTGCAAAGACCTAGTGGTTTAGCAAAGTAGAGAGGTTTTGTTTGGATAATTAGAGATAGATAGGTCACAAGTGACCAGTGAAAGAAATGGGAAAAAACGAACCCGGACGCTAGGGAAGCAAAAGAAAGGGCAATTAAAAAAAGGCAAGGGGACCAGTGAAGGGAAGAGGGAAAAAAAAACCAAAAGCCCACCCAGGTGGGTCAGGGACTGCAATTGGGGTTCATACAAATCGATGGCCTCCAAACAGGAAACTTGGGTGGTGCGTTGGGGGGTGCTGGATCACTCCTGCCCTTCTTCAGGCTTTATTTGCACTCAGAACTGACACTTTATTTATTTATTTATTTATTTCTTTCTTTCTTTCTCCAAAACCTTCTTAAATTCGCATTTTATTGCCACAACTTATTAACAGATCAAATGTGAGATTGAAAGGTGGATTTGCAAGGACTAGAAGGTGGGTGTTAAGAGCATCTCCATGGGTGCTTAGCATGTCCCTCTGGATAATAAAATTAACTGTCTAAGTTTAGCTGTTTTTTTTTGGCAACCCCACTAATAAAACTGTAACTGGAACTGCATAAATGTTGGAACTACTAATACCAAATCACCTGGAACAGTTATTATGATTCACCAATCAGAAATAATGAGCCACAGTCAGGACCAATTGGAGGTGCACACCTGTATTGCGCTATTTGCCAGCCACATCAAGCTGCACAAATTTGGTGCAGAAAAAACCAACACCCTGAGCTAAACCGGCACATGTTGAGTTTTTGACAATAAATTTTACTATCTGGACTCATATACTCAGCACTGGTGGTGCAGATGCTCTAACGTATTAACAAGTTCACCAATCGAGCTCACCACAAACATTGAATTCAAAATGGCTCAGGTTTAGATCATTTTGGAGGCCAATCACTACATGTAGCTAGAAAGGACCTATGATAGTTGAGAAGGAAGACCCATTAGACTTTTCGTGTGCCAAAGTCTTTTTAGCACAAGTATGAAATGAACTCAACTATTAATATAAATCACACAATGGGGAAGACCAACATATAAAATATTGGATATTTTCAGATGGTCAAGCAAATATAAACAAATAGGAAAGAAGGGATGCCGATTGAGAAGGCAGACCCATTAGACTTTTCACTGCCCAACTTGTTTTAGCACCAGTAAAAAATCAACTAACCATTTCAACTTATTTCAACCTCTAATGAACAATTCCATTCCTATTTCGAATATTTAAAAAATAACTTCAATGGAAAACTTCAAAACTTAAGTTTAGAGTTCTTTTTTTGACTGCAGGAAGAAGAAAACCCTATTTTAATAATGATGATAACATATTGGAACTCATACTAGTTAATTGTGAGGATCCCAAAAATTCCTTTTTTCCCGTTTCAATGGGCATCTTTGATTGGAAAAATCTGATCAAGCTTCCAACAATACCAAAATAGTTTCCCCACTACCCAGTGAAGTAATCAATGAAAGAAATGAGGTTTATGAGCCCCCATTTTAATGTTTCAGATTCATAACAAAGCAAAAAGGTTTCTCCTTGTTTGTTTAAGAACTAACTATATTGGTCACCTAGTTTTACCTAGCCCAATATCCCCTTCCCAGAGTTGAGATACCTCTTAAAACCCCTTTTTCAGAGAGTTGGGATACCTAATACCAACTAAGTTGTCGGTATGCCTTTAAGCAACCACCTCATTCTAGGGTTGTACCTTCTTGGGCTTGAGGCTTAATGTGTAAAGTGAATACGTCAAACGAACTGGAATTTTTTTTTGAAAAGGCAGCCCAGAAACTGAAGACTTAAATGAGATGTTGAGGAAGTTTCGTGTCTTGAGAAGAGTTCCACACAACTTCAAAGCTTATACTTGAAGAATCACGCGTACAAGATCAATTATTTCTCTGTGGTCCTCTTTTTCTCCCTATTGCCTTCTCTTTGCTAGCTAGTAATCAGCAGAAGAAGAAGCTGAATCTTTTAGATTTTAGGAGAGACTAGTCATCGTGCTTGCGAAAATATGGAGAAATTATTACTCTTTTCTTTAAAGATAGTCATTGTTTAAGGTTTTCATCTAAATTAGGTTGTTGTGAAATGTCGTCACCGAGTTTTAATCTCAACTTTGTCTTGTGAATTCCTGCATCTTTTCAAAAGGGTTTATCATGAGCGGTTGGTTACGAAGAGGAAGATGGGTGCATAGGGACCTTGTAAACAAAGTGAATGGAGTCTAAGAGAGCTAGGCGCACTTGAAAAGAAGTTCACGAATTTTTTGCGAGGAAAGAGGAGCATCCCGTCGTCAGTACCCGAATCATTACTCCTTCAGCAACTACCTAGCGGTGCCTCGGGAAAAAAGCCAGAATGGTTGAGCCAAGAATTCTTGTGGGATTGCATTTGGGCACTACTTACTCCTCCTTTGCCTACGCGGACAAATTCAAGCCCTCCCCCATCTTCACATGCTATGACTGGCCGGGAGAAGAGTTGAAGCGTGACGCAACACCCACGGCCATCTACTACAAACCAGAGGTTGGCAAAGCGAATGATGATCTTTGCTTCAGTAGTTGGGGATACATGGCCTCCACGGAATTTGAGAAGGATCTGGAAGCAATGCGGAACCTGCGGGAACAAGCTGCAACTGATGTGAATGTTCTCTCCTCACGCGACATGCCTGTAGTGGGCTCCTACGTTACGCCGTTGAGGCACCATCTTTCGGGCAGCAATGCGGGGCCTTCATCTGCATCAGATCTTCCCCCGGGCCTGACTCTGAACCGCGTCATCTCCGACTACTTGCGAGCGATGGGGAACTTCATCCTGCGACATCTCCAGATCCATGTCAGGTCGGACTTGTCGATGCAGGATGTGCAGTGGTGTGTGACAGTTCCTTCGATCTGGAGTCACAATCCACGGCAGCAGATGAAATCATGCATGGTAGATGCGGGACTCGTGGTGGGTGGTTCAAATGGAATCAATGCGAGCACCCATCCTGTGATCATGGTTCTTGAAACTGATGCAGCCTCCTACTGG
>Ga0116227_10017145_pt1 | contig 10185 bp, 10 predicted proteins | sample S1TSphgellanicum_FD_89693 | JGI IMG/M metagenome (GOLD analysis project Ga0116227, IMG submission 89693) | Host-associated microbial communities from peat moss isolated from Minnesota, USA - S1T2_Fb - Sphagnum magellanicum MG | ecosystem: Host-associated > Plants > Peat moss > Unclassified...
ACATGCTGCGCCTCGATCTCGACCGCACGCTGGCGCAGCTCGGCTGCCGCAGTCTCGGCGATCTCAGCGAGGATCACATCTGCCGGAACTGATCCTTCAGGCACATAGCCGCTCGCTCCGTCAAATGGCTCATCCTTCGCCAGCGCATCAATCGCCGAACTTGGTGGCGCTGTGGATGGCCTTGATCCGGCGGGTGGTGCCGGTCGCAGCGCGATAGAGGATTGTCTCTGTCTCGATCGAATGCTTGCCGAACTTGACGCCGGAGAGAAGCGCCCCGTCGGTGACGCCGGTCGCGCAGAAGACGACATTGTCGCCTTTGGCGAGTTCCGTCACGTCGTATTTCTTGGTCGGATCGGCGACGCCCATTTTCCTGGCCCGCTCGATTTTTTCCGGCGTGTCGAGCACCAAACGGCCCTGCATGAAGCCGCCGGTGCAGCGCAGCGCCGAGGCAGCCAGCACGCCTTCCGGTGCGGCGCCGATGCCGAGATACATATCGATCCCGCTCTCGTCCGGCTGCGAGGTCAGGATGATGCCGACGACATCGCCATCGGAGATGAGCCGCACCGCCACGCCCATCGCGCGCAGCGCCGCGATCAAGGCCTCGTGGCGCGGCCGATCCATGACGAGCACGCTGATCTCGCGCGGCTTGACGCCTTTCGCCTTGGCGAGCGCCTCGACATTTTCCTGCGGCGTGCGATCGAGATCGACGAGGCCCGCCGGATAGCCGGGCCCGATCGCGATCTTGTTCATATAGACGTCGGGCGCATTGAGCAGCATCCCGCCCGACGCCATCGAGAGGACGGCGATCGAGCCCGGCATGTCCTTGGCGCAGAGCGTCGTGCCTTCGAGCGGATCGACGGCGATATCGACCTTCGGCCCCTGTTTGGTGCCGAGCTCCTCGCCGATGAAGAGCATCGGCGCCTCGTCGCGCTCGCCTTCGCCGATCACGATCGTGCCCTCGATCGGCAGGCGGTTCAATTCGCGCCGCATCGCGTCGACCGCCGCCTGGTCGGCCGCTTTCTCGTCGCCGCGGCCGCGCAAGCGGGCGGCAGCCACCGCCGCGCGTTCGGTGACCCGCACGAGCTCGACCGCCAGGACCCGATCGATAATATCCTGGCTTTCAATCTTGAGATCGGTCATGGCGGGTCCTTGCGGGCTGGCGGGCGTGCTGTTGCAACACGCGTCACTCCCGCTCGATGCGGATGAGCTGCGGTTTTTCGGCTATATACCCGTCGGCGACGACCGCATCCACCGCCTCGCGGATCGTCTTCTCATGCGTCGCATAGGTGATGAGCACGACGGGCACGGCATCGCCCTGCCCTGATGGCTTCGCGGAAGGTTTCGTGCCCGGGCGGCGGCGCTGCATGATGCTTTCGAGCGAAATATTGCGCTCGGCCATGCGCGATGCGATGGCGGCGGCAGCGCCCGGCCGATCGAACACGGAGAGCCTTATATAATAGCCGCCTTCATGCATTTGGATCGGGGCGCGTTGCAGCGGCGCCAAGGCCGCGACGGGCAAGCCGAAGGGCGGCATGTTTTGGCCGCGGGCGAGATCGGAAAGATCGGCGACGACGGCTGAGGCCGTCGCCTCGCCGCCGGCGCCGGGGCCTGCCAAGGTCAGCTCATGGATCGCATCGGCGTCGATCGTCACCGCGTTGGTGACGCCCATCACCTGCGCGATGGCCGAGGATTTCGGCACCATGGTCGGATGCACGCGCTGCTCGATGCCCGTCGGCGTGCGTTGCGCGACGCCGAGGAGCTTCACCCGATATCCAAGCTCGGCTGCGGCTTCGAGATCGGCGAGACTGATCGTCTCGATGCCTTCGATCGCGATCGCGTCCGGATCGATCGCCGTGCCGAAAGCTAGCGAGGTCAGAATCGCGAGCTTATGCGCGGTGTCGAAGCCCCCGATGTCGAAGGTCGGATCCGCTTCGGCATAGCCGAGGGCCTGCGCCTCGCGCAGGCAATCGGCGAAGGCAAGGCCTTCCATCTCCATGCGCGTCAGAATGTAATTGCAGGTGCCGTTGAGGATACCGTAGACGCGCTCGACCCTATTGCCGGCCAAGGCCTCGCGCAGCGTCTTGATAATGGGTATGCCGCCTGCGACGGAGGCTTCGAAGGCGAGCGCGACGCCGTGATCCTCGGCGAGCTGCGCCAGACGCAGGCCATGCTTGGCGATGAGCGCCTTGTTGGCAGTGACGACCGATTTGCCCGCACCGAGAGCCGCCTCGACCGCAGCGAGCGCGGCGCCGTCCGAGCCGCCGATCAGCTCGACGAAAACATCGATCTCGGCGGCAACCGCGAGCGCGGCGGGATCGGCGAACCATTGCCATTTGGCGAGGTCGATGCCGCGATCCTTGTCGCGGGTGCGGGCGCTGACCGCGGTGATTTCGATGCCTCGGCCGGCGCGCAGGGCCAACGAGGCGGCTTGGCGCTCCAGAAGGCGCAGAACCCCGACGCCCACCGTGCCGAGCCCGGCAATGCCGACGCGCAGGGAAACCGCCATGAATGCGAAGCCCAAGGATCAAAAAAGGGATCAAAATCCGCATCGCGCCCGCGGCGCGACAGGTTCAGCCTTGCATTATTTTACAGGCACGATCAAGGAAGGAGCCGTCCTTGGGCACGCGGTCGACGCTGCGCCAATGAGCGGCTATGATATCCTCCTTGCTACGCTCGGCTGCCTGGCAAGGCAGGCGCGTGCTTTCGTTTGGAGGGTTGAGAAGTATGAGCCTGGATCTCAAGGGGGAATGGACTGACGCCGACGTTGCGGCTCTGATCGGCTCGGTCAAGGACGACCGGGACTGGCGTCTGGAAGTTGACACGAACGGCGTCGCGTCGTTTCACGACATGACCGCCAATCCGACCGGCGCCGATTATGACGAGAAGCTGCACGGCTATTTCGAGACGTGGAGCCAGGGAACCGATTTCGTCGGGAAATCCGCCGCCGGCGACAAGGATCTCGTGGGCAAGGTCGCCAAGGCGCTGCGGGAAAACTATCCCACCCTGAAGGGCGAGAAATTCATCTACGTCTCGCTCTAAGCTCGGGAGCGCGCTGCCACACAGGCGCCCGGACCGAGCAGCCGGCGCGGCGCGCTTCTTGCTTTTTTAGGCCGATGCGGCGATAAAGGCCGCAAGATTTTTTACGTGCAGCCGCGCGGCTTGCGAGCCCGGCAGACGAGCCTACCGAAGGAGACAGACGCGTGAGTGAGACCGACGGTAAACGTTCGATCGTGGTGGAAGCCGACATCCCCTATTCGGTGGCAAAAGTCTGGCGTGCCATCACCGATTCCGAATATCTCGCCCTCTGGTTCATGAAGAATGATCTAGTTCCGGATTTTGGGCATAAGTTCACGTTGCGCAGCCGGCCGATCGAGCGTTGGGACGGTGAGTTTCAATGCCAGGTGCTCGATGTCGAGCCAGAGCAGAAGATTTCCTGGACGTGGAAGGGCGGCCACGAGGAGCTGAAGGGCTTCGGCCATTATATCGATACGATGGCGACTTGGACGCTGAGCCCGAACGCCGACGGCTCCACCCATGTGCGCTTCGATCACGATGGTTTCGGAACCGAAGAGGCGATGGACGGCTGCTTCGAGGCGATGACCAAGGGCGCGGAGAGCATTGTGCGCACTCTGAACAAGATGATGCCCGATTTCGACGAAGAGTTCAGCGCGCAGCAGAAGTCCTGACACGCGGCGAGCGCGCGAGCAGCTCAGCTGCAGGCTGCGAAAATGCGTCCGGCCGCTGCCCGCAGCCGCGCGCGCAGATCGACGAGGTCCGTCCCGGCCGCGGTCACATGCAAGACATGCGTGTTGCGGGCGCGAAACACCACGACGTCATCGTCCGCTTCTTCCGCGGCGTCGCAGCCGCGCGCGATCTGTTCCATCGACGCGCTTTCCGGCGCCTGGACGACGATCACCGCCGCCGATTCCGGCAGCCAGCGGAAATCGTTGAAACGATAAAGCATCTCGTCGAAGGACGAAACCAAGGCCGGCATCAGGTCGCCGCTGATCCGCAAAGCGATCGTGACCCAATCGGGATCGGTGAAATGCACCTTGTAATCGAGGAGCTTCGGGCCTTCCGCGGTCAGCATGATGCGGGCATTCAGCAAGCCCTTGCACATGCGCCGCTCCTCCTTCATGCCCTCGACCGTGGGCACGAGGATGCGATCGATGATCTCGGCCTGAATTTCCGGGGTCAGCGCCGGCGCGGGCGAGAGCGCGCCCGGATATTCGCCGGGGCCGTCAGCGTCCCATTTTGACGTCGTCGAGGAGAGCGGCAAGACGACGTTGCCGTCGGTCACGGCCATGAAGCCGATCTCTTCGCCTTGAACCAGCTCCTCGATGACGATCTCGGCCTTTTCCTCGGCCGCGAGCCGCGCGAGGATCGCCGCCTCGGCCGCCTCGATCGTATGGCAGATCGAAACCTTCTTGCCGTGCAGCTCGACATCGCCCTTCACGACGATGGGAACGCCGGTCTTTGCGAGATAAGCCTGAGCCGCCTCGGCATTGTCGAAGGCGGCAAAAGCCGGCGTTGGCACGCCGAAACGCGCGTAAGCAGCGTGTGCGAAAGCCTTCCAGGATTCGAGCCGCACGCCGGCGAGGTCGGGGCCGAAACACGGATAGCCCTTCCGAATCAGCATATCTGCGAGGCCGCGCGTCAAAGTCTGCAGAGAGTTGATGATGATGAACTCGACTTCATTGTCGTCGCAGAAATCGAGAATCGTATTGACGGCGCCGAGGCCGAAGGGAACGCATTCAGCGAGTATCGCGACACCTTCGTTGCCCGGCACGCAATGAAGCTCGTCGACCAGCGGAGATTCGACCAGCTTCCAGCACAAGGCATGGTCCTGAGCCCCGTCGCCGATCACCAAAACCCGCATCCCACGTCCTCACACACCGCGCCACTCGAAGCGACGCTAGAGCATCCCGCCTCCAAATGGTATCATTTGAAGGCGGACAAGATGCTCTAGATTCAAAAAATTAGAGCATCGTTTGGCGCCCGATGCTCCAGCAGTCTTAATGCAGCATCCTACGAAGGTGAAGGCACGAGGCGTGAAGCGGTTCGTGCCGGCCAATTTGCCGCATAGCTGAGCTAACGCCATCGCAAAAGCGATGCAATAGCCCGGCGGCACTCATGAGAACGGCGGACGCTCCGATGGAATCGGAGCTGCCACTCTATTTTTGGCTAGAGCATCCCGCCTTCAAATGGAATCATTTGAAGGCGGACAAGATGCTCTAGATTCATAAAGTTAGAGCATCGTTCGGCGCGCAAAACCGCTTACACTTTTGCGCAAGATGCTCTTGTGCTTCGGATTGATCCCAAAACCGGTGCCACTTCCGGGTCCGACGCCTAAGGCGCGCGGGAGGCCGGCTTCGCGGCAGCCGCCGCCTTTTGAGGTGGCTTCTTCAATAGGCGGCCGGCGCTGCGCTCATTATGCTCGGTTGCCTTCTCGAGCTCGGATTGCAGCGCCTCGAGCTCTTTCGGCGTGCGCGGCTTCGGACGCTCGGGATCGGTGCCGGTCGTCGGTTGGTATTTGAGCGTGCTGGCGTCCGGCCGGCTCTCGCGCACGAAATCCTTAGCCTCCGGCACATCGGTCCAAAACCGTTGATTCACGATCGTATCGAGCGGCGTGCCGCCGCCATAAGGCTTTGGCGGTTTTGCCGCAGGCGGATCGGGTGCCTGCTGCGCCTGCGCGAGCGCCGGCGAGCCTCCTAATGCGAGAACGAGCAGGCCTATCTTGAACCGTTCGATCAGAGGCCGCATGGGCACGCTCTTTTGCATCGCATCATCGCATGGATCGCACCGCAAATCGGCAATCGAGTATCGCGACTTAAATATAAAGATCTATTATGGTGGAAGAGGGACAAAGGCCGCCAAGGCCAGCGCTTCTTCGCATCTTATCCGTTTGCGGACGACCCATGGGCTCCAAGAAGGCGAAAGCCAAGCGCGAAAAGCGCGAAAAGAAAGCCATGAAGAAGGCGAAGACGGCCGCGCCGATGCGTTCCCGCGACCTCGGCGCCGCCGTCCTAAGCCCTTACGCTGTCAAGGAAAACGGGCCGGAAATAGAAGCTGATCGCGCGCGCGCGATCAACCGGGAACCGCTGATGCAGCCACCCGTCGCGATGCCCGTCTCCATTTCGGGAGTCGCGCCTGCTGCTGAAGCTGCTCCGCCGCAGGCGAACGGCGCCGTGCCGACGGCGGATGCGAGCCCATCGCCTCCAGCGCCCCCGCCGGCCCATCCAGCCGTCGAGTCGGCGCCGCCTATACAAGCCGAAGCGCCGCCGCGCACGACCCCGGAGGTAAAGCCGGCGGCACTCGATTACGATCGCTTGGCGATCAATACGGCACGTTTCATCGAGCAAGGCGGAAAAGCGCTGGCCGCTTATTTCAAGCCGTTCGAGACCGGCGGCGGCAAAACGGGTCTGGGCGAAGAAATCACCGATGCCGTGCATTCAATTGGGAAAGTCGCAGAACATTGGATCGCTGATCCGACCCGCGCGCTCGAGGCGCAGCGCAATCTTTCGACGCATTTCCTGGAGCTTTGGAGCAGCACGTTCCGTCGTCTCTCCGGCGAGAAGATAGACCCACTCGTTCCTTATGATCCAACCGACAAGCGCTATGCGGCGCCCGAATGGCGCGACAGCCCGATTTTCGACTTTCTACGCCAGGCCCATTCCATCGCAACCGCATGGGCCGACGACCTCGCGCGCCGCAGCGACGAGCTCGATCCGCATACGCGCAGCAAGGCGCGCTTCTATTTGCGCCAAATCTCGAGCGCGCTGTCACCCGCCAATTTTCTCGCCACCAATCCGGAGCTTTTGCGCGAGACGATCGCCTCGAGCGGCGAGAATCTGGCCCGCGGCGCGGCACTCTTCGCCGAAGATATCGAAGCCGGCAAAGGCACGTTACGGATCAGGCAGACCGACCGCTCGAAATTCGAGCTCGGCGTCAATATGGCCGTGACGCCCGGCAAGGTCGTGTTCCGCAACGACCTCATCGAGCTCATCCAATATGCGCCGACGACCGAAACCGTGTTCAAGCGGCCCTTGCTGATCGTTCCGCCATGGATCAACAAGTTCTACATTCTGGATCTCAACCCGGAGAAGAGCTTCGTGCAATGGGCCGTTGCGCAAGGGCTCACGGTCTTCATGATCTCCTGGGTCAATCCCGACGCACGCCAGCGCGACAAGAGCTTCGAGGATTATATTCGCGAGGGAATTTTCGCAGCGCTCGACGCGATCAAGGACGCGACCGGCGAAGAGCATGCGAGCGCGATCGGCTATTGCGTCGGCGGCACCCTGCTCTCGGTGGCGCTTGCCTTGATGGCGCAAGAAAATGACGGGCGAATCGAAAGTGCGACGCTTTTCGCGGCGCAGACCGATTTCAGCGAGGCGGGTGAGCTGCGGGTCTTCATTGACGAAGAGCAGATCAGCACGCTCGAAGCCAAGATGGCGGAGAAAGGCTATCTCGAGGGTTCGCAAATGGCGAACGCCTTCAACATGCTTCGGCCGAACGACCTGATCTGGTCCTATTTCGTCAATAATTACATGAAGGGCAAAACGCCGATGCCCTTCGATCTTCTGACCTGGAATGCCGACGCGACGCGCATGCCGGCGGCGAACCATTCCTTCTATCTGCGCAATTGCTATCTCGAGAACAAGCTCGCGAAAGCCGAGATGGTGATCGCCGGCAAGACGCTCGATCTCGGCAAGGTGACGATCCCGATCTATAATCTCGCGACGCGCGAAGATCATATCGCACCGGCTCAATCTGTGTTCAAGGGCGCCAAGCTTTTCGGCGGCGAGATGCGCTACGTGCTGTCGGGCTCCGGACATATTGCCGGCGTCATCAATCCCCCCGCGAAGCCAAAATATCAATATTGGACGGGGCCACGTCCGAGCGGCACGTTCGAAGACTGGCAGAAGCTTGCCGTCGAACATAAGGGAAGCTGGTGGCCGGACTGGATTCAATGGATCGCGGAACAGGCGCCCGACAAAGTCCCGGCGCGCACGCCCGGCGATGGCAAGCTCTCGCCGATCTGCGATGCGCCAGGCGAATATGTCCGCATCCAGGCCTGACTTTTATAAACTTTTCCGTGAAGGCGCAGCCCGGCGTCCAATTCGCTAAGGAATTACGAATCTCATTCGCGCGAACGCGATTCCTATTTGAGTATCGCACAGACCAGCGCCGTCGCCCTCTCGCTACGAGAAGGGTTCGCTAATCCCTCCGATCGAAGAGCCCTTCTCCCACAGGGAGAAGGGCGCACCGGCTCGACTCGTTGCGTGCAACGAGCTAAGTGGATCGAATTGGACGTTCGGCTGCAAGGCCGTAGCGGATGCGCAAGTAAGGAGAAGCAAGATGAAACTCGTCCGCTATGGACAACCGGGCAAAGAGAAGCCGGGCCTGATCGACGCATCGGGGCGCATTCGCGACTTGAGCAGCGTCGTGCCTGATCTTACCGGCGAATATCTTTCCAGCCGCTCGTTGGCGAAGATCGCCCGCATTAAGCCTGCGAACCTTCCCGCGACGCGCGGCACGCCGCGTCTCGGTTCTCCGATCGGCCGGCCCGGTAATTTTATCGCGATCGGGTTGAACTATATCGATCACGCCAAGGAAGCCGGCATGCCGATTCCGACCGAACCGGTCGTCTTCACCAAAGCGCCGAACTGCGTCTGCGGACCGAATGATGATACAGTCATTCCCAAAGGCTCCGTAAAGCTCGATTGGGAAGTCGAGCTCGGCATCGTCATAGGCGACGGCGGCTCCTATATCGCCGAGCGCAACGTCTATAATCACATTGCCGGCTTTGTGCTCGCCAACGACGTGTCGGAGCGGCATTTCCAGCTCGAGACCGGCGGCCAATGGGTTAAAGGCAAGGCCTGCCCGACCTTTGGACCGCTCGGTCCCTGGCTCGTAACGCCTGACGAAATCCCCAATGTGCAGAAGCTTGCGATGTGGCTCGACGTCAACGGCAAGCGCATGCAGACCGGCAACACGAAGAACATGATTTTCAACGTCAAGAAGCTCGTGGCCTATACGTCGCAATTCATGGAGCTCGAACCCGGCGACGTCATCATAACAGGCACGCCGCCGGGCGTCGGTCTCGGCCACAAGCCGCCGAAATTCCTGCAGGCCGGCGATGTGGTGACCTTGGGCATCGAGGGACTCGGCGAACAATGTCAAACGGTCGTGCCCTGGAAGCGCAATCGCTGAGGGCTTGCCTCGCGTCTCTTGCATCATTCGAGATGACGTCATAGTCCGAGCATCAGCTCGATATTCTGAACCGCGGCGCCGGAGGCGCCCTTGCCGAGATTATCGAGCTTTGCGACAAGCACCGCTTGCCGCCGCTCTTCATTAGCGAATACGCGTAGCTCGAGATCATCGGTCGCGTTGAGCGATTGCGGTTCGATGCGCCCGGAAGGATCAGCCGGCATCACCCGCACATGCGGGCTTGCCGCATAATGATCCGCGAGCGCCGCTTTGAGCTGCAACGCACTCGGCTTGCCGGGAAGCATGTCGAGAAAGAGCGGCACGCTCACAAGCATTCCTTGAGCGAAATCACCGACCGAAGGAACGAAGAGCGGCGGACGAGTCAGCCGGCTATGAGTTTCGATCTCCGGCAAGTGCTTATGCGCGAGGCCGAGCGCGTAGAGCTCGAAAGCCGGGCCGCCGGCTGTCTCGTAATCGGCGATCATCGATTTGCCACCACCCGTGTAGCCGGAGATGGCATTGATCGCGACAGGAAAATCTGCCGGAACGAGGCCCGCATCGACGAGCGGACGCAGGAGCGCGATCGCCCCCGTCGCGTAGCAGCCAGGATTTGCGACTCGGCGCGAGGCGGCGATTTTTGTGCTCTGTTCTGCCGAAAGCTCGGGAAAGCCGTAGGTCCATCCCGATGCGACGCGATGCGCGCTCGAAGCATCGAGGAAACGCGGCGTCGAGGAACCGAGCGCCTCGGCGAGCGCCGCCGCCTCGCGCGCGGCATCGTCGGGCAAGCATAGAACGACGAGATCGACCTCGCGCATCAATGCGGCTTTTGCGGCTGGGTCCTTGCGCAATTCGGGCGGCAAGCTCGTAAGCTCCAGACCCGCCTTCGCAGCCAGCCGCTCGCGAATGCCGAGGCCCGTCGTTCCGGCCTCTCCATCGATGAAGATTTTTGCGGCCATGGTTCTGATCCGATGATTC
>Ga0116227_10017146_pt1 | contig 10185 bp, 11 predicted proteins | sample S1TSphgellanicum_FD_89693 | JGI IMG/M metagenome (GOLD analysis project Ga0116227, IMG submission 89693) | Host-associated microbial communities from peat moss isolated from Minnesota, USA - S1T2_Fb - Sphagnum magellanicum MG | ecosystem: Host-associated > Plants > Peat moss > Unclassified...
AAGTCATCGGTGGGCGAGGCCGTTATCGTCGATTTGATGCGCAAACGCGGCGAAGCCAAGAAGGATTTCTCCGATCACATGCGAATCCGCACCGATTACCCAAATCAGAGTTTGAAAGTTTGGGTGGGGCGCGACATCAAGGCAACGGATGATCCGGTCCTCGATGTATGGTTGGGCTACACCCCTTTGGACGAGCAGCAGCGCACCAATCGCACGTATGGTTATTTGTCGGTGAAGAAGCCCGGTTTTCCCGGGATCATTCATGCCGTGTGGCCGTTCGTCACGTGGTTCACCGAGAATATCTTCCGGGAGGACAAGGACATCGTTGAGCACGAACAGCGCGCTTACGATGCGCAAGGCAACGACTGGAATAATGAAGTGTTTCCGCCGATCCGGGATCTGCGTAGCGTACTGGCGCGATGTGGCGCCCCGATGAAACCGGCTTAAGCTTCTCCGGGATACCAATTCCAGCGGCCCGCCAGTGTCATCACTGCCGGTACCACAAATGCGCGGATCACGGTGGCGTCCACCAGCACCGATACGCACAGCCCAACGCCCATCATTTTCAGCACTGGTAGATCGGCGCCGACAAAAGCGCCGAACACCACCGCCATGATCAGGCCGGCGCCCGTGATCACCGGCGCCACAGCGGCCAAACCATCGATGGTGGCGCGGTTGTTGTTGTGATCAATGAGATATTCGCGGCGAATGCGAAACAATAAGAACAATTCGTAATCCATCGACAGGCCGAAGCTCAGGCAGAACACCATCATCGGCACTTCCAATGGAATGGCGGTGAACGGTCGTTCCAGACCCACCAGACCATTGAGCCAGCCCAGCTGAAAGACCGCGACCACTGCCCCAATGCCGGCGGCAACCGCCAGCAAGTTGGTGATGACGGCCTTGATCGGCAATAGGAATGAGCGAAAGGCGATGAACAGAAACAGCAACGTGGCGCCCACCACGAAGGCAAAGATCCGCGGCAAGCTTTTGAACATGTAACTGTTGAAATCGTTGTTCTCCGCCGGGCTGCCGCCGATTTTCACGTCGAAAGGGCCATCCGGGGCAATTTTCGCGATATCGAGGGTCAAGCGTTCGATGTCTTTGACCGCCAGACCATTGGCCGGTGTGATTTCGAACAACGCGGCTTTCCGGTCCTTGCTGAGATACAGCTCGCCAATCGACGGGTTGTCGTGCAATGCCTGATCGATGTTCTGGTAAAGCATCGAATACTCGAATTCACCCAGATCTTTGCGCAGCGAGAAGGGCGAGGATACGGTGGCGACTCGCGCATCGGCGCTGAGTGTGTGGGCATAGTCAAACAGTGCTTTGATGTGCGCAGCGGCCAGGATCGGCGTCCCATCGCGCGTGGTCACGATGGCATAAATCGGAATCGATGCGTTGTCGTTGCGCACCGCTGTCAGTATTTCGGCGCCCATGCGTGCCTCGGTGGCGGGCGGTAGGAACCAGCGTTCGTTGGTGACACCGCTGTTCGCGCGAAGCAAAGGCGAGGCAAGGGCGAGCACGAAGCCAGCCGAGACAATCAGCGTCAGCAACGGATGTCGAGTGATACCGGTTCCTAGCCGTATCCACAGATGGTGAGTGTTTGCGCTGCGCAAACTGCGGGGCACGACCGGCCAGCGATCCAGGAACGGCGCCAATAGCACCAGGCAAGCGGGCAGCAAGGTCAGAGCGGCCAACACGGAAACGCAGACCACCATCGCGCCGCCGATGCCGGCGCAGCGAGTCTCGAGAATCGGGCTGAACAGCAGTCCCAAGAATCCCACCATGACGGTCGCTCCCGACCAGGCAATTGTCTGGCCGGCTTGTGCAACGGTAGCTGCGACGGTTTGCGCGACCGTTGCGTGCGCAGGTTGCTCGCGAAAATGCGTCACCATCAATAACGAGTAATCGATGCCGATGGCCAGGCCGACCATGGTGACGACATTGCTGAGCAAGTTCGACACGGGTACCAACTCTGCCAGTATGAAAGCCAATCCCAGCGAAACGGTGGTGGTCGCGAGTCCCATGACAAACGGCAGACCCGCTGCGACGAGAGTACCGAAAGCCACCATCAAGATGATCAGGGTGAGCGGCAGCGCACGCTTTTCGGCATGATCACCCCCCGAGGCGCTCCAGGCGTTGACGTCGTAATCCCCTGCCGGGCCACCCGTGACGGCGGCGCTCGCCCGCGGATCCAGCGCCAGCAACTCCTTGCGCAGCGGCTCGACCGCATCGCGGACCACCGCGACGGCCTTTTGTACATCTTCATTGTCAGTTGCGGTAAGACCCAACAGCAGCATGGTGACGTGGCCATCGGCGGAACGCATCCGCGCATCGCGGCTGTCGGCAAAACTCGCCACTCTGCGGACTTCGGGCAAGGCACTCAGTGCGGCGCCCGCGTGCTTGATCCAAGCCAAGTACGGTTCCGAATCGACCTTAAGATCCGGTGCCGAAACCGCCAGCACCAGAGGATCGATGTAGGGGTTTTGGAATTCCGTCCGCAACCGCTCGCTGGCAACCCCCGATGGGCTGCCCGGTATTCCGCCAGCGCCGCCCACCGCGACTTGGGAGAGCCGATGTGCTCCCCATGCACCGAGCGCTATGAAAATAACCCAGGCGCACAGCACCCGCACGGCGTGCATTGCGACCCAGGTGCCGATTTTGAAAAACCGCGGATTCATTGAGGATTATTTCACTATGATGACGCACCAGAAACCGGCGTAAAATAAGATGATACGCGATTGAGCGGGCTACAATTATGCTGAACCCACGAGAACTTGATTTATCCCCCGTCCCGATACAACGTCCCTGGGACGCGCGTCTCGCCCGGCGTTTAGTAACGCCGCTGAAGAACACGTCGGTCACGCCGAATCAACTGACCACGCTTAGATTGGCGGTGGGTATGAGCGCGGCGGCGGCTTTCACGGTCGGCACCTTTGTATGGTCGAACATTGCGGCGTTGTTGATGGTGCTGTCGAATTTTCTCGACCATACGGACGGCGAATTGGCACGCATGAGCGGCAAGACCAGCCGCGTAGGTCACCTGTACGATTTGGGCAGCGATGCGGCCGTGACCATATTTGTATTTATTGCAATGGGCATTGGCGTCGGCAGGACGGGCCTGGGTTTGTTGTCGGGTCTGGCGATTGCGCTGATCTTTTATCTACGTATGCGTATCGAGGAACTCGTCGGGAAAGCCCGTGCGCGACAGGCGAGCTATGCGGGTTTCGAGACGGAAGATGTCCTGTATCTCGCGCCTTTGGTGACCTTGACCCATGGAGTGGAGATCTTTCTGCAGGTGGCTGCAGTGTGTGCGCCACTCTATGCCGTGTGGGTCATCATCGAATATCGACGTGCCGTTGCCTGACAGCCTGCCGGCTCGGCTGGCCGCGCTGGACATTCAGCACCTGCGCAGCTGTTATGGCATGCAGGGGTGTTTCTTAAGCGTCGATGAATTCCTCCCTCCTTCGATTACTGCACAATTGGTCGCTGCGGTGGCCGCCGTCGAGCCATCGGTCAATCGCAACTATCTGCCGGGTCATAAGCAAGGCGGCAGCGTCAGCCGCTACACCATCGACAACCTGGCACCGGCTATTGCCGAGCTATACCGATCTACTGCGTTGCTGCAATGGCTGGAGCAGCTCACGGGCGAAAAGCTGCAATGGTCGCCGCCCGATGATCCGCATGCCTATGCGCTTTATTTCTATACCCAGCCCGGCGATCACATCGGCTGGCATTACGATACATCCTATTATGCCGGCCGCCGCTAAACATTGTTGTTTGGCGTGATTGACCGATCCTCCTGCAAACTCGATTACGAGTTGCATACCCGCGAGCCTGGCACCGCGGTGGTTGCAGGCTCGCTGCAGATTCCCGCCGGCGGCTTGGTGGTTTTCGACGGTGATAAGTTGCGCCACCGCATAACTCCGTTGGGTGAGGGCGAGCGACGGGTGTCGCTGACATTCGAGTATGTAACCGACCCGCGAATGCATCCCTGGTGGCGCCTGATTTCCAATATGAAGGATGCATTTGCCTACTTTGGCTTTCGCCAGGTCTTTCACCGACTGTTTCAAGGCCGCCGCTGATGTCGCGCGCGGCGACCTGGCTGCTGACCTTCGGTCTACTGTTGTTCATCGCGGTGGTGGCCTCGCAGGGGCTGCCGCTCATCCTGGCCACGCTGGCGCACGCGGGCTGGGGGCTGCTGCTGGTCGCCGCTTTCCATCTCATTCCGCTGTTCATCGATGCACTGGCGATCTGCGTGCTGTTTCAAGCTTCCGTCGGCCGAGATTCGTTGCGCGATTCGCTGCTGGCGCGCTGGGCCGGGGAATCGGCCAATAGCTTGATGCCAGGTGGTCAAATTGGCGGACCGGTTTTAATGGCCAGGCACCTGGCACAACGCGGCATGCGCATGCAGGATGCCGCGGCAGCCATCACCGTGAGCACCACGCTGCAAACCTTCGCGCAAATCGCCTTTGCCATCGTCGGAGTCTTGTTGCTGGGGGCTCATGCGTCAGTCTCCGAGCATGCCCTGCGGACCTCGGCTCTTGCAGCCAGCGCATTCTTGGCGGTGCAGGTTGGCGGATTCTTCCTGGTGCAACGGCGCGGTCTATTCAGCAAGCTGACACGCACCGTTACCCGCTTCTCCAACAAGCGCGATTGGTCGCAGTGGATCCATCAGGCAGCGTCCATCGATTCGGCGATTCAAGCCATTTACAAGCGCAGCGGTCCGATATTCGCCAGTTTCGTGTTGAGTTTGGCGGGCTGGTTTGTCGGCACGGGCGAGGTCTATCTCATCGCCTATTTTCTCGGCACGCCCGTCAATTGGTTCGATGCATTGCTGCTCGAGAGTCTGGGTCAGGCGATTCGCGGCGCAGGCTTTGCGATACCCGGTGCCTTAGGGATCCAAGAGGGCGGCTATCTGCTGCTGGCACCGGTGGTGGGTTTGCAGCCGGGCGCAGCGATTGCGCTATCGCTTGCCAAACGCAGTCGTGAACTCCTATTGGGTCTGCCGGGTTTGCTGTATTTGCGGTTGGCTTCCCGTGCAATTGCCGTCTCTTGAGAGAAGGATAGTGTATTGATGCGCGCCATCATTCTTGCCGCCGGCTACGGCCGGCGTCTGCAGCAGGCCGAGGATGAACAGCTTCCCAAATGTCTCCTGCGTTTTGGCGGGATGAGCTTGCTGGAGCGGCACCTGCGCATGCTGCGGACGGCCGGCGTCACGGACGTGGTCTTGGCGCTCGGCTATCGCCACGAATGGGTGGAAGCGGAATTGGATCGATTGCAGTGGGATCCGCGGCCGGAAATCGTCATCAACGCGCAGTACCAGCTCGGCAGCGTCCTCACGGTGCATACCATCGCCTCGGCCATGACCCGAGGCGGCGATGTATTGCTGATGGATGCCGATGTGTTGTACGACGAACGCATCATGGGATTCTTGGTCGCCGGTACCTCGCCGGTCAGCCGCTTGTTGATTGACCGTGAATTTGAACCCGGCGATGAGCCGGTGAAGGTGTGCATCAAGGACGGCGTGCCGATCGAATTGCGCAAGCGGCTGGAGGCTGATCTACAATACGATACCATCGGCGAGTCGGTGGGGTTTTTTCGCTTCGATGAGAGCGCGGCGTGCCGCTTGGCTGAACTCGTGGCCGGCTACGTGCAGAGCGACCGAGCCGACATGCCGCACGAGGAAGCGGTGCGCGACCTGATCCGCGAGCGCAGCCAAGTGCTGGAAGTTTGCGATGTCACGGGATCTCCCTGGATCGAAATCGATTTCCCCGAGGATGTGCAGCGTGCCACTCGTGAAGTGCTCCCGCAGCTACAGCCCCTGCGCTAGTTGCGCGCCCTCCACACACATGGTTTTATAGCAAAGCGCCGCGCGTTGCGTGGGTTGTAGGAGCCACTGTTGATCAAAGCGAGCCAAGCGCTATCCGCTGCGCCCAGCGCCACGTCGGTGTCCTTCCACGATCTTCGCGCCGCTGGCTCCGTTGCCCATTCCTTGTATCGACGCAGTGTGGCGGACTTGAGCCGGTTCCGCGACGGCGCGCGACCCATCATCGACGCGGTACGACAAGAAGGCGACGCGGCCTTATTGCGCTTTGCCAGACTCCTTGATGGCGTGACGGCTGAAACGATGTCGATTCGCGTGGAACCTGCGGAATTCGAAGCGGCCGAGCGCGAGGTGCCCGGCGAAGTTATCTCCGCCATCAAGCACGCCATCGATAATATTCGCCGCTTTCACGAGGCGCAAAAACCCGAAGAGCTGTGGCTCAAGGAAATCGAACCCGGCGTATGGGTCGGCGACCGGCATGTGCCGATCGAGTCGGTGGCTTGCTATGTGCCTCGCGGTAAGGGCTCGTTTCCGAGCGTGCTCAACATGACGGCCATCCCGGCACTGGTCGCCGGCGTAGCGCGTACCATCGTCCTCACGCCGCCGGGGCCCGATGGGCGGGTGGATGCGGGAACCTTGGTGGCCGCGCGCGAGATAGGCATTTCCGAGATCTACAAGTGCGGAGGAGCACAAGCAGTCGCCGCGGCCGCGTATGGGACGGCTTCGGTGCCCAAATGCCGCAAGATAGTAGGACCCGGCAGCCCGTGGGTATTGGCTGCGAAGGAGCTGCTGGCGCACGAGATCGATCCCGGCGTGCCTGCAGGCCCAAGCGAGGCAATCGTCCTCGCGGACGACTCCGCTGACGGTGTGCTGGCGGCGTTGGATCTTCTGATCGAATCGGAACACGGTCCCGACTCCTCGGTGTACTTGGTCACCCATAGTCATCGGGTGGCGGAGGAAGCGCGCGCGGCACTGCCGACCTATTGGGCGCGCATGGATCCCATACGCGCCGAGTTTTCCCGTAGCGTGTTGGGGGGATCGTCGGGCGGTATCGTGTTGCTGAAGGATTTTTCCGCAGCCATTGATTTCGTCAACGAGTTTGCGCCTGAGCATCTGGAGATACTGGCAGCCGATCCCATGGAAGTTCTGGGGCGAATTCGCAACGCCGGCGAAGTTCTGCTGGGTAGATATACACCGATCACGCTGGGCAATTATCTGTTGGGCATCAACGCCGTATTGCCGACCGGGGGACAGGCGCGCACGCATTCTCCGCTATCGGTGTTCGATTTCATGAAGCGTATCTCTGTCGGGCAGGTGACAGAAGCCGGTTATGCGCGTGTCGCGCACGATGCGCACACGCTGGCAAGTTATGAGGGCTTCGATGCCCATGCGCGCGCCGTGTCGGCCGAGCGCCTTCACTTGTTGAAGCGAGACTTGAAACCTCGCTGATCCGCTTACGCGACGTTGTCTTACGCCGGTATCGGAGAGTGGCTGTCGCCCTTGTTCCTTGCGATGTGTCATAACAAAGCTTCACCCATGCCAGTGGGAGGAGATGTACATGCTGGAGAAAATTCCCGAATCCTTCGGTGCGAGCCTGCACAATCAGCGGGCTGGAATCGAAAACACGATTTATCACCGACTGGGCCGCCCAACCTTACCGCGTATTGAGGTTCGAAGCCCTGCGTTTACGCCTGGTTCGGCGATCCCGATTGAATATACGGCGGATGGAATTGGATATTCACCGCCTTTGGCGTGGGTTGGTGTGCCGCAGAGTACCGCCTCGATCGCGATGATTGTTGAAGACGCGGATTCCCCCACCCCGCATCCTCTGGTGCACGCCATCGTCGTCAATATGGGCGTGGACGACGCCGAGCTGGAAGAGGGCGCACTCAACAGTCCGGATCACGAGGGCGTCGGTCTGCAAGTGGGACGAAACTCGTTTCTCAAGCAGTCCTGGCTGCCGCCGGATCCTCCTCCGGGTCACGGAATGCATCATTACGTCTTTCAGGTGTTTGCCTTGCACAGCGGCACCCCTTTCTCCAACGTGCCCGGCCGCCAGGAATTGTTCGAAGCCGTGACAGCCCGGGCCATCGCTGGCGGTTATCTGATTGGAACTTACTCCCGCGAACAGCCCGTCAAAGCGAAACTGATGGATGGAGTCGCAGAGTCAGAGCAGGAAATAGCAGCGCCCGCATGGGTGGGTGTTCCGGCCTGACGAGCGTTAGTGATGAGGCCGCACGTGATTGCGGGGTGCACTGTTGCGCAATCGGTGCGAGCGATGCACAACAATGTAGGCGGGAGCGGCGTTGTAGGCGTTATCTGCATAGCTGCCCTCGCCCTCGTCCTGCGTCGACAGGGGATAATTCGCACCGGTCTGCGCGGTCGGCATCGGGTACGTATGCGTCACGCGGTACATCGGTGCCGGTTCCATCACGTTGATGGGATTCAATTCGCGCACCGTGGGATGCTCGCCGCAGGGATTACTTGAAAAGGTGCGCACGCCTTTGGTAGTGCACTCCCAAATTTGATTGGCAGGCGCGGCATGCGGCACTGCCGCCGGTGGGGCAGGTGCCGCGGCGCCGGTGGCGGCTGACGGGTCGGCATGAACGGCGACGCCCGCGGCCAGTAAAAGGCTTGAAAATAGCGCGGCTTGAAGCTGTAGACGGATTTTCATGGAATCATGATTGCACAATTATTGGGCGACCGGGCTGGCTTCTGACATAGGTCATCACAGGGCAGCGAGCAGTCCACCATCCACATAGAGGATCTGCCCCGTGACGTAGGCTGAGGCGTTTGAACTCAAGAAAATTGCCGCGCCGCTCAAGTCGTCCAACTCGCCGAACCGCTGTAAGGGAATCTTTTGCAACATAATCTGTTGCCACTTCGGGTCTTGATAGAAGTCCTCGGTGAGGGCTGTTTGAAAATACCCGGGGCCGATTCCATTCACCCGTATGCCGAGCGCAGCCCACTCCACCGCGAGCGTTCTGGTGAGGCCCGCCAGTCCCGATTTCGAGGCACCGTACGGCGCGGCGGTGGGCACACCGATTTCGGCGGTCAAAGAACAGACATTGATGATGCTGCCGCCTCTTTTCATGCGGCGCGCCGCTGCCTGGGCGCAAAAAAATGCGCCTTTTAAATTGGTATCGAGAATCCGGTTCCAGATGGCATCGGTGACATCCAGCGAGGGGGATACTCGCTCGATGCCGGCGTTGTTCACCAAAATGTCGAGCTGTCCGAAGTTTTGCAGTATTCGGTCGAATTGAACGTTGATGTGGGTCGTATCAGTCACATCCAGAATCGCCGCGGTGGCCCGGTATCCCTGACCTGTCAGGGACTCTTCGACACCCGAGAGTGCCGCCGCGTCGCGGCCCAGCAATACGACCCGCGCGCCGGCCGCCGCCAGCGCCGCCGCCAGCGATGCACCAATGCCGCGCGACGCACCGGTGATGACGGCGACTTTTTCGTGCAATGAAAATGTGGCGGTGAACATGCGCTGGTTGAGTATAATCCAAGGCTTATGGCTCTATCGCCGAGTGGGATGCGAAGAAAGCGCGATGCTGCGGGTTCACCGCTGCGTCCCACGGATGCCTTCGCGGTCACCCGAGTTAGTCAGCCCGCTGCCGCGCATACTGCGCACCTCACCGTGCTGTTCGCCGATTTGCGCGGTTACACCGGACTTGCTGAAAAGTTGCCGCCCGCTAGCCTCGTGCCGCTGTTAGAGGAATTCTTTCACGTGTTGTCGGGTGCCACCGATGCCTTCGGCGGACAAATTTTCCACATGGCCGGCGATGGCATCATGGCCGGTTTCGGAATCAATCCAGGCGATGGTGACGGTGCGGCCGCAGCGCTTGGAGCGGGGCATGCGATGCTGAAGGGCTTCAGTCCGCTCGCGGATCGGTGGCGCGCGGAACTGTCGATCGAGGCCGGGATCGGTGTGGGCTTGCATATGGGGGAGGTCGCCTTCGGGTCGTTGGGACCTCCCACACGCAAGTCGACCACCATCGTGGGCGACACGGTGAATGTGGCTGCTCGACTATGCAGTCGAGCGCGCGCGGGCGAGGTTTTGTTCTCGTGCACAGTAGCGGCAGCACTGCGGAATTTAGCCGATGCCAGTAACACCATGGGCGCAGCGCCTTTCCTGCAGCTGCCCCAATTCGAGCTGCGTGGCCGCCGAGGGCCGATCGATATCTGGTGCGTGCCTGCACCAGAGCGACTCGCCCTGTAACGCTGGATCGAAGCTGCTAGACTTTTGCGCCACGAGCCCTCGTGGCGGAATTGGTAGACGCAACGGACTTAAAATCCGTCGACTTAAAATGTCATCCCGGTTCAATTCCGGGCGAGGGCACCAGCAATAT
>Ga0116227_10017147_pt1 | contig 10184 bp, 9 predicted proteins | sample S1TSphgellanicum_FD_89693 | JGI IMG/M metagenome (GOLD analysis project Ga0116227, IMG submission 89693) | Host-associated microbial communities from peat moss isolated from Minnesota, USA - S1T2_Fb - Sphagnum magellanicum MG | ecosystem: Host-associated > Plants > Peat moss > Unclassified...
TGCCATGACTACCCACTGAGTTGATCAGCTCCCAACAGTGGGTGTAGATAAGCATATAATAATCTTCCCAAAAACTTGGGCAAAACCATTATACACAATCTGCGTTCTGAGTTTCTGTTGCCTTTCCGGAAGCAATGGGAAGACTCAGACGTGATGTTGGCTAGCACTGAAGAGACATCGCTAATCAAAAAAGTCAACAGTATCCTCATTCAAGCTGCAACAAGCTTCTGAAGGACAGAGCTTTTATTTCATTTTAGCATGTCCCTGTATATGCAGGCATCTATGCCTGAAAGACATAGAGGCCTATATATAGGGTAGTGGTTGGGGCCTCCTGCACCCTGAACATATCCTTTAAGCACACCACTGGTGACTACGTCGATGCAGAACATCCGCTAAAGCCACTAGAAAAAAGCTTGATGAAGTTGCAGAGAAATCTCCACAACAACAATTATAGGTAACACGACAATGAGTGCAGTCGTAATCTCATGAGAGTCGCCCACAAAGTGACAGACCATCACCTTCATCACAAACAGCAGTGACAAGCTGCCATGACATGAAGCTTGATAGAGAAATGAGGAACTTAGACCCAACAGGATGCCATTGGTTTTGAGCACTGATTTGAGCCTGCAACTGCCTATGAGTTGAAGCAAACTGAGGGGATCAAAATCCATCAGATCCCAAAACAGAATATATGTCGTAGGCTATGTATCACAACAGGCCATGAACTATTTCCCAGAGATGCCAGACACACAGTAATCCAAATTTGATGCCAGACAAACCTTCCATTAATGCAAAGGCTTCTGTGTGTAAAATTTCAGTAACAATCAGGTAAGGCTTGTCAGCATTACAGTGTCCTGTTTTACACCTCCTTCAGAAGTGAATATGATGATCTGGTGACCAATATGCCACCATTGTCTGATACATACACACATGACTTGACTCCAGATATCAGTAGAAGTTATCCTGTCAAGGAAGTTGCAAGAACTTACTCAAGTTTGCTGGAGAGGCTGTTTGCTGGAAAGGTGGAGTCCCTTCATTATGTGAAGCACTGGCAGTACTGTCTGGACTGTCTGATGGGCTTGACTGGTTGTCCCCTGGTGGAGGTGGAATTGTTGGAGGCTCTGGTGGCAAGATGCTCCACAGATTAGAGCAATTGGTGCGGAGAAAACCTATCTGCTGATTGGCTCGGTCATATGTGACAAGCATGTTGCGCACCACAATTCCTGGATCATCCCCAACATATAGCCACCTTGCTTCAGTCCAGAGATACTAGATTTGTTCAAGGTATCTCTGCAGCAACAGTACCACCATGTATTGGGTAACAGTGCAGCAGTAGACAGTGCATTCTTTGTGCAGTTTTGAGTTCCTAAAATTTATGACACCTGGTAGGATCAAGAAGACTCATTGTAGACAACTGCTCCATGTCAACATGCATCCTCAAGTACCCACCTCCAAGGAGAGTAGTAGGATCTTGGTTCTTGAAGATACCCAAGCAGTAGGCCCCTGGAATTTTGGTGTGCTGCAGACAAAGGAGGACACCCAAAGAGATGAAGGATAACCAAGAAATTGATGTAGGGAGAAAGGAAATGATAGTGCCAACTAACTCTTGGCAAAAGAGCATCCATCACAAAATTAAAAGAACCAAACATGTTTCCACAGCTTAATTTGTGTAGAATATGTCTCCATTGGGCAATGGGTGCATGCTTCAATTATGAATCTCCAAGATAAAGAATCACAGCTCAAAGAAACCTTCAACAGAAAAGGAACATCTTTAGTTCTTTGATGGAGAATCACCACACCTTGAACAAATAGTTTTCTGGTGCCAAAGTCATCATCTTGTTGTTGTCAAAAACAAAATCCACTGAGGGAAAATGCTTATAAAGCTCTCCTGGGTCACTGACACATAGCAAGCAAGAGGAGTCACTACAACTATTGATGGAAGACAATACTGGCATCTTTACTAGTCTATTTGAACAGAGTAAAATATCTGGGCAACAGTCTTGCAGAAACCCATGTGTCCACAATAACACTCAAGTGCTGCCTGATAACTTGGAGAATACAATCAGGTACAATTACTCACGTTCCAGCACCTGCATAGCAGATGTCATGGTAAGTTGGATCTGGCCCCTCAACAGCTTGTAGAGAGCCTAGCTGCTGGATAACCTGAAGAAAAACCCCCCAATCTGCTTCCATCATTCTCCAATCTTCATGATTTCACCATTCTGTTCAGCAATTGTTGACAGGGAGGCTGCCAAATACATTGATCCAAGATAGCCAATTAGGGCACAAGAGGAGTCACTTACAGCTTCTTCAAATGCATCAAATGCTTGTGAAGGCAGGTATGCATAGGTAGTTCCACTATCCAAAACAGTGCCATATTTCTTGTCAAATATACTGGCATCCACCTTCAAAGGAACTCCTTGGACTTGAATTTCCTTTAAGGGGAGGTTGTAGTAATTGCTGGAGCACCCCAAATCCAACACCTCTCAGAATGGCTCTTTCATGATCTTGCATAGACACATCTCTGCATCTACTTAAAAGCTTGCTACTGTTTGCAAGATCAAATCATTCTTTAATGCACAATTCTTAGTCATATCCCAGATCTCTCACTAACTAGTCACTCAGCCACTGGAGGAAAACCTGCGAGTTGGATCTGAAGGAGTGAACACCATATCAGGAAGAGGAGGAATTGCACCCAAAATCATAGCACCTCCACCATCCTCCATGCCACCATAGCATAGTGAGAAGGAATCTGCCATAGCCCCACTTCCAACAAGCTGGTCTACCAGGCTAAGTGGCCCCCGGCCAAGGCCCATGATGCCATCAGCTCGCTGTGAATAAAGATCTCCAGTTTCCCTAGTTTCACACCCGAATAAGAGGGCCTGTGGTGCAAGTTGACTATCTTGACCAAACCCTATTTGGTCCTTTCCCAATATCCCACTGCTGGTACTCATCTCTGCATACATTCTCTCGTACCTGCATTGCTTGTTGTTTCCACACCTCCCTGTTTTGCATTCAGGTGTATTGCATTGGACCACAGCATAAGAGCTTGAGTTATCAGGTTTGAATTGAGGATCCTGTTTGAAGGTCCATAACAGATGGGAAAAAATTAGGCACCAATTTAAAAGATTCTTCACTCCACAAAGCCACAGGGAAAACATCAAAATCCTCTAGAATCCCAAACATGATACCAATAATCTTGCCATAACAGCATTGTGATCACAGTGACAAGGAGAGGTGGTTACTGCATTCGAACATGCGTATCATAGCCACGTGACAGTGTCACAGCAACAAAAGATAGGTGAAAGAGTAGGAAGTGATAGAGGTGGATATTGATCCATGCCTGATGTGGGCCACAATGTGTACAGGATGAGCAAGGCACATATGTGACAGTACTGCCTGTGTCAACTATCAACGCAAACTCCTGGGGTGGTGTCCCTATAAAAACCCGGCTTGTATAATATCTGCACACAAATAGATCATTATCCACATTTTCACTCAGAATTCACTTTCACTTCAGAAACACTACACATAAAATCCATGATTAAGGTCTTGATACTCCTACAATAAGCCACAAAAGATCCTAAGTTTTCAATACGCAAGTTCAATGCTAATAAGGCTGGTTATGTTTATGAGTATCAAGACCATCATCATCACAAGACAAGATAGGAGCTATGAACCTAAGATGGTAAACTTGTGCTGACCCAGGGCTTCCCAAAATACAGCATGATGCACATATTTGCACTGCATCAACAAGAGACATTTCTTCGTTCATTACACAACAAATCTGGCAACAATTTTTTTGGTGTAAATTGCATCTACCTACATGTTTGGAGAAGTTGACTCTAGGTTCTCATTGTCCATTCAGTGTGGAATCATTGAAGTTTATATTCTACTGAAGGATGACACAACCCCGTGTGGTTGTTGTCAACAACATGTGATGCATTCATTTGGTTATGGCAGGTACTTACTGTTCAGGAGCTTGTGCACAGGCTGTACAAACACGAGCATCATTCGAGACATGGAGCTCAAAATCCACGAAAACAATCCTCCAGATCAAATGAGAAAACCCTAATGTCTAGTCTCTACATCTCTACTCTAATCTCTACACAAAACCCGGAGCCATCCGTTCGAGAGGTGAAACAAGGGGGAGCAGCAAAACATTGGAAAAGAAAGGGGTAGGGATTCTAACCCCTTGGTGAGCAGGTCGTCGTGCAAAGTCATCCGAGCGTCGGCCACCAGCTCCCTGGAACCCCGGGGAAATTCTTCTTCTGCTGCTGCCGATGACCTCGAGAGCGGAAGCATGAAAGCAGCGCCACATCCCGATTCAATCGTCCTCGGAGCAGCTGGAAAGTTTGCCACAAAATTAGGGTTTGCATCTGCGAGACTAAAACACAGGTAGGCAACGAAGAAGAGCAGCAGAACCAGCGTAATGAAGTCGATAGCCGGCCTCCTACGACAACATCGCTCCATCTCCATCGCTCCTCGCCCTCTCTTTCTCTTCTTATTACCCTCGTCACCACGACCTCGCCACCATCTTCCTTCGACCTTCAAGGTCGAAGCAAGCTCCGGTAATTTACACCAAGCCGGAAAGATCTCGGAAAGGAAGGGTCCCTAGAAAATACCAGCTTGTGAAGAAGTCCGCGAGGTCTGAAAAACGAGCCAGGAAAGTAAAACGATTGAGTCGTGAGCACCAAACGTGTAGAGGACGACGAACCAGACCCAACCCGAGCACATGAAGGCGTACGCCTTCGTTTTCGCCAAGACCCACGGTGCAAATCGCCGGCGTAAGTCCTCTCCACTGGCGAACCGTGACAGCCGCCACTCCTCCTACAATTCCTCCGCCCTGCCCGAAATTCTCCCCTCCGCCCCTCAAATCTTTCCCTACCCTCTCGCCCTTATTTTTCCCTTCTTTTTCTCATTTTTTTTCTTTTCTACCTCGCTTAACAAAACAATTAAAGAATCAAAAACTTCCAAAAAAAATAACGCTTTAACTAAAAATTTTAAATAACACTTTAGACTTTTAAATTTCAAATTAATATCTTAATCATCCACTAATTTTTTTATTCTCAATTAATTTCATAATCATCATTTTCATCAAATTTCAATTGAAAATAAATTTCAATTAACCGCCATTTTATAGAGATGAATTATAATCCTAGTAGATGAGAGAAAACTAAACGAAAAAAATCAAAAAATGAAAGCAAGGATTGAAAATTCATTTAAAAAAATTTGAGTGATCAATGATTTCAACAAGTGTTTTTATTTTCAATTTGGTGGTTTTAAAACTTTAAGTGGTGAAGTTTTCTAAATTTTTTAAAATTTATTTTTTCAGATTAACACTAAAAGAACCAACTTTTCTCCCTAAGAAAAATTTGCTTTAATTTTATTCAAATAAAGAACAAAGATTTCCAATATTTTCCAAATCAATTAAAATTCAAAAAAATAATGCTTTAACTAAATTTTTAAAATGTCACTTAGACTTTTTAACCGCAAATTAACCCTAGTAGACTAAAGAAAACTATAAAAAAAATGGGCAAAAAATGAAAACAAGGATTGGACCAAAAAATGCATTTAAAAATAATTGAGGGATTATTCTGTCAAGTGTTTTTATTTTCAATCTGATAGGTAGTGAAGTTTTCTATTTTTTTAATTTATTTTTTCAGATTAACACTAAAAGAACCATTTCTCCCCAAAAACAAATTGGTTTAATTTTATTCAAAAAATGATTTCCAATATTTTTCAAATATTTTTGTAGCTATAATGCAAATATTCTTCTATTGATTAATTTTCAACATTCCACTATGAACATAAAATATTCTCAAAATATTTCAAATAATTCTTGTTGTTTGCCAATTTTGAAAAAAAATAAATTATTTTGATAAAATAGTATATACTTTATCTCAAGTTTTATTATAAAAGATCAATTAATATTGATAATTTAAGAAGTGAACTCCCTAAGAAAAATGAACCCAAATTGATACATTTAATGGTCATTTATTACATTTTTAGCACAAATATATACAAAGCATTGGAATAAAATTTTCCCAAATTTTTTTACAATTTTTTTACTGTATGGGGATGGCATGGTATCAAGTGGAATCTGTCCTCCGCAAATGGCGGGGCATTTTTACAAATAAAATACCTCCTCTAATGGGCATTTTGGGTTTTCAAAGCACCCCATCTTTTTTTTTAAACCTTTTTTTTTCCCATGACAACATGGGATATTTATCATGGGAAAAAATAAAATAAAATATTGCAAATGTTTTATGAAGGGCAAGGCTCCACCTTGGGCAGGTGCTTAGTTTGGGAACACCTTGTGCTTTTAGGGTGCTACCCTCCCTACACATAATTTTCCTTCATAGAGAGGGGTAGTTTAAACGGTATTATATGGGTGAGAGAGATTTCATGTACTTCACATGTGCCACCTTTGATTTCATGAACTTGTAAAGGGGAACAATTTTAGTTTGTCAACTAAGTGTTTGCTTGTGTTATAATGCACAATATGATGATTGAAGATGAATCTAGATTCTCAAAATTACATTTTAGATTTCAATCTAGGTTCCAAATTGCATCAACCATGCTAGCAATGTACAGTCATGCTTGGTGTGTGTTACATTAAACATTTAATGCATGCATAGTTTTTACTATTTGGTTGTTTTGTGTTGATTGCGATGCATGGAGGGGGCCAATTGATTCTACATGGGAGTATAGTGCTGATGGTGAAATTGCAATATTGATGGTATCAATAATAGTTGCATCACGTAAAGTATGCAATGTGCCCATCCAGCATTGAAGCCTTTCAAGTTTTTCATGTTTTTGCAAAAATAGATACCCCACGTTTCAAGTGTTGTGCTTAACCCTTCAAGAATTGTGAACAATTGGAGAACTACTTGATCTTCCAAAAATTTTGCCTTTTTCATCGTGGTTGTTGCCATGTTTATAATAGCTTTTGCTTGAGCATGCAAAGCACATTTTTTAAGCTTTGTATTCTTTTAATTTGATCATCCTTTGTTGCCCTTGAACCTTGTGGCCAACATAAAAGTTTGCGATCACTACTTTTGCTACCTAGTTGCACTACTTTAGAATCTTGTAGTTTTTCCATTTCAACTTATGTCAAATCTTGGCTGAGAGTCTTACACTTAAGTGGGGGGGTCTTCTTTGGAATCTAACCATTGAAGCACCTCCTTCAGCAAAAGCTTGTAGTGCAGAAACATAATTCAAACAATTTTTAGGTGTTTGAGCTTGTAAAACTCCAAAGCTTTTGAAAGAACATCCTTCAAGATAGTCCTAGATTCATTTAAAGCAAGTACATAATTGTAACACCCAACAAGTTTTGCAACATCATGTTTTATGGTACCCCCTTTTGTTTTTAAACTATGTCAGGTTGTTTTGTGCCTTAAATAAGCTTGTGTCACAACAACACATTATGGTTTTTTTTACCGATAAAAGAAATGACTATTGTTCTTTTTGACTAAATTATAACTACTTAATCACAAAAATCATTTTGTAGTTGTAAAGGCCATTGAAGTGTCATGTGATATCATCGTTTTGCGACTATAGTTAGTATGATGACTAATGGGTTTTTTGGATAAATATATTATTATTCTTAAAAATGTAATAATATTTTTAAATTAATTATAAATAATTAATTATAAATACCTTGACTTTTGCAATTAGAATAACAACTTCTAGTCTCACAACATGATGATGTGGCATTCCACATGCACATGGTAATAAAATACTTGACTATTAATCAACGTGACAACTCATACACTACTTTGGATAAAATGAAGCATTTATTGGTCGGTCATTATGTTAAAGATGATGTCTAATTTCTCAATGTAGCTCTTTGCATCAAAATGTAAGTCCAAAAACTTTACCTTCACTATAACAAATCTTGTCTTTTAAACCTAACACAAAAATGACTATTGTTTTTTTCAACTACATTTATAACTATTTAATCATAACAATCTCTAACTAATGGCAAAAGACATCAACATGTTGCATGGCATCATGCTTTTGCAATTATAATCAATATGACAACTTGTTGATTATATATATATATATATATATATATATATATATATTCATTAGTTAATTAATTACAATAACCATCCACCTTTGTGACTAATAATGACTCAATCTCCGATGATGATCACATGGCATACTATATGCCAACAAAATTATGTGGTCCTATTTGTCAACATCATGATTCATATTGTTCATTTGACAAATTAATCTCATTTATTAATTGGTTGAAAATATTGTTGTCATTTGTGATTAATGATGATTTGGTATTCCATCTAATGATGACATGGCATGCCATAATTTTTTACGTGCCATGAGGTTTTTGAAATCATAATTTCACATGCATGTGTATGTGTACTAAACAATATATTGTTAATTTGTAATTATGACTATAATATTAATAGTCATTTTGAAACAAGTGACACATAACTCTTTAACTTTTTAACTATTGAACACACTAGCTTAGGTTAACATACCTATAAGGGTTGTTGCAAGGTAGGGTGGCTCACTTTTTACATTGTAATATATTTTTTTACAAAATGATGTGCATATACATGCTATTAACATAGCATAAAAACAATAGTTTTTCAAATTTGTGGTTAGATTTAGACTGTCAACTTGACAAAAAAAACATTTATTAAAAAAATTACAACATATATACACCAAATATATAATAATGGATTTTTCAAGTCAAAAAATATGGATTGATTACTATTTGTGCTTCTATATACATGCATTTTTGGGTGGGTTTCAATTTTTATTTTCTTAACATGTACATTAAAAATTTATTTAGAATGGTTATTCTTCATAGGGGTTTTTTAGTTCATTAACCATCATGTACACTACACCAAAATGCATCCTAGTTCACTCTAGGTTTCACTAGATTTTAAGTGAATTTGAACATTTTTACTATGGTGAAACTAGTCAACCCCCTAATGAACAGGGACCAATTGTTATGGATAATGAATTGGTTCACTAGTACCTAATGAAACAAAGTTACTCTTAAGTGAAATATAAATTTACCAAGCCATTCACTTGTTAGTTAATTAACTAGGCAACATGGAAATCAATTAAATTTAAATTATTTAAAATATAATATTATTGATAAATTCATGATTTTTAACCTATGAGTTATTAACATGTGTCATTACCTATGTTAAGTTTTAAACCTAACCTAAGGTGCATAGACCACATAATCAACCTACACACATACTCTAAAGAACTAGATAGGAGAATATTTAATCAACTTACCATTGTTGACCACAAACACACCATTTGTGAAGTTTGATCCCTTGACTTCTAGGATGAAAGCAAACACCCTTACCATCAAGCCACCACACTTGTTGTGATAATATGTTACATTGCATTTTATTTATCAAATACTTCATTTTATTTATCAAAAATCTGATTCTTCTACAAGGTGTATTACCAAATGGGTCATAACATCAAACATGGTAGGAGGAAACACTTTGTTTATGCTTGAAATAGTTTTTACAACCTCTTTCCTTAGCACTTGCATTGTATTGGGGTCAATAACCTTTGCAAAGATTTTATTAAACACCTTATTTAGGTTAATAAGGGACATGTGTGTTTCCTCTTGCATCAAGTTGTGAAGGCAAAAGGGTAATACCTGCTGCATCATAGCATGGTAATCATGTGACTTTAACCCCCTCAACTTCCCATCCCTAACTACCCTAGTGTGTAAGGCTATTACATAATGTGTTGGAGTCTTCAAATGTTTAATAATCTGTAAAAATGTCCTCTTTTTTTCTTCTATTAAAACATAGGGTGCATTAGGCTATATGTATGAACCATTTGCCACTTGTTGTAGCCAGAATTGAAGTCAAATGCCCACCTCTTCCATGCCTTTACGAATGGCCTCTGTATCCTTCTCCTCAAATGTGATTTTAATCACATTTTTGCATAAGTTTTTTTCACAATGCATCACATTTTAAACATGTGAGGGCATCACATTTTAAACATGCCTCACAAGAAAGAACTATCACATAAAAAAGGCAATAACACTTGAATTATTCTTTCTCTAGACAAAAAAAAAAAAAAAAAAAAAAAAAATTAATAACAATAAACTCCCCTCTTGAAAAGAAAAGAGAGGGGGGGGATTTTCTAGAATAAAAAAAAAAAAAAAAAAAAAA
>Ga0116227_10017150_pt1 | contig 10184 bp, 7 predicted proteins | sample S1TSphgellanicum_FD_89693 | JGI IMG/M metagenome (GOLD analysis project Ga0116227, IMG submission 89693) | Host-associated microbial communities from peat moss isolated from Minnesota, USA - S1T2_Fb - Sphagnum magellanicum MG | ecosystem: Host-associated > Plants > Peat moss > Unclassified...
CCCATACCCATGGGTAAATGGGTGGGTAATGGGTATGGGCTTGGACGCATGGGTGGGTAATGGGTGGGTACGAGGGACCCGGGCTTTACAACGACTGAGTTAGTAGATTATAGGGCGACTTGTCGTATGGTAGTTAGTAGTGATAGCTCTCGGATTACGCCACGATAATAGCTATTAATAGCTCATCAACATAGTGCTGTGTTGTGGTGATGAGCTATTAATAGCCTGGCGCAATTCGAGCTGGCATTAGCCTGGAAGGTCCACTGGTCCAGGAATCGGGATTTGGGTGGGAGTGTGGATTCTGGAAGAGCGGCTACGAGTTGATGCCAGCCATGACGTTGGCTCAGCGAATTAAACATGACCTGAAGAGCAATGGGGGGGAGTACGTGATTCGCAACAACGGGCCAAGCAAGAAGTCAGGTGTTTGGCAAGCGTTCGGCATCGTTTATGATCGCAGCAACGTAAAGCTAGATTATGCTACTTGCAAGTCCTACAACAAAGTTTATACCTTCAAAACCAATACCGGCACGACTACGATCTCAAAGCACAACTGTTCTGTTCCCACCTCCGAGGTAGCTGCCGCGAAGGTGTTCTTTAAGAAGCACATCGTCACAAAGCAAGAAAAGGAAACGATGACGGCAGTGGCGGCCGATTACTGCACGACCGACATGCGCCTGTTCGAGTTTCTAAGCGGGTTGGGCCTCAAGGTGCTCATCCAGACGGCGCTTGACATTGGATCGAGCAGCACTGGCCGAATCACAATCGACAAGTTGCTCGCCAACCCAACGACGATCAACCGTAACGTCGATTCACGTGCTTGGAATGGCCGTGAGAAGCTCACCTTCATTCTCAAAAAACACTTCGACTCGGGCTTGAACATGGCATGTACTCTCGACTTATGGATGGACGCGGTCAAGAAAAACTCGTACATGTCCATCACCATTCATTACATCGATGAGATGTTCAATCTGCACACTCGCACGTTACACGTAAAGCCTGTTGAGGAAGCCAGCCACATGGCGAAGATGGTCCTGGAGGAGTTCAGTAAAGGTCTAGTCATGTTCTAGGTAATGGCGGACATGTACCAACAGATCATCGTGGTCTCGGATAGTGGTTCGAACTACTATGGCGTTAATGGCATCCCGTCAGCTTTCTACTGGCTTGCTTGCCTCGATCACAAGCTGGCGACCGTGCTGACGATTGTCGTGAACAAGACGACCAAGATGGAGAATGGCGTCAGGAGCAAACCGTTCTACCAGTACAAGGACGTCCAGCACATGCTGCCGCTGTTCATGCCGATAGAGGCGTGCAAGAAGCTGGTCGAGTACTGCAAGTGCGCGAACCTACAGAGCCAGCTCAACAAGACGCTTAAGCAGGAGAACGCAACTCGATGGAACTCGCTACTCCGCTGCCTTCTAAGCATCTAGGAAATGTACAACAAGTTCATGCCGCTCCTACAAATGAAGGACAAACTGAGCAAGTTTAATGACATTTCGCGGGCACTCCTCAAGGAACTGATCGCTTTCCTTACCCCCTTCCAGCAGGCGATGCTGGCGCTCAAGAAGTTCAAGCACCCGACCCTTGACAAGGTCGTGTGGTGGCGCCATGTGATCCTGGGTCACCTTCGGCTGGTTTTGAGTAATGTGGTGGACGAGAATGGCAACGTGATGACGGCCAAAGACTCCGACTCGATCAAGGCAATCAAGGGCATCATGCTGTCGTTCTTGTACAGCAAGTTCGTCCTTGATGATATCCACGTCATGGCGTCGTTGCTAGATCCGATCATGAAGTCCCGTCTTGTCCGCCTTGGTGTTGTGCGCAACCAGATCGAGCAGGCCAAGGATAAGCTCAAGGATGCGATGATCAAGTACGTGCCCTTGGACGACGAAGAAGAAGACGTTCCACCTGTTCGATCACCGGTCAGGAAGAAGGCACGCTCGTGGATTTCGATGTACGATCAGATGCTCGATGACGACGATGAGGAAGACAACGTCCCTCTTGCTGAAGGTCACGATGCCACTGCCGCCCTCAACGCAAGAGTCGACAACGAGTACGAAGCGTACATGAAGCACAAGGTCACCGATGGAGAGACGAGGCAGTGCGTTGACGGTGACGCTAGCGATGAGTTCCACGTTCTGTTGTGGTGGAGGCGCAAGGGCAAGGACCTGTTCCTAATACTGGCATGAGTCATGCGGTTCACCCTATGCATCCCGGCATCCAGCGCCATGTCCAAGAACAACTTCTCGGACGCCAGCAACACCTTGACCAAGAAGCGCAATCGATTGAAGCCCCGAACGATAAACAACTTCATGTTCTTACGTTCTAATCGTGACATTTGTATGTAATTGTTTACAATAAATCATTAGCATGTCCCTCCTTTTAAAAACACTTCAAAGTACTCTTAAGTAGCTTTATTTTGGTGATGGACTGATGGGTATGAGTTGGGTGGGTAATGGGTATGGACAAGGTGCCATGGGTGGATAATGGGCGGGTACAGTTGACCCACGCGCAGCTATGGGTCGGGTATGGGTACAGTTGCCAAGCCCAATGCAGGACTCTAGTACCCACCCATTACCCACTCATGCGTCCAAGCCCATACCCATTACCCACCCATTTACCCATGGGTATGGGTGGGTATTGGATACCCATTGCAGGATTCTGATATTGACCCAAAATCAGATATATCTAGGAAGGTAATGTTGCCCTTTTTTTTCAAATTGGATTCAAAGAAGTTTTTTGCTAAATCTTCACAAGTTGCCATAACTTTTATCAACATCTTCTAGATTTCTTTTCTTTTCTTTTCCTACTAGGATTGTTTTCCATGGTTGTTAATACATGATGTTCATCTTCACCTTGATGTTAAATGTTTTCCATGTCATTTCCGTCATCTTCATCCACCATTCTTAGATTTTGTTACTTTTTCGTTTATTTGATTGCTTTTTCAAACACCCAAAAAAATCAACTACTTTCAAGTTCGCAAATGTTATATTTTTTTCAATTTGTGCATCTATTTGAACCTCCAAAGCCTAGTCCATGTAAAAGCCATCCAAATTAGTAATGCACATGTTGTGTAAACATATGCAAGTCATGACCAAGTCTAGCATGTGGCGTAATGGAATGTATATTCTTTTTAGTAGAAGTTGGAATCTACTTTTCAACATTCCAAAAGATCTTTCCATTGACATCTTTGTACTAGATTGTATAAAATTCCAATGTGTTTTGTATCTTAATAGTCCATCTTTCTTGCTTTTGAAAGGAGAATAAAACCATGGCCGAATTGGAAAAACAACATTTCCTATCAACTTATAAGGTAAGAATTTGGTCCTTCATCACACAACTTCTTACATTTGTTTTTTGGAAAAGAGCGCAATCATGGATACTTCTTACCAACCCATAATCATAATCCCAAAAATTGCACTTTGCATCTACAATTCCTTAATCAATGTGGAGTAAAACCCTTTTCGACAATAATATGATTTTGGGTCTACCTTAGGTGCAACAATTGGAATGTGATTACCATCTATGGCACCTAATATGTATGGAATTCCATGCAAGCTCTCAAAACCAACAATGATTTTTTTGATCTTGTCTTAGTCAATTTAGGGATCACCAATGGTTTCAAATGATTTTTAATTGTTGAACATAATTCTCTCACTGTAATTAATGTCGTACTTTCTACAATGCCATAGACCTTTCCACACATTTGCAAATAATTTTCATTACCTTAACGTGCAAAAGCCATTACTACTTTAGTTTCAATAGGGATTTTTTTTTCTCATGTGTGTATTTTATCACTCAAGGTTGGACCCACAACCTTAATCAATGAAGAAAACATGTTATAACTTAACCTTATAATTTGCTGAAACATCTTTTCAAAAAAACTCCCCAAATGTTGATTCTACATGTATCGCACCACCTTTTCATACCTCCACAAGTTGCGAACTATTAATACCATGTTAACAAACTCCATGAAAAACAACATTGCACTCATCATATTCTAATGTTCTCCAATAGATGTTCATTGTAATGCAACCACTTATGCAATCAATCAACACATGGCCATAGCAAAAAAAAGAGCCACTAATACCTTGTGCCTACGTTAAGTGTATTATGTGTAGTAAGAGTAAAAAAGAAAAAAAAACATAAAATTAAAAAAACCATGAAAAAAAGGAAAAAAAGAAAAGAAAAGAAAAGACCAAAGGTTAACCTAATCCTCTCACATGTTAGTCACACATTTTTTATATTGGACCGTCTCATTGGACCCCACACCTTTAGACACACTCATTGTACCTTAGGAAAAAATGTTTTTTTTTAACGTGAAGAAGGGTCCTTGATTCAAGGTTCAATTTGCTTCAAATTGGTCCCTAAACCCTTGTCTAAAATTGCCTTGTTGTAATCATCAAATGGATCAAAATAAATTTAAAGGCTCATTAAGGGACTCCCAAAATAAGAAATTTAAAACAAATTTTCAACAATTCTAAAACAATTTTCACGCATTACATGAAACACGTGTCCAATAAACTAAACAACCCATGTTGCATTTTTCATTTGAAATCCTTCCTTGCCTAAAAAAAAAAGAAGGTCAAGCTTGCACCTCTCTCAATCATGGTTGCTTGTTTGATTCAAAAGTGAATAAAGATTATTGATAATTTCTAAATTTCTTTTTACAATAGGACATAGGAGATCTTTTCCATATTGACATTAGTAGTGAGCAATGGGTCCAAGGGTTTAGGGTGGAAAATATTTCAATATGAAAGCCCATAATCGATTGTGAATAGGACTCCCCAAAATTTACAACTTCCTAAATGTTCTAGCTTTATACAATCTATTTTTCTTTCCATCCCTTTATAAAATGTGGATGGGTTTTATGGTCACAAGTTAACTATAAAAAATTCTGATTAAATTTGTAATTTTGAAATATTATATTCTTGCACGAAAAGAATGAAATGTAATTTGGGCTTGGAATTTTCAATTCATGCAACACATTCTTTACTCGAGTGATGTCACTTGTTCCTACTTTTATTATGATTTTCAACAAGATGTAGAGATCATTTTGGAGTCCTATCAAATCCACCACCTTGTCTAATCAACATGAGTGGGATGAACCACAAATTCAAATGCACAATATAAAGTTTAAGTCACTTATACCATTTTTTTGTTATTTTAAGTTGAAATTGTACTATTAATTGTAGCTTGCTTGTGTTCATGAATGGTATGGTTTCCAAATTTGAACATTTTCACTATTATCATGAATATTTCAATCACAATGACATGAACAACAAAAACTTAACATCATATTGAGATGGATGTTTGGGTTAGTATAATTGGTTCTTATGGGTTGGAACCTCAAAGTTAGAATGCCTTCTTTTACAAAATTTAGTTCACAAGTGCAATTCTCTTGTTTATAGCAATTATGTGTAACCAATCTCAACGTTCTTCACATTCACTCATGTCATATGTGTTGAAACTTAGATTGTGGAGAAAAAAACAACATAATAGATAGTTTGGACATACATGCACTTGATCTATTTAAGTTTTTAACCACTAATCGTGATGCTTGAACACTTTTCTTGTATTTCACACATAGTTAAGTTGCACATATGTAACAACCATTAACCTTTCTAAATTTCTAATCACATATGGGTCTTGGAAGCCATTACAACTTTATCCAATGTAGATTCATTTGAAGGTTGTCAAAATAGATAATAACTAAAAGATTGAATGAAAAATTGTAGTTGGTGTGTAAAGGGAATATAAAAAATTGGGCCAAAGGTGTGGTATTATCATGGACATACAAATTGTGTATTTTGTTGAGGCAAATGCCATTGTTGGGAATGTGTGTTAATGTCAAGTTCAAAATCTTTTCCATGATTTACTATTTTTTATGCACTTGTCAACAATACATGCCCAAGGGTTTGTCAAATATTGTAAGAAATATGTTATTTTATTTTATTTTCTATTATAGTTCTTTATTGAAAATCCTTACAATAAAATTTGTGTTATGAAACATTATTTTTAATTATATAGAAAAAATTTAAAACTTATTTAATTCATGGTTGCCACAATTATTCAACATTTTACATGTAGTTCATTATAAAAAAAAAACTATTACATCAAATGTTTTTCACATGATTCAAAATAAAAAATTACATGTAAACCAACAACAAAACCAAATTATATTTAGAACTATGTCTCCTATTTTCTCTTCTCCAATACTCCCCAAAAAAATTTCATAGAAGAAGAAAGTTTTAAATCTTCCCTCCAAAATAAAATTGAAATCCTTGATTACCACTTTAATTTGCCTTAATTAGTCCTTGACATCCCTAGTTTACTTTTAACTCGTCTTAGTTTGCCCTTAACATTACCCCTCTTATACCTTGGATTTTTTCCTTGAGATTCTTGAATTTACAAAACACAAAAAAATGCATCATGTGACTATCCAAAATGATTCAAAATAATTTCACTAAAAATGTCCTAATCAACTAGTCCTTTTCAATCAAAACCATACAAGTTACATATTAGTGAATTTTTGTCAAATTTCACTAACACCTAATGAATTTGGGTAGTGGCAAAACCCATGATTCCTTCTTCTAAATAATAGGGGGAAATATTCCTTGTTGTATTAGAGTCCAAAAGAATTGGAAAACATGTTTTTTTAAATGTTTTGTCCTTATGGCCAACAACATTTGTGTTTCACGACTTCAACTAAAGCTAAAGATGTAAACAAATATATGGTACCAAAATTCAATAAATGATTAAAATGTACATTATTTTTTATATTGTGAATATTAAAAAATTATATTATAATCCTAGGGTGGAAAAAATCAATGTTCCCTCACATAATACCCCCCTCCCCCAAATCCTCTTTTGGGTATGTAATGCCCAAATTTTGACATACAATTTTTTTTCAAAAATAAATTGCACCCAAAAAAAATTGCAATGAGCTTCCCATATGTACAATATTATTGAACCCAATGGTACATTTCTTGAGTAAAACTTAACAAGAAGAAACTTGCTTGTCACAAATTGTGAATTAGTTAAATTAAACATGTTTAACATGTAATTTAAAACAAAATATATTCCAAACATGTGTGGAATGAATTGTAGTTTCTTCATGAAAAGGAGAAAGTGCATATGGGTGTGTGAAACTAATTTTGTTTCATGTGCATGAAGAAACATGTGATGTTTTTGGAAATGATTATAGTTTTTATGTTGAAATGCAAAGTTGTGGATTTGGATGACCAATGACCAATGTTCCAAAAATCATTTTGAGTAGATCATGTTTGTTCGTTCTTTGCCACGTTTAAAAAAAATTGGAAGAGTAATTATGCCAAATGAAAGTATGTTGTCCACCTTATTGTTGATCCACAATTTTATTCTACTAAATTTAACATGAATATTGTTCATAACACCTTACAAAGCATTCAAATGTGACAATCAAAATGACCATACTACAAAATAGTCAATAATATGGAAAATAATCTAAATCAAGAAAGTGAAAACCATGGTTAAAGGGTCTTCAATCTTCAACCTGAAAGTTCTATGCAAATAAAATTTATATTTTAAGCATATTTGCAAGGATATTTTAATTGTCAATTTTGCATAGACCTTTTAATTGTCAAAATTAATTAAATTTTTTCTATCTACCTTCATTATTTTGCTTCAATAATGATGTGAACTACTCATCACTTCAAAGCATTGCCCTAAGCCTTGATTTTCAAGGTAGTAACAAAGTTCCATTATTCTAAGTTGTTTCATCATCTTCATCCAAGTTGTTAATTCAACCACAAGATGTGATGCCATACGATTACGTAATGCCATCAAAAGATTATTACATAATGGCACCAAAAGATTGTTTGGGTAATGTTTTGTACATTATTTGATGAAAAAATTTCAATCCTATATTTTGAAAACACATAAAATCCCATAACTTGCACAATTATATGAACATATCATGTAACCTTGAATATACCTATATTGCTAGCTACATATTTTTTTGTTTTGAGTGCCCATTTAAATGAATCCCTTGTATATTTGGGTTGGTAAACGAGGCTTTGCAACTGCAACTAGAGGTTCAACTGGTGTAGAAACGAATCCATTAATGCCTTCCATGACATTCATGTCTTTTGGTTTAACACCAGGTTGTGGAGACCAATCAAATGCATGAAGAATTACTGCAAGACCATATTGCACCATGAGTTGGGCAACATCAAAACCAGGGCATTGTCGACGACCTGATCCAAATGGTAATAGGCCATAATGTCTCCCTCGAACATTGATATCAGAATCAACAAATCGATATGGATCAAATTCTAATGGTTTATTCCATACCTTTGGATCACGACCAATAGCCCATAGGTTCACAATCACAATACTATTTGCAGGAATATTATAGTTTGAAATTATAATATTTTTATTATTAAGGTGAGGGATTGTTGTTGGAACTGCAGGGTGTAAGCGAAAGTTTTCTTTGATTATAGCTTGCAAGTAAGGTAAATTAGGAAGATCTGATTCGAGCATTGGCCTATTCCTACCAACAACTTTATCAATTTCTTCTTGTGCCTTCTTCATAATATTAGGTTGGCGAATGAGTTCAAGTAATGCCCATTCCAAGGTGCTTGCAGTTGTTTCCACTCCTGCCCCGGTTACATCCTGTAATCCAAAAACAATAAAAATTTCATGAGCCTAGAAAAAATTAGAGGACATTTAATGTCAATGAACATAAGGAATGTAAATTACATGCATATCATTAAATTAAATATAGTTAGATGGGATGCACATACCCCTATAATTCCCATTATTGCTTGATCTTCAAGTTTTTCATCAAGATTCAATAAAATGTCAACGAAATTTGTCGTTGTGAAATCATCAACAATTTTGTTTTCCTTTTGATACTCCATGAAGATGTTCGAAAGACAACTTTCTATCTCATTTCTTATGAGCTTCAATTGTCTTTCAAGTCCTTGCAAGTCAAATGGTTTTAAAATTGGTATGAGATCACTGATGTTAGGTTTAGCTACTAGCACTCCTACCTTTGAGACGGAGTTGAAGAAATCAACAATATTTTTTCTAAGAAAACCATCAAATTGCTCATGACGTTTTCCAAATAACATTCGACAAATGTTATTGGTAATTAGTTGAAGGAAAATAGGTTTCATTGCAACAAGTTTCCCTTCTTGACAATGTGTAGTGATGTTCTCCACCATATAGGCCACCTCCTCTTGACGCCCAAGTTCAAAATGGTTGAGCCTTGTTTTTGTGAAGAGTTTGGTAGCCCAAATCTTGCGGAGTAGATGCCAAATATCTCCATATGGGGTGAGGATAATGTCATTCCAATCAAAACTTGGATATTTAGCTCCAACTAATAAAGGCCTAGATGCAAAGTCAACATCATGAATCTTCAACACCTCCATGGCCATTTCAGCATTTGAAATTACAATTTGATTCAAATATCCCAAGCGAAAGCACATAATTGGTCCATACTTCTTTGCAAGCTGTTCCAAGGAACAATGAATGGGATGACTCAAATAAAACAAACATCCAACAATTGGCCAGTTTGGCGGTCCTGGGGGTTGAGACGATACCTTTGAAACAAGCCATGCAAAGTACAATAGCAAAGTGACCACCCCGACAACAAGGAACCAAAATCCAGACACAAACTCCATGTCAAAGCTGAATATGACTCTTAAAATTACCTCGCAAATTGTTTGACAACGACAATTGAAGATTGCAAGTGCATCCCTTTACATCCTTTTCTACAAGGAGGTTACAAGTGAGGCTTTCTAGTAAGGTATTGAGGTTGGCAAGTTTCCAAGCCTGATTCCAAATTTAAAATAGCTGATTACAGCAATGACGCCATTGATGCTCTTCCTCTGCATATTTTTACCCAATATGAGTCATGACCCATTGTGATGATGTTTTCAATCTAATGGTCTCACCCCAATCCCAAGTCAAATCATAGCGTTCAGATCAACTACCCTCCTACCTTGCCAGCTTCAACACTAATTATATTATTTTCAGAAACGATGATTTTTTCACACACAGAAATTAATAACAAAAAAGTTGTAAAGGACAATATTGAATCTTCAACAATATTTTATTTGTTGAAATCCAAATTTTCAAAACTAATTACTATAGTGTAGTACCTTGGCAACTTTGATACATGTTTGTCAAATGATTAATTA
>Ga0116227_10017151_pt1 | contig 10184 bp, 13 predicted proteins | sample S1TSphgellanicum_FD_89693 | JGI IMG/M metagenome (GOLD analysis project Ga0116227, IMG submission 89693) | Host-associated microbial communities from peat moss isolated from Minnesota, USA - S1T2_Fb - Sphagnum magellanicum MG | ecosystem: Host-associated > Plants > Peat moss > Unclassified...
AAAAAAAAAAAAAAAAAAAATTTTTATTTTTCCTTTTGTTATTTAAAAAAAATTATATTTTACTAAAAAATATAATTTTGTTTTTTTTTTTTTTTTTTTGTATTTGAATACACATGGTATTGTTGTTGTGTTAAAATCAAATGAATAAGTTGTATCTTTGTTTCTATGGACAAGTGGGTGTTGAATTTTGTAGAATTTTGGAGTTCTGAGCATTTTTCATTATTGATTGAAATTGTTCAATGAAATTCAACTAGGCCTTTGCATTTGAGAACTTTTGTTTGACGTTCTAAACCTCTAGAATCTAAACTTTGTGTTTTTCTCTTTTCAAGATCTTTGTGTACATTCGTCTTTTGAACCTTTTTATTTCTTTCAATATAAGCTTTTGGCCAAAAAAAAAAAACTTGACTTTCACATTTCATCTAGCCATTTCTTTAAATGGTCTTACATTTGGCAACCCTATCATAAACATCGAACTAGCAATTTAGTTTCATCTTAACATTACTAGCCTCTAAAGAGTGTGGGACCAATGGGACAAGTACCAACTTTCACACATGAAAGGTCACCTATAGACAATGGCTTTAATCTTCTAAGAGGGGGGATGACTCTTTGGGAAGTGGCAATGGTCATATGTGGGGAGAAATTGGTAGTTTGAAAGCCACATGAAGAGGAGGTTCTAATAGAAGTTCAATAGGCCCAAATATAGTGCTAAATGGATGCCCTAGCGGCAAGCCACTATATGGGCCCCCCAAAGGTAGACCGCCAAGTGGGCCACTAAATGGAGCTCCACCAAGCAAGCCATCTAATGGACCCTAGGAGGAGGATTCCCTTGGATTCCTTGGTACCCACCTTGGTACTCATTTCCAACCTTAGCAATTGTTTCAACATCAACTTTGGTAGCACCTCCGCTAATTAGAAAGACACTATTATATCCCATTAACATGTTTAAATCTAATTCAAATCCACACATTCAAATTTTCAAAAAGGTGACAACCACAAATGGTGAATGAGAAAATGCAAACATTGTCAATTGGTTTTATTTTACACTTTGTGACAACATTTTTCAATAGGAAATGTTTTTCAAATTTCATGCAAAGTCCCCCAATTGTATGTTTAATGATCTTGAAACAACTTTTTGCAAACACTACCAAAAAGTTCAAATCAATGAACAAGTGTACATGTGGCACTTCAAGTCATCAAATAAGAAGCAAACAAGAAAATCAAAGTTTATTACGAATGTATTTTGAAGATAACAAATTAATAAGCCTACCAAAAGTAAGGAAAGTGATGTGGTTTGTGAACATTGTAAGAAACCAAGGCATGTGAATGAGAAATGCCAATAGAATCCTAACAAACCAAACAACAAATTGAAGGAAAAAAAATCATCTACGATAAACAAGGTTTTAATATAGCAAAGGAAACAATAACCAAACCCCAAGAGTGGTAACTGAAGTTTTGGACTTTAACCAAAATCTTCTCTTATTTACCATTGTTACATTTGTGGAAAACCAAATCATTGAATTTATGATTGTCCACATGCAAGTCCACAACATGAAGAATGTTTATGGACAAAATCACTACTTTGGTAATAGATGCAAAATCGAAAAAAAAGATACTTTGATAATTATGGTCTTGGCAATCACCATTAGGAGCAAAGGCTTTGAGGATGTGGTTTTCAAGAGAAGGAGCCATAGAAAACAAAACCACTATAGAATGGGCTAGAAAAGCAAAGCTACAAAAGACATTTAAAGTTGTTATCCATGATTTGCAAAAGCAAGACCTTCCACCCTAGCTAGAACAACTAAAAACTATAAGATTTAATTCTAGTAGTTTTTCAACTACCAAATCACTTGCCAAGGAAAAGAAAAAGGTAGAATAAAATGTGACACTCCAAAAGATTGGCAATCGATTTTTAGAAAACAAATGCACATTGATGTTGGGACAACCTTTCCATCTTGCACCAAACTTGAAAAAATATGCATAAGTTCCAAATTTTCTCCATTGAAAACCAAAAAGTTTTTGGCATCTAACCCTACAATAACTTTGGTAGTTATAGACCCCCACATGGCAATCATCCAAGTCCAAATTGGAGAAAAAATACATCATCAAAGATATTTTGCTAGAAGGTGGCATTGGAATCAATGTATCATTATCAAATAACTTTTTAAAAAAACTAGGATTAAAAAGTTGCCAATTACCTATTCCATACAATCTTATAATGGTAAATGTAACCACAACCAAGCTAGCATATTTGATCAAAAACCTTAAAATTCATATCTCGGGAATCCCATACATGGTCACCTTTGTAATTACTAAAAATACTGTTTTAAATGCTAGCTATTTCATGTTGTCAAATAGACCCCAAGGTTGAGGCATGCAAAGGTTTCTTATGACTAGGGGAGCAATTTAATCACCATTGAAGGTGATGGTATAGTTTAAAATATTAATGTCACTAAAGGATTGGATGGCCATAAAAAAACACCTTAAAATGTTCTGTTGTTATGATTTTGTAATGTTGTTATTGATAAGGAAAAGAACATTCTACTTGTAACAAAACCTTATTTGTTCACAATTGGTACTAAACATAATGATTAATTTACCAAAACATTGATAATAATTAAACGTTAGTTTCAATATTACCAAATTTGAAAAGTAATTTTGGCATACCAAAGGATCTATTGCAATAGACACAACTCTATGGATTTGAATTCAAAAATTGCAAAATCTTGAGTGGACACCTTCCTAAATATAAGTAAGTATGAAACTTAAATTTAATTAAGTATTTAAAAGGAATCACAAATAGTAAAAATCAGCAACAATTTTGATTCAACATTAGCTATATATGTCAAACAACTTTTAAAGGAATATAAGAATGTATTTGCATGGAGTTATCATGATTTGAAAAGGATTCCTCCATATATTATTCAATACCAAATTGAATTGGACATGACAACCATTCTGCCAACTCATATTAAAGCCATGCATCAAATGAACTTAAATTATGTAGTTGTGGTTAAACAACATTTGGACAAACTTTTAGTTATAAGGTTCATTGAATTAGTAGATCAAGTCATTTGAATATCTCCAATTGTAATTGTACCAAAGAAAAATGGGAAGTTAAAAATTTGCATTGATTTTTGCAAATTCAATCTAACAACAAAAAAAAAATCTTTATTCTTTTCCCTTTACTAAAATAGTTCTAGATGTAATATCTACCACAAAATTATGATCTAGCCTCTAAAGACATGTACAAAACAACTTTCATTACCAATTGGGAAACTTTTGTTTGAATAATCGTGCTTTTTGATTTGAAAAATGTTCTACCAACTTACTAGAATTTGGTTAGTTTGCATTCAAGGAATACTTAAATAGCTTCATGAAATTATTCCTAGATAACTTTAATGTTTAATAACATGATCATTCAATTACTAAAACTATGACTTTGTTTTGACAAATATTGAGAGTTCAGTATTAATTTCAACCTAACATTTTTGGTTTATTGATGAGTAATTTTGGGCTACATTGTCTCCAAGAAAAAGGTAACTTCTTAACCTTCAAAAAATTTTAGCAATCCAAACATGCCAATACTGAAAAATCCTTAAGACATCCAAAATTTCAACAATATTTTATAGTTTACCAATTATTCATGAAAGATTTTACATTCATCATGGCACCTATCATGAAATTGATACACAAATCTAAAGCTTTTGAATGGACTACCAAATGTCAAACAACTTAGGAGGCAATGAAGGTTTGATATATCAACGCACCCATTTTGATCACATTTCATTGGGATTTTGAATTCCATGCCCAATATATCATCTTGGTGTAGGTGGTAAGGTGGTTTTACTCTCCATTTCCCAACTTGTAATATCCCCTTCTCACACCATTGAGTTAATCTTTTTGTTGTACACAAATCTAAATGATTCATATAGATCATTTTTCGAGTTAAAAACACTTTTTGGCTAATTCTTTTGCAAGAATGCGTCTTCAAGGCAACATCTTCCCTCAGTTTGGAATCCCAATAAGTAGTGACACTATTTTCTAAAAACATGTTTTATAATTTTGATTAGTTAGATGCGTTGGCAATGGATTGTTTCTAATAAGTCGTGGTAGGTTGCTCAAAAACTTTGGTGTAAATATCTTGATTATTATCCCATAAATTTTGTGTCTTACAAGTCATTTCTTGATGCCCAATATCCCACCTCTACTTCGAACTTTGCATCTACCCTTTTCAATTGCCTTTTTTCCATAGGTGGGTACAAGTTCAAATTTGTTGGAATTCAACAAGAATGTCATAATTTCTTTTTAAACATGCTTACAAATGAATAAAAAAATTCAAAACCGGATAACATAGATAACTCTTGTGAAATTTCACAAAAACAAACCCAAAATTGATCCATGTTTGCTAACTACATCTTATTATATAATTCCACCTTTTTTGGTGCCACATCATTTTACTACATTTATTAGCACTTGAGAATTTGATGGATTCGTTTAAGTAAAGTGATATTGGGACCAATTATTTTAAAATGTTCATGTAAGTCATCCAATATTTAGTCAAAAAAACTACAAAATTTTATTGATAATTCAAACAATTACCAAATCTTGTCATAAATCTTATATGTGTAAAACAATTAAAAGAGGTTGTTAGAGATTTTATCAAGTTGCATCCCAATGATAATGACTATTGGAGATTGCCACATGGACACAACAATGGGTAATGTGTGCCACGTGGATAGGCCATGTGAACTTGTTGATGATGTGGCAAAGTATTTGAATATGTTAAAAAATATTTTCCCACATCAACAAAATTTGTTAGAAAATATTCTCTCTAACGTGGATGAAATACATTAAGAACATTCATTCTTGTTCACATTCACCTTTTCACATTCATGTTCACATGCTCAACAAAATAACATCCCTACTATTGTTATTGCATTTTGTTTTTATTGCTCCTCTATTTTGTCTTTACTATTATTACATTTTGACCTTGCAAGTTGCCTTAATGTTGCTAAATAATAATATTGTTATTATTGAGAGGGTGCTACTCTTCACAAGGCTACTTCCACATTTCTAAAATAATAATGGTCATTAGATTTTGGGTTAAACCCAAATCTAAGGGTCTTCATGTGTTTAAAATAACAAGGGTCATTAGGTTTTGGGTTTAAACCCAAATCCAACCCAGATCAAGTCTTAGGTAAGAGTTTACATCTGGGAATTCAAATGTATATACTCCCCATTCACACTAAGAAGAATTCACTGAGCCCCACACGTTGGCAAATGCCAGCTAATACTAACTCTTTATGGACTAGAGAGAGTAACCAATAATAGTTACTCCTGTAGTCCTAGCTGGCGTGTACGTGGCTTGTCCTCTCGCCCAAAACTGGACTGGAGAAGAGATAGACGCTTGGCCAACCTGATGTTCTCTCTACTGCGCCACGTGTTTCCGATGGCGATGGCTCTTGCGGCAGTGTGCGTGCGATGGCGATGGCGATGGCGCTCTCTAGTGCGGCAGTACCTGCTATGGCGATGGCAACGGCGTTGTGTAGTGCGGCAGGGCTTGCGATGGCGACGGCGTTCTCTATGGCGGCAGGTGCTTGCGATGGCCATGGCGTTCTCTGGTGCGGCAGGTGCGATGGCGTTGCTAATGCCCCCGCTCTTCTTGTTCCTGTGCCTGGAAGCTCTACACGCAGGGATGTGTGGTTTGTCGATGGAGAATCGGATTTGTTGAGGAAGTTCTAGCCGACACTTTGCAGTGACGATGGCCTTCCAGAAGAGTACCAGGAGGAGGAGGGACGCTGGCATATTGAGCAGCATGTATGCTGTTTATGCAGCAGATTTTCTGCAAAAAATTTACTCTGCTGCTGGAAGAGCTATCAAACTTGAAGGAGAGAAAAGGATCTGAGGTTATTGCTCTTGGTAAGCTGCGGTTTTCGTATCACTTGTCTTTAAAGTATCATGCATCATCAGGTCATGTCGCGTTGCAGGTTGCCTCCTTGCAAATCATGGCTGCTAGTGTAATTTTTCTTGCGAGGTTCAAATTCGAGTTTTCCTCCAATTGTCAACCCGATTGTACAATTTGAAGCTTGTTTTCGTCAAGCCTTGTGTTGGCGCTACACTCACTTTGTGTGCGTGTTTGGATTTTTGCAAGAAAGATGTGGAGATTGGAAATTGCAACCGATAGGCAGTTTTTCTTGACTGCAAACGAGGCTATTTTTTCTGGTGAAAAAAGGAGTTGAAGTGCTGCTCACAAAACACTGATAACTGTGAAACATGAACCATTGCTCTATAGAATGCTGTACAGCATTGCATCAATCGAGAGATGAGATCACAAATTGCAACCGGTAGGCAGTTTTACTTCGGAGTTGCAGGATGCTTATTTTTCTGGTGAAAATAGCAGTTGACGATAGAAGCAGGTTGGCGATGTTCATCCCTTATCCTGTCTGCAGTCTTGGATTGTTTTCTCTCAAGGTTTCCTCGATCAAAGTACTGCTCATATCCAGCACTGATAACTGTGAAACATGAACCATTACTCTCCAGATTGAATGCTTTACAACATTGGATAGCAGAATTATGCTTAGGGGACAGTAATAAGCATTTGTCTAAAACCGACATTGATCAAATGAGAGCCAGTTACCAAACTATTGCTTGCTGATAGAAAACAGCATCCATTCTGTTGAATATATTTTCAACTGGGCACAATCCTAAGAAGTCAGATGGGTACACTCTATCTTCCTAATGGTATATACAGTGTAGACCCAGCATTGGCGAGGATCATACCGAGAACATTGACACAAAGGGGTCAAAGTAGGGTCTAGTACCAAAACTTTGGTACCTCTTTTTTACATAGAAACTCTACTCCTCTTCTGCAAACATTCCATTGGGCACAATCCTAAGAGGGGTACACTACATTTCTTTCCTACATTGCTATAATGATGCATTTTTTCCAGAGCAGTTTTCGTTGTGTAGGTTGTGAATGTTAGATCAGGGCCCATGTCCTTTCTGGATATTTGTCTGTGCATGTAGATGCATGATTGATAGCACTCTTGGGGAATACATTTTTCCTTTTGTGCAGGAAGATGTGCAGCAACTGGGGCAGTGGGTGATCTTGGGAGTGCACTTGTCATCAAGTATGGTAATCTTGTTGTGTGCCCTGTCACAAGACCAAACATTGATCAATCACTGGCTATGATTATGATCCTGGTGACAGTGAGCATAAATTTTTGCTTACGTTTGCAATTTTTTATGCTTGAAGTTAAGCAAATAGAACTGGTGAAGTCTGCTATTTCTTTGGACTAGTCAGCTTCAGGCAAGAAGCTGTTGGTCATCCCTTCATCCCTTTCAACTTCTCATACCCCATGTTGAATGTTATACTGGTCACTGGCGTGACCAATCAACTGACATGTGCAAACAAGGGGATGAGGTGCTTGTGGGAGTTGGCAAGAGTATACCTCTGGAAAGGAGCCAGTAGCCCACAGGTGAATATATTCCATCATGCTCATTTTTTTCAGCTGGCATTGCAGGATTCTTCTTCTTGAATTTGCTTCTTTGCATAGCCACTAGACATCAGTACTTTGTTAAAAAGTATTGCATACTATTGTTTTCTGTATTCACTGTGTTAGCAGTTTGTGTGTTGACATGGCTGTTAAAAAGGTTCTACTTTGAGTGAGCAAGCTGCGGCTCACATGGGTTGTGTGTGACCTTTTTGTCTTTTGCTTAGAGCATGAATGTTATTCCAGGAGAATTGACAGTGCGCCCTTATATTAGCATGAAAGTTTCTCAAGTACTACTGAGGAGTGCCAGTCAACAGTGTCCAACTATCTGTTTATTCTTCTCAAGAGCAGAATTGAGGAGAGGGTGGCATGCCCATGTACAAGAAGGATATGGTAAATATTGCTGTGGAAGTTTTAAATCAGGGTTTTAGACATCACTACTACAATTGTGAAACTTCTGAATGAGGACCCATTCTTGGATTTTTTTTTCCCATGCATTTGTCTGAGGTCTCCTTTCTTTGGAACTCATCCTTCTACTTTGATTGATTTGTGATGCATGCATGTTCTTGTTGTAAACTTTGGAAATTGCAGATTCTCATAGATCGATAATAGATTTTGCACACCTTTCTCTTTGTGAATATTAGTTTGCATCTGATGCACTTTTGTATGGAGGTACTCTTTTGTGGTAAAAATTTGGAAATTTATATATATCACTGTAAATTGATTCAAGAATTTGTATACCCTTTTCTTTGGTTTTTTTTTTCCATCACATAGTACTCTCATATGAAGAGTTTTTGTTCATGTTTGTGACGGAGTTTAGTGGTTGGATGGAATGGCTTAAAAGAAATAGTAGCAGTCAATGGGGATGCTTTTGAGTTTCAAGTGTACAGTAAATCTGTTCTCTTTCCTAGGAGCAATATTCAGGGATGTAAGGTGCCCTATGCATACATACATACAGTAGGGAATTTTCTTGGCAGGCTTTACAGCTCTGAAGTATGAAAATTTCTAAGGTTCGATGAAGAGAGAGATCCAAAAGTGAAAACTTATTAGATCACTAGATTCTCATCAAGAGCTTGTATTTACTACACTGATACATGAGAGTGGAGATGAGGCATGGTGTATGGTTCCCCGGGTTTCTATGTATTATGGTAGGGCCTGTTCCAGTTCCAACCAGGAACACGCTGAAACTGGAAGAACCAAAAGCCCAACCACTTGTCCCAGCTTAGGGAAAAATTTACATTATTAGTTTACTGTAAAACCTGTAGTGGCAGCTTGTACAGTAATTATTTTATTTATTATAGAAATGTTGAAGTTTTTTCAAAATTTTTACTTTTTTTTTGAAGATTAAAATAAAATTATAGAAATGCTGAAAATTTTCTGATATTTTATTTTTTTCAAAGAAATTTTTTTATTTTTGTGAAGGAAAAAAGTAGAGAGAATCATCATGTGGAGTATCCAACCAATATTACTTTTTTGACATGAAATCTTCAAAATGAAGTAAATTATTAATTCCCAAGACATGTGTTGAAGTTGCCCATATAAACAAGACCACAAAACCCAATTACTTCGCATGGCAACAAGATATGCCTCGCAGATCTTGTTGGTCAGGGCACGGGGCCGTGACTTTTCAGGGCACGTTCTGAAAGAAAGAGTTGGTTGCTTCCACAGAAACTTTCCAAAAACTTGGCCCTGAACTTGTAGCACAGAACCACCCACCCCTTTCATGATAAATTATTTAAATCCCATTCTTGCCCCAAAAAAGGGGGAACCATACAAATGAAACATGATTTAACATCATTTTTAGGTCATAAAAAATACAATAAAATAGAGTTTTCCATAAAGTCGCCCTGTCTTCACCCTGTCTTTGGGCGTCCTTTCACCCCCCCTTATCCCCTGTTTGAGTGAAGTCAGCAAAGTAGGGAAGTTTTATTAAATCTGGGTTAATCATTTAATGCACCAGTTCGAGGTAATTATAGTAGTTGTACAGGTAGGAGCAGTGAAAATATAGGCGCTCAGGAAAAAGGAAAGAGGTGGATCAAAACAGGATGAAACTCAGTTTATCACTAAAAAAATGGTGCATTTTTTAGTTTCACCCCATTGAAAGCTACTCAGGGTTCTGGTGCTGTGTTTTCCTGACTTTAACGAAAACTCTAATAAGTTTATCAAATAGCAAAGATCTCCCAGTTATCAACCCACCAATCCATCCAACCCTCTTAGTTCAAGTCAAATTTGTTTTCCAAATTCTTGCATGGTTGTGAAGTATCCTTGCCAGTGTTTTTTTTTCCAATTTTTTTCAAATTTGGAGTAACCAAGGGATATCCCAAGCAAGATTTAGCATTCATTGAAGACAACTTTAAAAACATTTGTCCAATTTTTTCTCCTAAAAATACCAAAGTGACCCCCCCAAACTATGAAAAGGGAGTGGAAAAGTGGCAACATTTCTTCAAAAACCAAAATTTCCCTTGTTTTTATTGATGATTTTTTTATAAATAAAATAAATTGGGCATCTGTGAAATAATATTCCTTTCTTTTCCCTTGTTGGTGCAAAAATTCACCACCAAAAAAAAAAAAAAAAAAACATTGTTCCTGAGCAATACTCAACACACAAAAGAATGTAAGAACTTCAACTACCAACAGATCTCCCCCCTCCATCAACTGAAATTGCCCAATTAAATAAATAAAGTAAAAACA
>Ga0116227_10017153_pt1 | contig 10183 bp, 4 predicted proteins | sample S1TSphgellanicum_FD_89693 | JGI IMG/M metagenome (GOLD analysis project Ga0116227, IMG submission 89693) | Host-associated microbial communities from peat moss isolated from Minnesota, USA - S1T2_Fb - Sphagnum magellanicum MG | ecosystem: Host-associated > Plants > Peat moss > Unclassified...
ATGCTAAGACTAAATCAGGGTGTCTGAGTTCAGATTTTACATTTTTTGGGCTTAAGATGGCCACTAAGAGGCCTCACTCAAAAAGGTCAAGGTACCAACATGGGTGCTGGTTCACCCTGGCCAACTTGCGGCACCTACACCGATGACTGGTTGGTCACCTTCAGCTTTCCTTTGAAAGTGTTTTAAATGATGCCACGTGGCACTCTGAAAATTTAGATTGCGTTTTGAGCCCTCAGGCCTACCTCCACTAAAAATGTGAACACTAGTAAATATTTGCATTCATTGCAATGTGTTCAATTAGGGGAAAATGAGGAAAATTTTGGTCTTCTTTAATCTCATCCTCCTCCACCAACATTGCTTAAAAGTAAGCTAGTATAATCATTCTACAATTGTTGAGTTATAATTGCTTCAATTCTCTATCATACAATAGAAATGTATGTTGTTACTGAACAACACTTTTTTGGTGGCTAAAATTAGCCAAAATGTGATGATAAAATTATGGATGCTAAAAGTACTAAGGAAAATTGACAAGGCAAAAATGAAAATATTGTCAGGATTCATTGACTTTTCATGCCATCGTAGCCATTACACAGTAATAATGATGATTCAGATCCTCACATATATGTTGAACTCATCCATATAAATTCATCACTTTATTCATTTTTCATTAGAACGTTAAAGGTTTCATCACTAATGCATGAATGAAGTGTGCTTCTAGTCCTAGTGTCATTTGTTGGGATGAACTAGTTAGTGATGGGTCTAAAGTTTTAAATGTTTTTATTTAAGATGGTGCTTTCAAAATGAATTCTCTTTCCACTAATAAGATCCCGACATATGTTATCAGCTTTAACATCCATCAGTTTGGTTTTTCTGTGTGTAAAGAATGATCCTGATAAAGGTCAGGGTTTAGGGTTGAGGTTTTAGGGTTTAGGGTTACTTTCTTGGAGCTTCATTTTTTTAAATTTTTTGAATGACACATGAAAATAAGCTCCCTCCCAATTGTACCACTCAAGTCCTCCATATAAAATGTAATCTATTATTGGACAGACCTGACACAATCATTCTCAACTCATGATGAGTTGACAAATTGTCACCTAGCTTTGCCTACCTGATGAGATGTTATTCTCCTCCACGTCCCAGGCCTGGACATCATCAAGAACATCATTCACTAGTTTGTGTATGTGTGTTTCAATATATACTAGCATTCGCCAGGGTCTGTTGTCTCTTCACTCCCAATCTGCAGTCTGCTGCAATTCTTGAAGACAGAAGATTTCTGAACCAAGAGGCCCCTGGTTCTTCTTCTGGTTACCCACAAGATGGGCACTACTAGCTATATAGCCTCTATTTGTGGGCACACAAACAAGAGCATCTCCACCCACACCCTCTATTAATAGAGGCCTCAACCCCTATTAAGCACATAGTGCATCCAATATAGAGTTTTAATCATTTTCCCATAAAAAAAACCATAAACATGAAAATTTGAACAACATAAAGTAGAGACCAAAGGCTTTGTTTTTTTCATCCAAAATAGTGTTCTACATTTCAGTTCTAATAGATGTTCTTTTCTTTTCTTTTTTCTTGTTTTTTTGCCTTTCAATTTTGTGATGTAGCTGAAGTGGCAACCATCCATAAGAAAATTTAGCCAAATTTGGCTATAAAAATGAAGGTAAGAAAATTTACACATCCTTCCATGGTTTTGGCTATCTACTAGGCCTTATATGGAATCTGACAAATGCATATATTTATTTATTTTTAATTATTTTTTAATTTTTTAAATCTCAAAATTTGGAAAAAAAACCCTTTAAAAAATTAAAAAATTGGGTCATTTTGAAAGGAAATTACCAGACCAAAAAACATACATGGGTGGGTGGCTACTACTCATGCACAAATTTGTGTTGATATAGATTCGACCTTCTTTCAATGGAATGATGACTTTCATGCTTTGATTGCCATGTCCAAAAAAAATGGTATTTGAGTGCAATTGTTTGACACCATAATGATGACTAGTTTTGTATCTACTAAACCTCCCACCATCACTACCAGCCCCTGAAGTTCCTTTAATGAAAGAGGACTTGCAACCACTGAATGAAACCCCTTTCTTGAAAGAATTGTGCTAATACATGGAGTGGGTGAATGAGTAAATAAATGTACATACAATTGTGGTGGGCTCTCTCTCTCTCTCATATAAGGGAATCTTAAAAAAGCAGTCAGCAAAAAAGAAAAGCCTTTGGTTCCCACCCAATTGCCATAAGCTCCCAATATTGTTATGTGTGTTTCAATATATATAAAAAGGAACAAAAGATTATTACAAGGGAATCCATTGGGAACCTATTAAACATTTGGCACCAAACAAAATAATTTATTGTTTTGTGTCAGTCTTTATTGTCAGCCCTGCACATGCTCTCTATCACTCCATGGAAAAAGTCCCAACTTGGGTGGGGGAAGGTGGGTGATCTCAAATATGCAATATCATCATGCATTTTCTTCACACCCTTAAAAACTTGCGGACCGACAATCTTATGATTTTTATGCTGAAGTTTTGATCAGTAAGTGTGAACTATTCCACCTACTTCATCTGTCTAGTCGGTTCTTACAAAATGGACTTTTGTTCTGAACACCCATTATTGCTTTGAATATTTTTATGTTGCATGTGCTTCAAAAAAACGAAGATCTAAGTCTTGTGGTTTTAATGTCTACCTTCTAACAACCCACTAACTCTTAGGTAGTGATTAACTATCTACAATGCATCTACCTACTCTCTAACCCTCTTACTAATCCTACCTTCCTAACCTCAAGGGATGGTTGGTTAGCACAATTTATGCCTACTAATAATAACACCACATCCTCTTACCAATGTCCAAACCAGTATTGGGAGGTTCGTTGCTTTTTCAAAGGGTAGTTGACCAAACCATTGCCTTTGGTTAACCAGCACCTACACTGGTACATGCCCAACAAGTAGTATGGTAGTGCTGGTTAATTAAAGTACTGAGTGGCTAAATTGGGACACTTAGGCTTGTGTAGGGTTGGGTAATTGACAAAAAATACCCATTTTGTACACCAATCACAACTAAACCCATTCAAGAAAAACATGTTTAGGAATCAAATTAGCATAGTACAAGGGTGCCTCAGCACATGTCTGCCAAATAGTTAGTTGATTTTGAAGATTCCATTTCGAACAATAAAATATTGTGAAACATTTCAAAAGATTCTTCATTTTCTTTCACAATTTTTTTCCTTTGTGAAAAATAATTTTTGAAATTTTCAGCATTTTTAAAAATAATATTTCTGCCATAGCTGTCAAGGTACAATAAACCCCCTTTATGATCATGCCCTTGGTGACCATGTTTTTTGTAACATTAACAAATTTTGATTTAAACATATATAATCACATTTCATATAAACCCTTACAAAATTATGATTATAGGCAAAAAAAAAACTTTACAAAGAAACCTTTTTATGCTAGAATAAAGGTGCTAGTTGTTTAAATTTCTTACATGGGTTATTGTAAGCTCTATTATGCATTATTGGGCTTAGAAGAAGATTATGATTTCTGCATGTTTTACTCTGATGATTTATATTGAGTTTGAACTTCTTAACTATTGGCTTCTATATCTTAACAACTAGATCTTTTTAATTTATTTTTTCTGTTTTTTTTGGGCAAGTTGCATATCTTTGGCTTTGTTGCACTAGAAAGTTGTTTTTCTTTTTCTCTTCAACTAGATTCATTGTAGTTAGTTTGCACAATTTGAACACAAAAGAACACTAACATTGTCGAAGGGAACTATAATTTACAAAACCTTAATATTTGTCTTAGATTTCTCCTATTATAGTCATATTTACAAATAAAGCTTTGCAAATATTTTTACTAAGTGTGATAGTGACTATAAAAAATGGTGTTTCTTCCTAAAATGGACGGTTATCAAAAAAATGTGTCACATAAACAAAACTGTTACTAAAACAGGCATAATTATGAAGGGGGTTTCCTGTATTATGATACATACACAATGACAAACTATAACACACAAGAATAATTTGAGGCATTCAAGGAATTGAACCCTAATTACCCCACATATGCAAACATTTCAGGATCTTGTTCAAGTCTTAAGACTTTGTTTAAGATTTCAAATATGGACAAACCCACGTGCCTTGTTAATGTCCAGTATTTCTTAGACAACCCAAAAAGCCAACTGCATGCTCATTTTTACAAGGAGCAAAAGCTTTCCCAAAAAAATTTGCACTAAAAAACAAATTTCCCTAGATTGTATGGACCTTTAAAAATAGTCCAAACAACATGTTTGCACATTCACATTGTGAGTAAGATACTCACTCATGTTCAAATTGGTGTTTGAGCCCGCATTCAAAAGAGTAGACATTAGAAGTGTCCGACTTGTTCTACTTTGTTTCCATGATGTCAACAAGTTTTGTGGTTGTTAAGTGAGGCACTTTGGTGAATGAATCATACTAGGTATGGGGAGGTTGTAGCAAGTTTTCAAATTTGCTTACAATTGTCAAGTTTAGAAGTGTTTACAAGGCCAAGTAAAGTGAGGCACAATGGATCCCCTTGAAGAATGCAAAGCTCGTGCAACATAGATTTGGAAGGTCACTTTTTATCTTACCAAAAATTTAGAGTAGGTGTTTACATTTCAATCCCATAACACATGTAAAAACTAGTGTTCAATGATTCTTTACTTTTATGAAGAACCTTTAGTTTTGGTTTTACAAAATAAATCAGAATAATTCTAGTTCTAGTTTCACATTCAAATGAAACTAGGAATCCAATTCTTTGTGTAGTTTTTCCAAAAAAAAAATTTAGTTCAAATTCCAATTTTAAAAATTAAATCTAGTTGTAATCTGTTGTTAGATAACTTAGATTGGAAAGTGAAAGTATGATTGGGCGAACCCATTAAGAACCATCTTGAAGAACAATAAAACTAGTAAAATTGGCCAAATCATATTCCTTGACCTTCTCCTTTGTTTGTATAATTATAAATTACTTTTGTTTCATGTGTATCCATTACATCCCAAAGTATAGGTCCTTGAAATTTCATTGAAATTTTTTAATGAAATTTTTACAAATTTATGTTCTTAATTGTTATGACCTTTTTTGGAACCCTGCTTTTAAAATTTGGAAATTCATAATTCAATTAAACATATTCAATTAATTATTTAATAAAAACAAAATAAAATCCAAATACCTTTGAAAATAATATCCCAAAAAAATAAAATCAAAATTTTTTTCATAAGTGTTCATAAAAAAATAGTTTAAGAAAATTTAAACCATTTTTATATTTAAAAAAAAAATTCTAAACTTGCAATGAATGAAAATATCAAAATTCAAAATATTTTTGATCTCACTAAATTATATATAATCTAGTTAATGTACTCAACAAAAATATCTAATGAAAACCCTTTTTTTTAAAAATTTACATTTTAAAAAAGTTAATGGGTCAAGTCCAACCATGTTAATACAAGCCAAAAATAGTTGTATACATTACTTATATTTCATGTTTTTAAATGAAAAAATTAATTTGGTGTTGAAATTTTTGGATTTACTTATATAGTAACATTCATAATATATCATGTGAAAATATGGAAAATTTTGAAATCAATTGAACAAACTGAAAAATTCTAAAAACACTTTTTAAATAGTTGTAATCAGTCCTTTTAAGTAGTACAAAAACTAATTGATGCACAAATATTTGAAAATGACATTTTTTGACAAATTTTTATTATAAACTTGAACACAATAATATAGTGCATTCTTAAAATATTTTTAAAGGTTTAAAAAAATTCCTAAAAAATCTTGAAATAAAGAATCACCTAAAGGGTGCCTATGGCTCACAATAGTGTGGTTGGATTTGGTTTAGTAAAATGAAAGTGTGATGTTCCTTGTAGTATTGGACCCAATCATTTTTCACCTTGAAGATGGTGGTTAATTCCTAATATTAAAGCCTTTGATTCTAGTTTTCTTTTCAATTTTTTCTAAAAAATTGTGTTTTTCTTTCACATATCAATAAAATTGAGAGCTTTAGGTCCTAGTCTAATTCATAATTCTTTCCCATTCCAATTCTTATTGAAGAACTAATTCCACAAATCAAATTTGGTTTTACTTTCATTTTTTTAATAATTGAAACTAATTCATGGTTCCAACACACCAAATCAGGTAACCACCCAACATTGGTTGGTATTGCACGAATGATGATTTTACCTATGGTAGCCATAAGCCATTCTCTGGCTCATTTCTTTCATTGAATATTTAATACATGTTTTCAAAGAAGTCAAATAGATTTTATTTATTTATAGATGGTGAATTATTTACATACCCAATTTGAGCTTGCAAGAATTGAATTTTATTGTAATAAAGAGTAAGTTGCGAATGAAATATGATTTTTAAAAATATTTTGGAATTGAGTTGGATCAATATTGGTGGGTTTAGGGTATTGAGCAAGTTTTAAAGGTTTAAGTTCTTGGTTAGGTTTTGAAACATTTAGATAAAAGGTTTAGAATTTTGCTAAAATTGGATTTGAATTTGGATCATGCAATTGACCTCTTTTTGAACTTGAAACTCAAACCTAGCCTTAGTTGATGTCTCCTTTTCAAATAGCTTCACGTTATCTAGGTATATAAATTCAAGTAATTCAAAATTTAACAATAGTCAAGCCTTGGTTTTTGGAAAGCTATTAGTTTGAGTTGATTGTACATAACAATTAATACACAATTTTTTATCTCAATGACAAGCATTAATTGGAAGAAACTAATATTACAAGTAATGTAGATGAAACCAAACCTTGTTTAAATTAAATTGCTCTCCAATTGTTTTGGGAAGTCTTTGGAACCATATTTTTTAAAATCTTGGAAAAACACCCAAGGTTTTATCAAACCAAAAACTACAGCTAAAACTAAAATCAATTTCTCCTTTAAAAAAAAAAAGAATTGAATAACACTAGTTTGGACTTGTAAATTTGCAGAACATATAATGATCTCCAAAAGGTCAATAAAAAAAATTATTATTTTTGATTGATCATTCTAATGATTTGCCAAAATTAGCATTTAAATAGCCTCTGATTTTATATTGTCCAATTTTTCAAGTTTATGGATGGTGATGGAGAAATCATTAACACTAGATCTTGGATACATTAGGAGAGGCCCAGATTAGGGTTTGGGTGGAGAAACACTTATTGCTTCCACCATTGCTATATATATTTTAGATGAAATACAATAAGTTTATGTAAGTTTGAACTAATAAATTGACTTTGGACTAGTATATATGCAAAGGATAATGTGCTTGCAAAAATCATTCCACAATATAATAACTACTCTTGATTGATCTACGTGATTTTTATTTAAGTAATCTCTCACCGTTTACTATCTGGTTGTATGTGTAAATAAAAGAACAAGCTATGATGGAACATGGTTGAATATCTTGGCCAAAGTTGGAACCACTTTATTGAACACAATGGTTGAACTTGATGATTGAGGGCAATAAATTACTTGCTTACTTATATGCAACCAACCAAACTACATAGCTCCAAAAACCATGCACTCACTCACTTACAACCCCTGCACAAGATCTTCCGATGAAGCACATCTCAAGTCTTGTGAATAACGTGATGGGTAGGCCATTTGTAGCGTTCTCTTCAAAGAGGATTGATCTTCAAAGAGGATTGATTGTCAAGGCAATATTAACATATAGTAGTCCATTGTTCCAACTTTGAGGTTCTTCTATCTGGTCGAAGTGAACCAGCTCCGGGCCATCAACAAACCATATTGCATGATGGATGGTATTTGCAAAGGAAACACTTTTTCATGGTATTCCTATCCCATAGCTAACCATGGTGGGTTAGCTTTGGAGTTTGTACTAACCATCCACATGCATCTACCTACCTCATAGCCACCACTTGTGTCTTAAGTCTACTAACCTATATACCGTACCTACAACAGACGTTTGACACAAAATAATTTGCATAAAGTATAGCCGGGAAAAAAACAAAAAACAACCCCATTGACACTTGCCAAAATTGTTGAGGATCAAACTCATGTCCCAACCATTGGGTTACTATTACAAATACAAAATGCAGCTGGGTGTATTTTCCATTTTTATTCACCAATTGTGAAAATTCAAAAAAATTAGATTTGAAACCACCAAATTTCATTTTTTAAGATAAATAAATATTTGACAAAGAAGTGTCAAATTCTCAGTCGTAGGGATAATGGTAATAAACCCTAAACCATTATACCTACGTAAACCACTTATTAGGGTTTAGGGTTTCTTACCATTATAATGGTTTAGGGTTTAGGGTTTATTACCGCTTATTATTACTTGCTAGGTTAAGTATGATGCTTTGCCCACATGCCAACTTCCATAAGGTTGTCATCCAAGTGTTGCAAGGAGGAAATAGGAGGCTTTTCACATGACGGTTAACCAAGGGGGAACCTTGCTAACTTGGGTTGTGATTCATTCACAACTGAGTCATGTAACAAGTTTGCAATGGAAGGTGCGAGTCTGGTGGGTGCTGAGTAACATAAGCGCCTTTTGTATCTTTATTTGTGTCAGTGAAGTGAATTTCACAAACAATTCAACCATGCAAAAAGCACAATGCAAAAATGCCCCGAAGCTCCTCCTCCTCGTATTATGTCTGCAAACAAGTCATGATTTGTGGCAGGGGGTGACAAAAGAGATGTGCATGAAGAAAGTAATGGAAACTATGTTGTACAATTATCTGGCTCGTACTACTTATTATGGGACTCACTAGTACCCAGTTTCTAGAAGTAGATAATGCAGAAATAATTTCTAGCAAACCTCGAGAAACAAAATTCAAACTGGTCGCCAATTCTTGATCTATACATAGTACACGCATTGCAAATGGTGATCTTTCTTCTCTTTGGGACAAAAACTTAGGAAAATTTTGGAATTTTTTTTATTGTAAATTTAATGAATTTTGCAAAAAAATTGAAACTTTTTTTTCCCAAATTTTTTTATTAAAAAAATCTGATTGCAAGTTTGGACATTATGTAAAGAAGAGTGTTGTCCAACAAAATTAGAATGATCAACAATCAATTGAGAAATACAAAAAGCTACTTATAACATTTTTGAAACAGTAATTTACACCGCAAACTATCAAATGGTCCCCCTCCTCTAGGGCAATGTGTTGCAATAGCCTAGTGGGGGGATAAATGGAGAAGTGGTGATGAGTCTCAACCAATATTTTATGGAGAAGTGCAAATACACATATGCCCATTGTCAAATCATTTACACTTAGCTTGCCCAATTTTTTGGCATTTACACTTATCTTACTCATCCTGTAAATGGATTAGGTTTTCAACAAATAAGGATCAAAGAAAAAATTGAGTTATATGCACTTTTAGGATATTGATGGGTATTTAGTATTTCTCCTATGAGTACTAGCCAATTTTTTTGGGTGAAATTTCACATCTATAGTACACTTTTTTCTATTAGTCACAAATTTTTTTTTTAATGCCTTTTAGTTCACCACATCACGAGGAGAAAAACATGAAAGTCACCATATTTGTACACTGGGTTCTTGGAAGTGGCTAAGACATAATAGGATTCTAGAATATTCCAACCCCACCCATAAAACTAAATTTTGAATTGCAAATAGGTGGATGGCTGACTATTAATAGCAAACCACCTAAACCAATCATTATGATTGACCAATTAGAAATTGGGTCTGCCTTCAACCAGCCTCAGCAAACTGTACGAAAATGCTGACCCAAAATCATTTTGCTGAGCCAAACCAGCAATTTCAAACTTTTCTTCATTCAAATTTATTGTGCAATGTCACATACAGAATACTGTTGAGGAAGCTCTTACACTTATACACTGCTGTGAGTGAAAGGTTTTGAGGTTTTCACACTTACACAGAGTATAAACAAGTTCACTACTTGTACACACCAGGTATGCCCAAAACCATCTATATGAGTTGATAAACTCAGAGGGAACTTGCAATGTTTTCATCTTGCTTTGTGTGTACATAGTTTAGACACAAAAAAGATTGAATTTAAATTCATAATTAAAATTATGTTTATGTGTACCCAGTGATTTTTTTGCAAAATGTTTTGTGTTTTTTTTTTTTTTTGGTGAAAAAAAAAGTGGAAAGTTTTGGAATTTTGTAGTTTTTTTTAATTTAAATAAATTTACTGTTTTTTTTAATTTTTTTCAAAT
>Ga0116227_10017154_pt1 | contig 10183 bp, 7 predicted proteins | sample S1TSphgellanicum_FD_89693 | JGI IMG/M metagenome (GOLD analysis project Ga0116227, IMG submission 89693) | Host-associated microbial communities from peat moss isolated from Minnesota, USA - S1T2_Fb - Sphagnum magellanicum MG | ecosystem: Host-associated > Plants > Peat moss > Unclassified...
AGGCCGTATTCATAGTTGGCGGCCGCTTCCAGCGTCTTGAAGGGGGGCGGATCGGAGTCGAGGGCGGCGGTCGGCGCACCGGCGGCGCCGGGCGCGGGCAGCGTCTTGTAGGCGGTCTTGCCACCGGGGGCGAGTTCGTAGGTCGCGGTATCCGAAGCGTTGTTCTGGACCGACTGGCCGAACTTGGCGACCTTCGAGAAGTTCGGGCCCGGCTTGCCGTTCACGTTGACGATATGCTCGGACAGGATGTTGAAGACCGACTGTCCCTGCTTCGGAATATAGGTGCCGAAGACGTGATCGAACGTGCGGTTTTCACCGATGATCACGATCACGTGCTTGATCGGGGAGACGGTGTTGGTGTCGTTCGGGGCGAGCGGCTCGGCGGACGCGACCTGGCCGGCGAACATCGGCACCAGGCTGGAGGTTACAAGCGCGTAGTCACGCAGCTTTCTGAGGATCGGGCGAATCATTCACAACTCCTTTTACGTAAACAAATACATCGGAAGGAGTTCATAATGATTAATGAAGACAGTTTTATGTCGTTCATAGATAAAAATCATATATAGCAATATTTGTTATAATGTAACTCATAGTACTATGAAATATAGTGGGATTATATCCTGCTAAATTCGGGATTTTTTCCCGATCATAGCCATGGATATATTGTTAATAATTTTATATTTTAACAATAGTTTCATCGTAATTTCATATTTCCATCGCCAATCCGGTCTAAAAAGATCGCCGATAACGGGTGTTTTCCAAGGCGCATAATGACTCGGTTCTCATTGTTCATGCGGCTTGCCTGCATGACGTTCTGCCTGTCGCCGGCCGCGTTCGCCGACTGGGACGACCATCCCGGCTTCGACTTCCATCCCCAGACCAGCCCCGATGCCCCCTGCGGCGCCGGCACGCCGCCGCGCGGGCATTTCGCCGGGGAAATCTCGGCCACCGTCCATCCCGAAGGGTTGACGCTGACCGTCAAGCAGGACGCCAACCGCCTCTGCTATGTCTCCGGCAATATCGCCGAGGCGCCGGTCATCCGCGTCCGCCAGGGTGGCGAGATGAAGATCACGCTGCGCAACGAAATCACCGATCCCGCCGCGATCGGCCGCTATGTGGCCATCGCCCATCTGGACACGCCCAATCCGGCGGTGCCCGCCGCGACGGATTTCTATTCCGTGGTCCCAGGCATGCACCACGCCGCGACCGGCATGACCAACCTGCATGTCCATGGCTTTGCCGTGCCGCCGGTGGTCCCGCAGGATGAGGTGCTGAAGACCTGCACCGATCCGGCGCCGGGGCCGGCTGTCGGCCCCGGCGCCTGCGGCCGGCGCGATTTCACCTATGACTATAAGATCCCCGCCACGATGCCCGCCGGGCTCTATTGGTATCACCCGCATATCCATGGCGAGGTCCAGGCCCAGATGCTGATGGGCCTGTCGGGCGCCATCGTCGTGGAGGGGCCGGACGACGACGCCCGCCGCGCGGTCGGCATTCAGGACAAGATCTTCATTATCCGCCAGGCCCAGGACCTCGACGTCAAAACCCCGGCCGCGGCCGCCGCACCGGCCCCCGAACCGATGATGAGCCCGGCGCCGCGGGAAACGGCCAACGCTAATGGCAACGCCATCGACACGGCGCACGAACTTGCCTGCTCAACCACAACCGCGGCCGATGAGATCACGCTGAACGGCTCGAAGGTGCTGAACGGCCATGTTCAGGACGCCGACCTTGCGCATTATGAGATGGCGGCCGGCACGACCCAGTTATGGCGCTTCCTGAATGCCGCGACCGATGCCTTCCTCGACCTCGTCATCCTCGACGAAAACGGCAAGCCGCGACCGATCACAATCGTGGCCCGCGACGGCGCACCGCTGAGCGACGATCAGGGTCATCGCGTGAAGCCGGCGCCGACCACCGATCCGCAGATGGTGCCGCCCGGCGGCCGGGTTGAGTTCATGACCGCCGCCCCGCCGGTCGGGCAGAAGGCCTATCTCGTCACCCGCGGCGTCGATACCGGCTGTTCCGGCGACAAGGTGCCGGAACGGACCCTGGCGCTGATTACCGCCGCCCCGACCGCGATGCCCTCGATAACCTCTCAGCCGGTCTTCGCCCCGGCGGTGCCCAGCCTGTTCGCCGGGCTGATCGACCGCAAGACCGACCGGGAGCGCACCATTGCATTCGCGGAATATCCCCGCCCGGGTTCGGCCGACCAAACGGATTTCTATATCGCCGAACGCAAGCCGGGCATGGCGCTGCACCCCTACGAGATGGGCAGTGCCCCGGCGATCACCGTCAATGGCGGCACGACCGAGGAGTGGGAGGTCGAGAACTGGACCAACGAGCTGCACGCCTTTCATATCCACCAGCTGCATTTCCGCGTACTGGCGGTCAACGGCAGGCCGCAGACCGATCCGCAGCTGCTGGATGTGGTGAATGTCCCCTACGCCACCCCGGCCGACCCCAAGGGCGGCGACATCACGACCGCGACCGGGCAAATCGTTCCCGGCCGCGTTCGCGTCAAGCTGTTCTTCCCTGAGGACATGGCGGGCGACATCCCTTTCCACTGCCATCTGGTGGACCATGAGGATAATGGCATGATGGCCGTGCTGCGCATCCTGCCCCGGCAGGCGAACGGCGGCGAGGGCAAGAAGACGCAGCTGCTGCCCACCGACCTTCTGGCCAACCCGCCGATTTGCCGGCCGCGCCAAACGGCCAGCGCCGACATACAGGTCAGTCGGGATCCTTGACGGTCGGAATCGGGAAGACCGCCGGCTTGTCGCGGGCGATCCACCAATCCTTCGCGGCAACGGTTTCGGGCAGATCGTCGAATCGGCCACCCAGGAATCTGCTTTGAAGCGTCTGCAGCTCCCCGCTTTTGCGGGCCTGCGTGAGATAGCCGGAGACCAGTCCGGCGACCTCAGGACTATCCTTCGCCGTCGCCCAGGCGACATAGATTTTCTGCGAGACGGCCTCGCCTATCTCCAGATCGTTCGGATCGTTCTGGACGGCCACGCGCAGGTCGGCCAGATCGCCGATCACATAGTCGATCTTCTTCGCCACCAGATCCTTGGCCGCGTCCCGATAGTCCGGATACTCGGTACCCTCCCCCAGCGCGCCGCCGGCCTTGGCCAGCCGATGCTCGAACTCGGTCAATTCCGGCAGCCCGTTGCTGCTCGACCGCGACCCGAACGGTTTGCCGGCAAGATCGCCGATCGCCTTGATCCGGTCGTCGCCCTTGCGCTTGAGGTAATAGCGCGTCGTCTCCGCCACCGGCGCGGTGAAGCCGATGGCGCTCTGGCGCGGCGCGGTAATCTCGGTCGCGCTGGCGACCAGATCGATCGTGCCGTCGCGCAATGCGGCCTCCAGATCCTCCGGCGCGATAAGCTGCTGATGGATCTGGAACGGAACCGATTTGGCGAGCCCGTCGATCAGCGCGCCGTCGAAGCCGTCGGCTTTGCCGTCCGTGGCGCCGCCGAACGCCGACGGCTCAGCCACGATGCCGGCCACCATGAAACCGCGTTCGCGAATCTGCGCCAAGGTCGTCGCCTGCGCGCCTTCGGCGCAAATCGCCAGCGGCAGGGCAAGGCAGAGGAGGGGAGTCAATTTCATGTCCATACTCCGACAATCGGCGGGAACCTTGCCGTGATTTACCAGCAGCGATACCGCTTGGCTATATTGTGAAGTCTAAATACAATATGAATGCTACACTCGATAATCGCAGAATTGTTACAGATGTATGACAATCCACAGAAGCATTCGCCCCATTATTTATTAATCGGGTTTTTATACATTTTTACGTTCTCGATATTCGTGCGCCCGGCATTCGCCGAATGCGTGCCCAATCAAAGCGAAGTCCCGGTTTGCCTGTCCGGCACCGCTATCTCGCAGGATTACTCCGGCGCGCTGATCGAGGAGACGGGCCGGCCCGGCACACGGCCGATCCTTCCCGGCGACGCGGTAGACGACTGGACAGTCGGCGAGATCGGCGCCGGCTATGTCGTGCTGAAGCACGGGCTGCGCACCGTCAGGCTGGAAATGCCGCATGACGTCGCCAGCACGCCCGAGGTGGAACCCGACGCGGAACCGTCCGCCATGGTCAAGAAGGGCCCAGTGCGGCATACACGGTCGCTCGCGCGCGGCGGCAGCTGACATGCAGGCTGCTATCGCTTCCGCGTTCGCGCCCGCCCGCGCCGCCTTCTCCCAAGGCGACTTGGCGACGGCGGAAAAGATCTGTGTCCAGATCGCCAACGACTTCCCGCTGGCCGCTGAGCCGTGGAGCCTGCTGACCGAAACGGCATTGCGGCGCGGCAGGCCCGACGCCGCGATCGTCTGCGCCGGCAAAGCCGTTGCGCTGAACCGCCGCGACCCGACCGCGCGCATGATGCAAGCCAAATGCCTGACGATCATGGGGCGGCTGAGCGAGGCTTATGAAGCCGCGGAAACCGGTGCCGGCCTGGCCGATGGCGCCCCCATGGCGCTGGATGGGTTCGGCGCGATCTTCAGCATGCTGGGCGATCACAGGCGGGCAATCGACCTGTTCGAAATCGCCGCGAACGCGGAACCGCCGAGCGCCCAGATTCTCTACAACCTCGCCGCAGCGCAGCGCATGGTAGGCAGGCTGACGCAAGCCGAACGGAATTGCGACGAGGCGATCGCATGCGACCCCCATTGCTATCCGGCCTATTACCTGTGTGCCGATCTGCGCGAGCAGAGCGCGGAGCGCAATCATATCGCGGAGATGGAGGCGCTGCTCCGTCGCGGGATCCGGCACGGCCAGGGTGAGGTCATGCTGCGCTATGCGATGGGGAAGGAGTACGAGGATATCGGTGATTATGCGCGCGCCTTCCACCATATCGCGGCGGGCGCGGGGCTTCACCGCCGGACCATCCGCTATTCTGTGCAGGACGATATCGCCGCCATCGACCGGATCATCCAGACACAGACCCGCGCGGTTCTGACCAGTGCGTCCAAAGGCCACGAAGGCGACGACCCGATCTTCATCGTCGGCCTGCCCCGCTCCGGCACCAGCCTGGCCGAGCGGATCGTCGCGTCGCACAGCGCAGTCAGCTCCGCCGGCGAACTCGGCGCCTTTCCGGCGGCATTGCGCCGGCTGGGCGTCACCGATCCCGCCGCTCTGGGCCAGGCCTACTCAGAAGCGGCGCGGCAATATCGCGGTGTATCGGCGGGACGCTTCATCGACAAATTTCCCGGCAACTATCTTAACGCCGGCGCGATCCATGCCGCGCTGCCCAGGGCGAAGATCATCGCGATTCGGCGCGATCCGACCGATAGCTGCTTCGCTCTCTATAAGGCGCATTTCGCCGGCAACTATCCCTTCTCCTACGATCTGGGCGAACTGGCCGCCTACTACGCCGCCTTCGACCGGTTGATGGCGCATTGGAAGACCGTGCTGTCGCCGGAGGCTTTCCTTGAGGTGGCGTATGAAGACATCGTTGCCGACGCGGCAGGCCAAAGCCGCGCGATACTGACCTTTCTCGGCCTGCCATGGGAGGACGAGGTCCTGCGGTTTCACGAAAGCAAGAACCCGGCGACCACCGCCAGCGCCGTTCAGGTGCGCCGCCCGATCTATGCCTCATCGGTCGGCAAATGGCGTCACTACGCCGAACAGCTCGCGCCTTTGCGGGCGCGGCTGGACGCGCTGCTTTAACCCTTAAATGTCGTAGCCGGTCGGTAAGAAACTTCTCGACGAGGGTGCGACCGCGGATATCTCGCGCACCTTCGGCGGCTCGGCCCGCGGCCGCACCGATTTCGCCAGGACGCTCAGATGGTTGGCCAGATATTCGCACTGGCGGCGGATATCCGGCACGGCGGTCATTTCCCAGAACGCGGCCTTGGTGACGGGGCCGACGGCGAATAGCCGGCCGGATATCGCGCCCTTTCCATCCTTCAGCGCGCAATTCCTGGTCACATCCAGCCCCAGGCACAGCGGATCGGGCCGGATCATGCCGGTATTCAGCAGGCTGCGGATTAGCGGGTGCGAAATGCGGGCATAGTCGGCGCCCGGCCCCGAGCAGTTGATGACCCGCGCCGCGGAAATTTCCTCCATCCGGCTGGTGCCGCGCACGCGGTAATGCAGCGTCACCGCATCCTCGCGCATGTCGAACGACTGAATCCGCCCGCCATAAAGCTTGAGCTGGCCGCGTGCGACCGCCCCGTCGATCCGGTCTGCCACGGGACCAGCCATGCGATGGCGGTGGATTTCCCACCAGGGGCGCAAATGGCGCAGGAAGCGCGCCTTGTCGGTCATCGACATCTCGGCCCAGACATCGCCGGTGAAGGGGCGCAGCTCATCCACGATCGCCCGCCAGTCGGCATTTTCCGACGCCGCCCGGCGGCCTTGGCGGCGCATGAAGGCAGTCAGCGGCACCAGATCGGTCGGGAAGGATTCCTCGCGCGCGGACGGCGCCTTGACCGCCGGGAGATGGCGTTGCGGGCACAGGCCCCGGCGCGACAAAGCATGGATCGGCCCGCGATGCCCCTGGTCGAGCAGCGTTATCGCGGTATCCACCATGGTAAGGCCGGTGCCGATCAGCAGGACCGGGCTTTCCGGGTCGAGGTCTGTGAACGTATCGGCGCCCCAGGGATCGGGGCGGTAAAAGCGGCTGTCATAGATGCTCTCGTCCGCCAGCTTGGGCGATTCCGGCGGGAAGTTCCCGACCGCGAGCACCACGATGTCGGCGTGCAGCGACCGGTCACGGTCGAGATGGACGATAACCTCATCGCCGCACGGCTCAATCCGCTGGGCGTCGCCATGGGCGAGATCCAGATTGGTCGCGTGCGTCGGGATTTTGATTTCCTGATTCAGCAAGTGGCGAACATAGTCGCCAAAGACCTGCCGGGGAACGAACGTGCCGTCCGTCACCGGCCCGGCCAGCGGCAGATCGGCCTGTTTTTGCAGCCAGGCAACGAAATCGTGCGGCCGGTCGTGGAAGGCGCTCATCTTGCCTGCGGGCACGTTCAGCAGATGGCTGGGATTGCCCGTGGAATAGGCCGCGCCGCGTCCGAACTGGATGCCGCGTTCGATCAGCGTGATCGTCGATCCGGCCGGACATCGCCTCAGCAGGTGGAGCGCGAGCAGCGTCCCACTGAAGCCGGCGCCGACAATCGCTATTCTGGCCATTGCCTCTCCATCGATATGCTCCGACACCGCGGAACGGTTTCAAATGAACAAAACCCGGCAATCGCGCGCCCGTTCTGAACGGGCACGTTCTTGAATATGGAAGGCGGCCTGGGTTTTTCAGGTCTCGCCGACTTTCAGTTCCGGAAATTAAGCCATCAGCCTAGCGCAAACCGATCGCTTAGTCAGCAGCGATCCCGCGCAGGATCAGTTCGGCGATACGGTGGGATATACCCTCCACATCCGGGGCCGGCGCCGGTATGTCGATGAACGCCGTGCGGCTGACCTCGGACAGAATGAGGTCGAGCGCCATTGCCGCGACCTGCATTGCGTCGATCGCCCGCACGTCCCCCGCTTTATGCCGCGCCTCCAGATAGGCGGCGAGCGGTCGTGTATAGCGCTCGGTCGTACCTTCGACCAGCAAAGGCACCAGTTCGGGAAAACGGTGGCCTTCGCGCATCGCCAGCTTGCTGACCGTGACCGATTGCGGACCGGTGGCGTCGATGAAGATCGCATGGATGCGCCGCCGCAGGCCTTCGGCCACCGGGCTGCCGTCATCGGACGGCATCTGCTCGAAGACGGCCTGTTCCTTCAGCTTCTGGATAACCGCGCTGAACAGGCTCTCCTTGTCGGTGAAGCGGGTATAGACCGCCTGCTTGCCCATATTGGCGGCCTGGGCGATCGCCTCGATCGTCGTGCCGCTGAAGCCGTGCTCGACAAAGAAATCCGTCGCCACCCCGATCAGCGTTTCGCTTCTGCGCTTGGTGTCATTCTGGGTCGGCCGGCCGATGCGCCGGCTGCCGTCCTGGGGTGCGGATTGTTTTTTAGAAAGCTGGGTCAATGGGTTTCCTGTCTGCGCATCGTAGCCCCCAGATAAAACAGAGTCGAACAGGATTCCAAATTGACAATCATACGGCACAATATGATTAATGTTGGGGCGTTCGGGAGAAAAACCACCTCAAACCGGCGCGCTTTTTTAGGGGAAATGCCATGGGCGGCACTTTGATTCGCGGCGGCACGGTCATCGACGGAACCGGCGCGCCCGGCTTTAAGGCGGATGTGCGCATCAAAGACGGGCTGATCGCCGAGGTCGGCCCCAACCTGAAACCGAACGGCGAGACCGAGATCGACGCCGCCGGCGCGCTGGTGACCCCGGGCTTCATCGACAGCCACACCCATCTCGATGGCGCGATGTTCTGGGCGCCCGACATGCATCCGATCACCGGCTATGGCACCACCACCGCCGTCATGGGCAATTGCGGGATCACCATGGCCCCGGTGCCACCCAAGCTGGGCAAGGAGGTGATCGAGCTGTTCTGCTATCTCGAGGACCTGCCGGTCTCGGCATTCGAGGATCACGTGCCCTGGGGCTGGGGCATGTCGTTCGGCGATTATCGCCGCATCGCGACGAACACGCCGACCTCGATCAACCTGGAAGGCTATGTCGGCCATGTGAATCTGCGCGTCGCCGTGATGGGCGAAAAGGCCTGGAGCGAGACCGCGACGGCCGAGCAGAACGCCCAGATGGCCGCCCTGCTGGACGAGGCGATGCGCAACGGCTCGCTCGGCCTTTCGACCAATCTGATGGATAACGACCAGCATCACCGCCCGATCCCCAGCCGGATCGCCGACGATACCGAGTTCGAAGCTTTGTTCGACGTCCTGGGCCGCTATCCCGGCGCCATCGCGCAGATCGAGGCGCGCTTCGCCGAGCCGGCGCATTTCGCAGGTGATATGGAGCGGATGGCCGCCTTGGCCGGCCCGCGCGGCGTGCGCGCCGTATGGCTGACCATGCCGACCAGCACGCGCAGCGCCGAGTTCGTGGCGATGGGCATGGATCTGCACAAGCGCCTGCGCGCCGGCGGGGCCGATTTCTGGACCACCTTCGCGCCCAAACCGATTTCGATCTTCCTGAATTTCGACAAGTCGCTGTTCTTCGAATGGATGCCGGCCTGGCACGATATGATGTATTCGCCGAAGGATCAGCGCCAGGCGATCCTGGGCGACCCGGAATGGCGGGCAAAAGCGCGCCACGACATGGATCATCATCGTGGCCCCCCCGGCTACCCGTTCGAACGGCCGGACGTGATCCAGCTCGCCTATTCCGAGAATGGCGCAGGCCCGATCGGCATCTCGCTCGGCCAATATGCCCGCGATGGCGGGCTGCACCCGTCCGACGCGCTGGCCAACTGGCTGCAGGCGAACGGGCTGGGCTCGATCCTCAGCATGCAGGGCGACGCGGTCGACGAGCCGGTGGTGAAGACGCTGGTCGAGGACCCGTTCGCCCTCTCCTGCCCCAACGACACCGGCGCGCATCTGCAACTGTTCGAGGGCGGCGGCCAGTCGCTCTATCTGCTGACCCACTATGTCCGCGACACCGGCCAGATCTCGATCGAGGAGGCGGTGCATTCGCTGACCGGCCGCCAGACCGAGTGTTTCGGCATGCATGACCGCGGCATCATCGCGCCGGGCAAGACCGCGGACATCAATGTCTTCGCGCTGAACGAGATCGAGATGCATGCGGAGGAAAAGGCGTTCGACGTGCCCGGCGGCTCCTGGCGGTTCGTCCGCAAGCCCGCCGGCTTCCGCGCCACGCTGGTCAAGGGCACGCCGATCTTCCTGAACGGCGCGGCGACGGGTGAACGGCCCGGGCGCGCCTTTACCAGCCGGCCTTGAAGCCACATCGCCATCAATAACAAAACAGCCAGGGGAAATTATGCGCAAACTGATTGTGACGGCAGCCGCCGCGACTTTGACATTCGCCGCGCACGCCTATGCCGAGGATGGCGTGGGTGTCGGCAAATATGTGTGGAACGCCAAGGAATCGCACTATTCGACCGGCGCCTACACGCTCCGCCAGACAATGGAAATCACCAAAAACGACAAGTCCGGCATCGCGGTCTCGCAGGAGGTGACACCGCTGGACGGCAAAACCTTCAGCTGGCACATCGACGCGCCCTATGACGACCAGATGCGCCACGGGTCGCAATGGATGCAGTTTGCCTTCAGCCGGATTTCCGACAATCAGTTTCACGACCGCTA
>Ga0116227_10017155_pt1 | contig 10182 bp, 6 predicted proteins | sample S1TSphgellanicum_FD_89693 | JGI IMG/M metagenome (GOLD analysis project Ga0116227, IMG submission 89693) | Host-associated microbial communities from peat moss isolated from Minnesota, USA - S1T2_Fb - Sphagnum magellanicum MG | ecosystem: Host-associated > Plants > Peat moss > Unclassified...
TACTGGTCGCGAATCGAGCCCGAGATGTATGGCGAGGGAGCAGCGTGCTCTCGGTTGCCAGCCCACGTACAGGCTGTACCGAAGGCCGCGCATACGATGCCGTCCTACCCTCGCTAACCGTTTCTCAATACCCTTCAGGACAGATGACCGACAAAACCTTCGACGTATTGATCATTGGCTCCGGGCACGCCGGCGGCATGGCTGCCAAGACTCTCACCGAACAAGGCATTGAGTGCCTGATGTTGAATGCGGGCCCGGTCGCGGATGTTGCACGCGACGCGCAGCGGAAGCCGGCGTACGACCTGCCGTACCGCGGCTTCAAGCCACCGGGGCGGTTGGAGCACGTCTTCCAGGCGAACGAGTTCAACGCGAATGTGTGGGTTGACGAGCAGGAGGTACCGTATACCTTTGAACCGGCCAATCCGTACAACTGGGTGCGGGTGCGTCTGTTTGGGGGACGGTCGCTGTTCTGGTCGCGGCAGTCGTTTCGTCTGAGCGACTACGAGTTCAAGGGCAAGTCGCATGATGGATTTGGCGAAGACTGGCCAATTGGGCTCAGCGATCTCGCACCGTACTACTCGCGGGTAGAGGAGATCTTTCAGGTGGAGGGGGCGCTGGACGGCCCGGCGCAGATGCCCGATGGCAACTTCGTTCTGGATAGGGATCCGTGGTCGCAGTCGATGCAGCGATTTATCGCGGCAAGCAAACCATTCGAGATGCCGGTGTGCAAGCAGCGGCGCGCACTGGGTCGCGATGGTTTGGCTAGCTCTGTGAATCTGCTGCTACCGGATGCGGAGAAGACGGGAAAGTTGACCTCGATCGCGAATGCGGTGGTACGGGAGATAACCATCGACAAGAGGACGGGCCTGCCCAACGGATGCCATTTTGTCGATCGGCTATCACGGCGTGAGATGCATGTGAAGGCGCGCGTTGTCGTACTGGCTGCCGGAACACTCGAGAGTACAAGGCTGCTATTGAACTCGAAGCTTGCCAATTCGAGCGGTGTGCTTGGGCATTACCTGATGGATCAGGTGTATGGGCCGGGCGTGATGTGCTCTGTGCCTGAGGCGCGCAATGGGAAGGCGACGAAGGAGCTGATGGGTGGTGGGGCGATCGTGCCACGCTTCCGGAATATCAGCACGAAGAGCGATACGTTTCTTCGAGGCTATGCGTTGAATGTCACTAGCCGTGGTGGGTCGCTCGATCCACGCAACTTTGCGACATACGGTGCGGAGTTGCAGCGTAAGCTTGATGAGTATCACGGCAGCTCGTTTGTCATGACAATGATGGGCGAGGTACTTGGACGGTACGAGAATCATGTGCGCATCGATAAGGAAGCTGTCGATGCGTGGGGGATTCCGGTGCTGCATATCCAGACCAAGTACACCGACAACGAGTACAACATGGCGAAGGATGCGGTGGAGACCGGAGTTGCGGTCGCGGAGGCTGCCGGTTTCGAGGTGCTGGCGAAGAACACAGTGCCAAACCCGCCGGGCTATAGCATTCATGAGGTCGGGACGTGCCGAATGGGCGACGACCCGAAGCGGAGCGTCTTGAATCAATGGAGTCAAAGTCATGACCACAAAAATCTCTTTGTGGTCGATGGTGCGGGCTTTACGAGCGCCGGCTGGCAGAACCCTACGATGACGATTCTCGCGTTGTCGATGCGCGCCTCGGAGCATCTTGCGGGCGAGATGAAGAGACAGAATGTATAGGAGACGACGTTGACGATGATCTCTCGAAGGGGCTTTGTTACTGGAGCTGCGGCGGTTGCCGGGTTGAGCGTCGCGGGGAGGTTTGCCTTTGCGAATCCGCTTGGGCTACCACTGGGCATTCAGCTTTATTCGGTGCGGGAACAGATGGCACAGGATCTGGATGGGGCGCTGGCCGCGATCAGTGCAGCGGGCTATACGGAGGTGGAGGCTGCGGCGCTGCCGAAGAAGAGCGCGGCTGAGGTGCGGGCGGCTCTCGACAAGGCGGGGCTGCGGTGTGTGAGCGCGCATCATCCGTTCGTGGATCTGCATGCTCGCTTCGATGAGATTGTCGCGTATGACAAGGCGCTTGGCGTGCACTTCATCATCTGCTCGAGTCCTGGATTTCGTGCTCCGGCCGAAGCGGGGGCGACGCATGCGCCGATCACGTTGGACGACTGGCGCTATAACGCCGAGCAGTTCAATGCGATGGGCGAGAAGACGGCTGCTGCTAGTATCCGCTTCGGATATCACAACCATGTGCATGAGTTTGCCACGCTCGAGGGGCAGATACCGTATCTGGAGTTGCTGCGACTGACCGATGCGAAGAAGGTGACCTTCGAGCTGGATTGCGGCTGGGCGGTGGTGGCGGGCATGAAGCCGGTAGAGATCCTTAAGGATCATCCACATCGCATCTCCATGCTGCATGTGAAGGACTTCAAGGCGATGGCGCTGCCGACCCAGGATACGCATGAGGCAACTGTGACGGAGCTCGGGCGAGGCTCGATCGACTATCGTCCTATCTTTGCCGAGGCGGCGAAGACGCAGCATATCGAACATGCGTTCGTGGAGCAGGAGTCCTTCGATATGCCTTGGAAGGAGTCGCTGCAGGTGGATGCGGAGTATCTGCGGGCGATTCGGAGTTGATCGTTGGCGTGCTTGCGCACGACAAGAAAATGGCCCACCTGAACGGTGGGCCATTTTGATTTAAGCGTGAAGACGGCGTTAGTTCTTGTCCACACGGAAGCGATAAGTAAGTTGGAAGTAAGCCAGGGTGAGGGGTGCTCCGTGCGATGCGCTGGTCATGACCTGACCGGGAAAGAAGTGGCCGACACCGACGTTGGTGACCAGGGATTTGTGAAAGATGTACTTGGCGGATGCATCGAACTCCGTGCCGATATCATCACTCGCGAAGCCCGCTGTAGGTGCCTTGAAGAGCGCGCTGCCTGAGCTGGTGTAGACGCCATCGCGCTTGGTGGCAAGATGGAGCGAGCCGGTCTGGAAGAGCAGTTGGAGGTTGGATGCGGGAGCCAGCGAGAAGTTGAGGCGGTCCTGCTTGATGTTCTGGAAGCCGAAGAGGTCGACCAGACCGAATGCGTTGTGGTTCGACGGATACTGCTGATCGAAGGTGCCGATACGGTGGGTGTCGGTCTTCGGGTTGCCGGTCGCGTAGTCGTACTCCACTTCCAGGTGCGGCTTCCAAGGAAGCTTCCCAGCGGCGTAACCACCGCGAATGATGCCTGCGCCGGCGTGGATGGAGTCGTTGCTGTAGCTGCCGCGCTGCAACATGCCGGTTCCCGACGACTCGAAGCCGAGAGGCAGCTTGGTGTCGTAGTAAGAGCCGAAGGTGGTCTCTGTCTCCGTGCCTGAGATTGACTGCTGGCTGGTGACCTTGCGGATCGCCTTGATGAGGACGAAGGGCTGGATGGAGGTCTTCGGAACGACCGCGATGTTGCCTTCGGCACCGTGGAAGGTGAGGCCGGCACCGTGCGTGTCAAGGCTGGTGGGATGGATCGCAACGACCGAGGTTGTAAAAAGGTCAACGCGGTTTTTGGTACCGATGCGAAGGTCGGCACCATCCCAGGTACGGCTGGTGTTTGTCCAGTCGCTGATACCGACGACGCGCTCGTCTCCGAACTTGAGCTCCTGGCGACCGACGATGAGCTGCGCGGGCTTGTAATGGAAGTTCAAGTAGCCTTGGCGGAAGTCGAAGGTGTCGCGCATATTCGCGGCGACGTCGCGCAGGGGAAGCCCAAGCGCGTGCAGATCGTGAAACTGCAGGTAGCCGGTAAGCCAGTTGGTGGGCTTTACCGTGACTCCGCCGTGGATGCGCGTGAGGACGTAGAAGCGGTCTTTATCGTTGACGTAGCCGAGCGAGGTCTGGTCTTCGGCGCGGCCACGCACTTCCATATCGAGTGACATCCAGCTCGGGAGCTCCTTGAGCTTGAGCGGCTGCTCGACACCTTGCTTGAGCGGATACATCTCGCGTTGAGCGAAGGCCGAGATAGAGGACAGGGAAAGCAAGGAGACCGCAAAGCCCAGAAGGACTTTGCGGTCGCAGTTGCCGATACGGGGGAGGATCGATTTATGCAAGTGTTGCTCCTGTTGCCGGGGTCAGCAATCAAATCTGCTTATTCCGGTGTGATGACGGCTTCCTTCCTGCTGATCTTGTTCAGGAAGTCCTCTCCGGTGCCGAGATGCTGATCGACGAGGCGTGCCGGGGTGTGGGCGAGCCACTCACCGAGCGAGATGTCCTGGTAGTCGGGAGTCGGGAAGACCTCGAGGAAGACCAGGTCGGTGTCGCCAATGTTCTCGACGTAGTGAGGCAAAGAGCGATCGATGTAGCCTACGTCACCGGGATGAAAGTCCATGGTACGCGCATGGCCGCCGGCAGAGAAGACTGTCATGCGGGCCGTACCTTTGATGTAATACTGCCACTCGTCCTCGTTGGGGTGCCAGTGGAGCTCACGCAGTCCACCGGGCTTAAGGGTAACGATCGCGGCGGCGATGTTGGTGATGGGGAAGTTCGAGCGATCGATAATCTTGACGCTTCCGCCAGCGGTAACCTTAGTGGGCTTCATCTTGCTCGTGAAGAAGGCCAGGCTGTGAGGCATGGGGCCGTTGGCCGCCTCGACTGCCTTCTTCTCCTCGGCGAGCGGACGGGGAAGATCGCGCTCGAAGATGAAGAGCTCACGCTTGGGCACCTTGTCGAAGGTCGACTCGGGCACATTGAAGTTCTTGGCGAGGACTTCCTTCGGGGTGTGGTGGAGCCAGTCGGTGAGGAGGAAGGTCTCGAACTCGTTGAAGTTGCCGTCGTCGAAGACGAGGAGGAACTGGCAGCCATTGGGGCCGAGGCCCTGGATGGAGTGGGGTACGCCACCGGGGAAGAGCCAGAGATCGCCCTCGTTGACGTCCTCGACGAAGCCACGGCCCTGGGCGTCGACGGCGGTGATGCGGGCGCTGCCGCCGGTCATGATGGCCCACTCGGCGCCGACGTGCCAGTGGAGCTCACGGATGCCGCCCTTGATGAGGCGCATCTCGACGCCGGCCATCTTCTTGGAGAGGGGGAAGTCGCGGACGGTGACCTGGCGGGTCCAGCCAGCGTCTTCGATACGCTTGTGGCCGAAGCTGAAGGGGTACTTGAAGGGGGGCTGGCCGCCTGCGTCGGTTGTGGGTGGGTAGACGGAGTCCGGCTCGGCGTCGTCGAGGGGCTTGTTGCGGGGCCCGAGGTACTGTTCGTTGATGCCGGTGTGGGTATCGCCGCTCTTGTCGGGCGTCTGCTGAGCTGCGGCCATGATCGGCAGGCTGGCTGCTGCTACGAGAGCGGCCGAGGTCTTGCCGAGGAATGAGCGTCTGCTCACACTATCTTGATTGTCTTGATCTGCCATTTCAACTTCCTCCCGGATTTCTGAATGCCAGAGCGATTGTAAGCGCAATAATGAAGCCTTTGCATCGGCTTAAGTACTGATGGATCAAGGCTGAGAAGAAGAATCGGGGCTCTCATACAAAGCGATAACTAGGCAATCGTGGGGTGAGGGACTATCTTGCCGCGCGAGCGCTTCTGGCCGATCGTCGGCGTGCATCCCCCCTCCCCCCGAATTGGCGCAAATTCTTCATTAAACGAAGCTTAAGGGGTGACTTTGCTTTTCGCGCGGGCATGCAAGAGAGGAGCGCGGGGCATGCAAGGGGCATTTGGGGACAGGAATTTGTCAAGAAATCGCACTGAAAATTTTCTACACAAAAGTTGTAGAGAGACGCAGGAATTGGAGGCGCGGGCGGGCGCTCTGACGGGGGCAAGCAGGTCTGGCGGCCGTTTGAAGTCGGGAGGCGAGGTGCCCGAAAGTGGCGTGTGGGGTTCGGTGGTGAAGGGTTCAATCTGAACTGCGGTCGGAGTCTTGATGTCCTACTCGATTTGAGTCAGCGCACCGAAACCCGAATGCATTTTGTGTCCGAGTATCCCGATGGCAGGATTATCTCGCCTCCTCGGTTATCTCGCCGTCCTCGGTTATCTCGCCGTCCTCGGATCGTCAACGGTTCGCGCGATCCGCTGCCACGGCTCCCCAGACCATCGCGATCGGGTGAAGCACCGCTATGGCCCAACCCAACGTTAGGATTCCCAGAGCGACATAGAGCACCAGCATGATCAGCGCACCGGGCACCGTGCTGTACAACATGCCGAAGGGCCCTAGAAAGAAGGTCAACACCAACGAAAGCACCACACTCTTACGTTTCACCATATTCCTATGATGCACGTCACAGAGTGTGACGCACAATGCACCACACCTCGTTACAGGCAATACAAACGTGAGTTTAGGGTCGTCCCACGTATGGCTTCCAAGTAAGTTCCCTGATGATCCATGACTCAAGGAATGTTGAAGTTCGCAGAAATTCTTTTGAGGGACTAGAGCCGATGATCGGAGTTGAACCGCTGACCTACTGATTGCGAATCAGACCGATATCCTCAAAACCAGCCCCTAAGCCACTTTGCGTAGGCTGCCCGCACGCGGAGGTCGGGCTCTTACACGAACCGAAGAATTCGCGTATTGTCATCTGACCGGTCGCACTCTCTTTTTCGTGGAGATCCATGAGTCGCCATCTGCCGTTGTCTATCGCCTGCGTTCGTTCCGAGTCCCTTCGCCTCAACCTTCGTCGCATCAAGACCATGAGCGTCGCAGCTACGCTCGGTGTCCTGTTCTGCGCAGTGGCTCATGCAGTCCCACCACGGGCCGCGACCACAACCTCCCTCGCCGTCCTTTCCGGAGGATCCGCCACCACGAGCGTTGCCTCTGGCACAGTCGTCACGCTTACTGCGACCGTTCTCACCGATTCCAATCCCGTCCCCACAGGGCAGGTGAACTTTTGCGATGCCGACGGCACCGCCTGCGTCGACAACTATCTGCTCGGCACCGTGCAACTCACCTCGACGGGCGTGGCGAATCTTCGTTTCAGGCCCGGCATCGGCGCTCACACCTACAAGGCCGTGTTCGTAGGCACTGCAACCAGCATCACCAGCGTCTCGTCCACCGCCGCTCTTGGGGTTACCGGAGCTCAGGCCACTTCGACCACGCTCACCCAGACCGGTGTAGCCGGCAACTACACCCTCGCGGCGACCGTCGCGGGTACGGGCAGCACCGCCGCCCCCACTGGCAGTGTCTCCTTCCTCGACACCACGAACAAAAATACGGTGCTTTCGACTGCTACATTGGGCAGCCCCACCTTCGCCCAGACCTTCGCTTCGCAGGTTACCTATCCCACCGGCACCATGCCGATCACCAGCGTCACCGCCGACTTCAACAACGACGGCTTCCAAGATATTGCGATGGTGAACTACGGCGATCACACCGTCGGCATCCTCATCGGAAACGGCGATGGGACCTTCGCCGCCCAGGTCCCCTACGCCACCGGCACGATGCCGTCCTATGTCGCTGCCGGGGACTTCAACTCCGATGGAAACGTCGATCTTGCGGTAGTTAACTCAGCCTCGAACACCGTCAGTGTTCTCATCGGCAAAGGTGACGGAACCTTCCTCAATCAAGTCACCTACGCCACCGGCAGCACGCCTGCCTTCGTCGCCGCGGCCGACATTGACGGCGACGGCATTCTGGACCTTCTTGTCTCCAGCTCAGTCGGCGGCAGCGTCGGTGTATTCCTCGGCAAGGGCGATGGAACTTTCAACCCCCAGTTCGCTACTCTCGCCGGTTCTGGCGTTCTCTCCATCGCCGTGGCCGACTTCAACGGAGACGGCGTCCTGGACCTCGCAGTCACCAACTTCGCCAGCAGCACGGTGAGCGTGCTCATCGGCACGGGCACCGGTACCTTCAACCCCCGTGTCACCTACGCCGTTGGCAGCGGTCCGACGCCCATTATCGCCGCAGACTTCAACCGCGATGGTTTCGTCGACCTCGCTGTCGCCAACTACAACGACAAGACCCTTTCGATCCTCACCGGCAAGGGCGACGGGACCTTCAGCACCCAGGTCACCTACGCCACCGGAACCAAGCCCTTCGCCCTCGCAGCGGCCGACTATAACGGCGACGGCATTCTCGATCTCGCCGTCGACAACTACGACAGCAACACCGTCGGTATCTTCCTCGGCAAGGGTGATGGAACCTTCGCAGCCCAGGTCACCTACCCCACCGGCGGCGGCCCCGATGCTCTCTCAACCGCGGATTTCAACGGCGATGGCATCGCCGATCTGGTAGTGGGCAACTACACTGACAGCAGCCTCTCCATCCTGCTGGGCCAGGTCTCCACCACCGCGACCGCGACCGCCACGGGCATCTCCCCGGCCGGAGCCGCCACGTCTGCGCATGCGGTTGACGCCAGCTATGCCGGCGACGGATTTTACGCCGCCAGCACCTCCACCACGGTACCCCTGACTGCCCAGCCCGTCGTCACTGCCCTCACACTCTCGGCTAGTCCGACGACCAGCAGCTACGGCCAACAGGTCGTCTTGAGCGCGATGCTCAGCCCCTACACTGCTCAGTCCATATCCACGAACGGAGAGCTCGTCACCTTCTACAACGGGTCGCAATCCCTAGGCGTCGCCGCTCTCGCCAACGGAGTAGCCACCTTCAACCTCACCTCCCTGCCCTTGGGTGCATCCGCGATCACCGCCAACTATCCGGGTGATTCCAGCTTCCTCCCCAGCGCCTCCGCGAGCGTCGCCCACACCGTCTCCCAACCCACGGCTTCGCTCTCCGTCGCTGCGCAATCTTTGCCTTTCGGCACCGCCACAGCCACCCTCACCGCACAGCTCACCTACACCGGCACCGTCGCCCCCACCGCGCCGATCTCCTTCACGATCGATAACGGTGCTGCGGTCGCCGCCATGTGCGCCGGCAGCTCCTCCCCACTCACCTGTACCGCGACCTACGCTATCGGTTCACTTGCCCCCGGCGCGCATACCATCGCTGCAACGCAGGCCGCCGACGGGGTATACGCGGCAGACTCCACCACAGCAGCGCTCACTCTCGTGACCTCCGACTTCTCCTTCACCGCCTCCGGCACCACCTCACAGACGGTCACCGGCGGCAGCGTCGCCACCTTCACCTTCGCACTCAGTCCCGGAGCCCTTGCGTATCCCGGCAGCATTTCCTTCGCCGTCACCGGCCTTGCCACGGGCATGACCTCTACCCTCACCCCAACTTCGGTCGCAACTTCGGCTGGTCCCCAGACTGTCACCCTCGCGGTTCAGACGGTCAAGCTAACCTCGCAGGCCGATAGCCCGCTGGACTGGCCACGCCGCTCCGGCGTAGCCTTCGCCGTCCTCTTGCTGCCGTTCTGTTTCATTCCCCGCCGCCGTTTGAACGGCCGCCTGTGGTTGCTCCTGTTCTGCGGAATCTTGTTCCCCTCAGCATTTACAGGCTGCGGCTCTAGCGCGCCGGCGACTTCCACGCCCACACAGGTGACCAGCACGATCACCGTCGCCGCCACAGCCGCTGGCTACGCCACACCTCACAGCGCAAACGTCACCCTCATCGTGCAGTAATTGACGGTGGCAGACGATTGGTCTGCTGAAACTCCAATGCGCGTCCAGCAGGCCGAAGCCAGGCGAACGCCCTAGAAAAGTCCTGCCCAAGACATCCCTGCGCTCTCAGGAATTTGTCCAATTTGCCATCGTCCCATGACGCCTGACTGAGTGTGTCTTGGGTGTAACGCGCAGTGCGCCATGCTCGCTATAAAGCGATACAAGAATGAATTCTAAGGGGGATCCCGCGCGCGGCTTCTGAATGAGTACCCCGAGGTCGATGCCTCGAAGAATGTTGAAGTTAGCAGGATAATTTTGAGGGGGACTGGAGCCGATGAGCGGAGTTGAACCGCTGACCTACTGATTACGAATCAGTTGCTCTACCAACTGAGCTACATCGGCTTTCTAAACCATTCTACCGGCTTCGTGGTGATCCGGCAAAACCTCAGCGAGGATAGTCGAAAGAATCGTGCGGTGAAGCGGGCGCTGGATGGACGAAATAAGCGTTGCCGAACGATGAAGAGGCCGCCCGGCAACAGGGCGGCCTCTTCCTTAGGGAGAACAGTTCCAACGGAGGCAAAGCCATCAGAACTTTCTGGCTGCATACTAAGTTTGGCCGATTGCGGTGTCAAGGCGAAAAGATTGGGGCAGCAACTCACTCGGAATGAGCGATTTAGCTTAAGCATGAAAGGCTGAAAGAATCGCCTTTTCTTCGCCTTTTCTATTTTTTACAATTGGCAA
>Ga0116227_10017156_pt1 | contig 10181 bp, 4 predicted proteins | sample S1TSphgellanicum_FD_89693 | JGI IMG/M metagenome (GOLD analysis project Ga0116227, IMG submission 89693) | Host-associated microbial communities from peat moss isolated from Minnesota, USA - S1T2_Fb - Sphagnum magellanicum MG | ecosystem: Host-associated > Plants > Peat moss > Unclassified...
AATTTACATATTTTTTAAATGTTATATATTAAAATAATTTCTTGTTTTTTTTTGATTATTTTTTTTTTATTTATTTTCACTTTTTTTTTTTAATTTTAAATTTTTTTTTTTTTTTATTTGTCAAAATTTCCCAAAAAAAAAAAAAAAAAAAAAAAAAAAAGCTGATCCACCCTCCCTTTAGATCAAGCGGATTATTATTTTTTGTTTACGACTTGGGGAGGCTATTTTTCATTCTAGGGTCGAAATCTTCAAAATTTATGCAGGTTTTTTCCATTTTTGAAGCCAAATTTTTTCATTCCGTCATTATTTATGTTGATTATCTCAATGGCAAAACTTACTTGCTGAAATCATGATATCCATTTGAGGCGGAAACAAAAATTCGAGCCCATATCTTTACGGAAATACCCTTGAACGAGGGCATTTAACAGTACTTGAATATTGCGGAAGCACTCACTCGAGGAGTTGTATTGCCGTGACGGCATTTACCGGAATTGAGGTGGTAATAGTGCTCGGCAGCAATTGCGTGGCCACAGACGGGTGGCCGTCAGGCATCTTTGAGTATGATGATTTTTTTATTTTATTAGCTTTGCCCAGCTTCCCTTGGTTGGGTTTGTGCGGCTTTTGTACTTTTGTTGTTCATTTAACTCTTGTGGGTTTTCGGAACTGTAGAGTCACCGCCCCCCCCCACCCCCACCCAGCCCGGCCCCCGGGCCCCCTCATGCATGTGCATATTATAGTGTCTTCGGGCAACCAACCCAACAATCGGTAAGCATCATGAGCATTCAATCACTTCTTACCGATACCAACCAATTCTTCGGTAACATAATAATTTCATGAAACATAGGACGCAGATGACCCGACGGATGGAGCCAATGATTTGCTTGAGCTATCGGCAAACTACTCAATTGTGAAAAGTATATATAATAATAATAGTACATGCTATGCATTCGAAGGCTTTGAAATGAACATTAGATTAGATTGGGTGCATGCAGGGTTGTCTTTTCTTCTTCTTTGTTTGTTTTTGCAATTTTTTTGATATCCAAAATTTGGAAAAAAAAAAATTAACTTTAATAATTTTTTTAAAAAATAGTCAAAATGTTTCACAAAAAAATTCCCAAAATAATTTCAGAAAAATAATTAATTAATTCACACAAGAAAAGAACAATTTTTTTTTTTTCCAAAATTTTCCCAATGATTTTTTTCTCTTTTCTTAAACGACAAAAAAAATTTACCAAAAATATTATTATTGGGTGTGTGTGTGTTTGTTGCTAGGAAATATTAGGAAAATGAATTAGAAAAATTTGGGAATATCCACCACGGAAACACAACCTTATGAACCAAATTGAAAAATCCCCAAAGACTCTTTGCTCGATCGGGTATTTTCCACAATCTTCATTCCTTCCCACAAGGCTATTTAAAAAAACCCATCTGCTGCCACCATTGTAGTTGACAATGTTCTAGAGTACCCCCCTAGAAGCATAAAATGATGGCACAATAATTTCCAAAATCGCGTGGATCTTGGGTTTGTAGAGGCCAAATGCATTGGGTGATTGACTCAACCCTTGTCCCAATTATTAGGATCTGTTCTAGGGTGAAGAAATAACTATAGTTAAATCACAATCCTCTTGATTGGCTTGATTGGAAGGTTTTTCATCCACCAACAAAAGCATGGACCCATTATTTTCCCAATTGTGAGAATGAAAGTATCACAATATCGCCTACAAAACTTCATAAGACCTCTCATTTGGAATTTTCTCTTATGGTTTTTAATATTTCATCATCATCCTCGTCGAATAACTATAGTTAAATCACAATCCTCTTGATTGATTGATTGGAAGGTTTTTCATCCACCAACAAAAGCATGGACCCATTATTTTCCCAATTGTGAGAATGAAAGTATCACAATATCACCTACAAAACTTAATAAGACCTCTCATTTGAAATTTTCTCTTATGGTTTTTAATATTTCATCATCGTTCTCGAGTTGGAAAAGGTTCTATTACATTTAGACCAATCTTGTGATATAGCCAATTGAATGGAATCCAAGGGTTGCAACTATTCAAAATTCACCAAAAATGGAACATGCAAAACTAACCCAAAATATTGACATGGCTAATATTATTCGCTATGTTGGTATTAAAATTGCATTGTACCCAATTTTAAATAATTGCACAATATGTTTTTTGGAAAGTTTATGTTTAACCCAAAATAATTAATTAAATTTTTCATATGTTTAAACCTATGTATGTATGTATGTGCCTAGTCAAAGATCTCAAGGTAGGACCCATAAGTTGAATTATTTATTTCTATATTTACATGTCTTTTTAAACCTTATGCTATAATACTAGTATTTGCAATTCTTACTTGTAGTAAGTAACCCATCTTGATGTTACAATCTCACATTTCTACAAACATTTTTTTTTTTTTGTTTGATTTGTATGTAGTTTGAAAAGAATGGTCCCAATTCTATTCAATGTTTTGTTTCTCCGGGTGAATTTTTTCAACTTGGCAACCCAAAAAAAAAAATCAAGTGCCACTCACACAAAGGTTTTTTTTGAGGAAAAAACAAAATTGAAATTAAAAAATAAATAATAAATAATAAAATAAAACCCTAGATCTCTTACACAACAAGTAACTCTTGCAAAATCAAGTTGTGTCCACATACATGCTCTAAAAAGCCATATGCACTACACTAGCTGCTTGTTTATTTCTTATATAAAAATTCGCTACTGCAGCTGAAGAGAAAAATATGTCAGTTTTCTGAAGGAAAATGTGCAAAACTCAACCCTTGATCCATTTTAGCTAAGGAGAGATAGATAGAACCTTCTCTACTAGAGACATTAAGGTAAGGGGTGGCAGATTACATCATTTTTCTCGATCACATTACATGACATAATCTTCCAGCCATCATCATGCGATCCCAATAATGACCCAAAATCTCTGTTGAATAAGAATATTTTCTTTTACAATGTTGAATGTCTCAACCCCAGACCACCATTATTTCTATATCAACATTGGTTATGCCTGAGAACACGCCATGCTAACCCTATTGAAAGGCACCTTATACAATATATAGAACAAACGACTACAAAGAACCCATCTGAACCAATCAATCAAACTATCTATCCAATCGACAGCATGTGTTAGGCTCTTCGGGGCTCTTCAACCATTTTGTGGGAAAATGTTGAGCCAAAACCATTTTGCTGAGGCAAACCAGCATGTTTTGACTTTTGTTCATCCAATCATCGATTGATGACCTTGAGTTTTACTCTAGGTAAAGCCTTCAGAATATGAATGACATCCCCGAATTCACACCAGAGCAGCACGGATAGCAACTCACACACACGGGGCCCCATTGTGGAAATGTGCACCTATTACAGCAAATCAAATTCTAACCAAATTTTTGTCTTCAAAAGCATAAAAGCAGGATTTTTTTAACAATCTTCTCCTTCTTATTATTATTATTATTATTATGCATTTGCTAATGCAATTGGTAATCCAGATTATAAAAATGAGTGAATTTTTTTTCAAATTACAAGTTAACACCATGTCAAAATTGCTAATTATCCGTCAATCTGCATGTTTAATATCCTGTGGTTCTTTAAGATATACAATTTCTCTTCTCAGATAATTAATTAAAGAACCTGTCCCTTGTATGTATAGCCATGAGATTCTCAAAAATCTAAGAACCAATTCTTACTAGTGTAGCTTGTGCTCTGTTGGCCCAAGTGTGAACACATTCTTTATTTTTCACATTTTCAGAATGGAAATTTTCAATGTGAACACAACTGATTTTTCCTTCCAAACCCAATTTTTTGAAATTTTGTTTCAATTTCCAGCAACAAAATCCACTCAAAAAATAAATATCTTCCACACCTTAGCTCTGAAAATTGTAAAATAAACTCTATTAAATCTGACTCACCAAGGGCTTTCCAATTCAAATACACTTTTTCATGAAACATTTCCTATTTAATTGTTGCTCATTTTGAACATACTCTAAAGGTGGCGTTCACACTTGGTGTTAGGGACTCTAGTAGTGTTGAGTCCCCTAATGTCATGCTAGCCATTTAGGACTTAGAACCTAATTATCATGAAAATTTTATGTTAAGCTAACCATTCACTTAACATTAAGCTATCACCCATTTAACATTGGGTGCCACTTAGGATGCCACAAAGATTTTCATTTAACACTGACTTAAACATCAAGTGTGAATGGCACCATAAGAGTCAATAGCTCTAACGTTTGTTGTTGGCAAGGATATTGTGTTTAGAAGGGATTTTGGCCCCTAGGTAATAATAGGTCTATTTTTATATGAGGATTTTTGAAAGATGATATTTTGGCTTGTGTTGAAACTTGAGATTAGTTGTGGAGTTATAATATCTTGAAGGATTTTGGTTTCATTTAGAGCATTTTTTTGAAGATTATATTTTTGCATGGTGAAATATTTGAGTTTCCATGATTCTTCTTTTGCCTTAAGATCCATGTTGCCAAGTTCACTTTGCTAAGTCACTAACTCAACATTGCACAATAGTTAGCTAACTATTGTGCGATGATGATGATGATGTGCTGCTGGAATTGTGTCATCATGAAACGAGAAATCAGACACTCGGATGCTCTCTTGTAAGTACAAATTGTTATGGAGTTCTTACACACACACACACACACACACAAGAGTGAGATTTTTGAAAATTTTGTCTTTTGCGAGGAGCCCAGCAGGCTTTTAAGTTCAAGGACTCTACTGTACTCTCCTCTCTGCATTACACAGTTCAAAGGGTTTCCAATTTGCTCATCACTCATGATACCTACTAACAAAAGCCTGCAAAGATGGTAAAATTACTGGCATTCATTTTCAAAAACCTTTGTCTGGCCTTTCATCAAAAAAGCCTGCCATATTCACCAATGCACTTAATGAAATTTTTTTGAAACAACCCATCATAACCTGGCTATACAAAACAAAGTTGTTGGCACGGATTGTGTCAGGGTTTTGCCGTGATGGTGATGATGAAATTTTGTGAATACTCTCCCATTTTGACCAAATTCCATTTTGTCCGTATGCTGTGTTCTGTAGTTACATTAAATCATGTACTTGCTACTACTACGTAGCAAGGTTTTCTTTTTCAAATTTTTATTATATCAAAGTATTTGGGGAAAAAAAACCTCCAAGAAAAAAAAAATTATGGAAAATGAAAATTCCAAATTTCTCTCAATTTTTTGTCCAAAAAAAAAAATTAAAACTACAAACCCATAAACACTAGAACTACCAACTTGACTACTTAGTCATCAAACTAACTAGTTACATGTAAAAAGCCGGAATCTACATTTTTTTAATAAATTTTAACATTTTATTTTTTTGGCTATTAGCAGACTATCACAAACTATTAAGCCTAATGTTAGGGTTCCATGTCATATGTACACGTAGCCTTATTGATTGTTAAAGTTGAGAAAGCGTGAACAAAGTTTCAAAAACAACGATTTAATTTAATAACAACGCTAACTGCAAGTGAGAATCAACCTTAAGCACGTAGTTCAGTAATAGTGTCTACTATAAACGAGGATTAAGCTCTTGTGTGTGTGTGTTTTGTTTTCTTCATACTAGTGTGTACCTGTGAGCTTTGATGTTGCTGAGTGCATCTCAAAAGGGTCTCAAGTTGGAATCAAACGCGCCCTGTCAAAATTCTGAAGGAAATGAATGAATTCTAAACCTGTTGAAGCTGCTTTGCTGGTACGCATCCCAGTTCATGGCCATTGCCAGTTACAAGTACATGACATGACAACGAGGATCCTTGTATATTTATTTATACTCGATTGTCAAAATTCTGAAATATTCAGATCGAGACTGCCACAGCCTATTTATTAAATTAATTAATAAACTATTTATTCATCAGTGGCAGGTACAATATAATAATAATAATAATAATATGCGATTTTTGTCTCTCCTCCAAAATGGCCAAATGGAGATTTAGTGTCTTATTAGTTCTCTTATTCGTATGTGTGGTGGTGGTGGTGGATATTCGATTTCAGTCCCCATTCATTCAGGATCCGTCTATTACAATAACGTTTATTACATGCTTTTATGACTTTGAATTCCAACTTGAATCTCTTGTAAACATAATGTCAATTTTTATGGGTGTGTAAATGCTTATGTCCAATTTTCATGATTGCCATACGATTTTCTCGTTGTCTTTTTGTCATCCATTTTGCACATAAAAGAGTCATTATAAAAATTTTAAAAGTACATATTTTGATGTGTGTGCTTTCCTAATTCCAATACCTAACCTTACATTCAAGGCCAACCATCAGGTGAGGACATTTTGTAATGGATGATCTCACCTTATATGGCCACAATTTCAAGTGATAACTACTTTGTTTCTAAAACAATTCTTAGTTGTATTTGGAAGGCACCTTATGTCATGATTCATGATTAGCCCTCCTCAAAAAGGAAAAAGGATGGATTTTAACCTACTCCTTAATCTGAGAAAAAAGTTTATCTAATTTATAGATGTGAGTTCCATCTCACTCTTAAGGAGGCAAGACATTAAACACACCCATAACAAGCAATTTCCTTAGGTTAGTGTGTCACCTTTCACAATTAAAATGTGACTAATGTTTTGTAAACAACGATTTCAAATACAATAAAAGATGTGATTCTTGTATATGGTTAAAAATAAGTTGTTAATACGTACAAGATCTTACATCCTTAGAGTCTAGGGTTCAAATTAAGCTAACAAGTAATAGCAAAAGATTAAAAAAAATTCCCTAAAACACTAACGAAGGTAAAAACATCTATCACCATGCATGCCCATGATCAACAAGGATGGACCTATGATTAAAAATATATTCATTTACAACCATTCAACCTTTAATCTAATACCGAACACACGATGGAAAAAGAATGTGATTTGCCTTTATCAATCATTTGATTAAGGATATAGAATACACGTTTAATCATAGGCATGAGCCCATCCCATTTTCAACAAATGTTGATCTTTTAGAAAGTTGAGTTCTTAGTGATGGGCTTTAGAATTTACAATCATATTCATAGGTGTGCATGTGAATAAAATTAAGACCCACAAAAATGTAAGGATACGCGTTGGAGATAGGTGATTTTTAAATTGGTTTAGGGGTTAAGTTGTTCATTATACAAATCCGTGTGCCTTTATCAAAGGGGATAGGTGTCAAAAATTTCCAAATTGCTATGGGGTTGAATAAAAAAAAAACCCACAAGTGTATGAAGGTAAGTGTTGGAGATAAATGATTTTAATGTTGATTTAAGATTTAAAGTGTTCATTATATAAATGTGGGTGCCCCCAATCAAGGTGGAGCGTGTGGGAAATTTTTTAATTGTTGGGGAGTTGGTATTTTTTAATGTTTGATTAAAGGATTGATTTAAAGCAAATTTACAAATCATCATAATTCATTATGGGATGAAAAAAGCTTGGTGGCAAAAGAAATATAAAGTAACAAATATTTTTATTATCATTTTTTTGCCCAACTTTAGTCGAAGAGTGTTTCAATAAACTAGCATTCTCTACTCTCTTCACCAAAATATGATCAGCATGGATTTCAAAGTTTTCTTTGAACTTCTAGTTCCTAGATCCATAGGGCTGAAATCAATATTGTATGGAGAACAAATTGAATGCAACAAAAATATTAATGAATAGTTAAAGGTAAAGGTAGAAGAAAAAGTTAAATGTGATATAATTGCAATTTAATTAACGAAAGTAGAGGAAGAAGTTGAGTGTAGCAAAACTGTAGTTCAGAAGGTGACAATAAAGGAAGAATTTGTTGATGTGCAAATAGATGCTACATTTAACAAATACATCTTTTCATGTATAGATGAGATTTACAATGAAAAGATTAGAAAAAATTTGTACTACCAATGGGTTGCTAAACATGTGAAAGCTCCGAAGGTTGAAAGGAAAGTGAGTTTTTACAACTTTGAAAATGTTCAACAATCACATCTTGATATTCAAATTAACAGCCTACACATTAACCATGAATGAAAATTTAGTTTCAAAAAATTTAATAGATTTTGACAATCTAATTTCAAATATTAGAAGAAAAAAAAACTTTATGTTATTGATACTTACTTTGCACTAATCAATTTTTTGTGGTCTTGGCCTAAATTTAGGGAAAAGAAAGGAATATCATTTCTTGATGTTGAACATGATTTTTTAGTTTGATGGAGGTTAAGGCTAAGAGGATCAAATCAATCATGATGATGAATGTGCCACATACAAGGAAGAGCTCAACGTGCTAAATCAACAAGTTATGGACAAATAGAACAATCCTCCTCAACTTGGAACACAACAGTGTCAAAAGTCAACAAGAACAATCAAAGGCACAACTATAATTACAAAAGTTAATTGAACAATTAAATATTTAGAAGAGGCCATGGACGCCATGGAGAAAGGACTTACATCATTGAGGAGGCCAAGTCGCCACTAAAACATACCCCTAATATAATTATTAAACAATTTGAATGGTAAGACTAGATGTAGGAAGGTTGACCCATTCAATGCATTATAAAGAAGGCAAGGAGGCAAAAGTATCCTAAATTTTTGGCATGTAGGATTTTTGATTGTCAATTACATTATAACAACTAAAATTCAAGGTTGTTAAATTGACACATCAAAAACAAGGGTGTTAGCAAAGAAAGGTTCAAAATAGGTTCATAGTACAATCCCAAAGTCAAAAAAATGGTTTACAATTAATTTTGTTGTCAATACAATAAAAGGTGTCCTACCTAGATTTTAAACTTTTAAGAGAGAAAGAATTAGAACTGATTACATGAAAGAATGTAAACTAGGATCATATAAGGCAATGCAAAAAAAACATGTATGATATTTTTTATTCAAAGAATTTCTTTCATTTTTACAAGGTTAGTACCATGTGGAATTTTTCAATCCAATTGTTGTTTGTTAATCCTAGATGGACATGGATCACATGTTATTTTACAAGCAATAGATCAAGCACACCATGTTATACTAGTTAGTTGGGTGGACAAAGCTTTAGATCAATCCAAGAAAAATATCAAGCATGGATTTAAGGTTATTAGAATCTATCCTCCTAATCCCAAGACCATGGATGAAAGGACAAAACCTAGTGATTTATATACATTAGCACCAAACACCACATGCATATCGAAAAATGATAATGACAATTAAAATAATGTAGCCAATGGAAGTTAATGGGGGCAAAATGGAGCTATAACATAATTAATCAACATAATAACTATAATGGCACACAATGTAAGGGTCCTCGATCATTCACATGTTTTTCAACAACCAAACTATGTGGAGGAACCTAGGGTGAAGTAGAAATGGAAACAATACATGTAGTCCAAATCCATTTAATAAACCTAATTACATCTACTTAGAAAGCTCAAGTTGTAATTACTTAAGAAGTTCAAGTTGCATCTATTGAAAAAGCTTAAGTTAAAATCCAACAAGTTGCAAACTACAATCCAAAAACATAACAATTTGAAAACATGTTGTTGCCAAACTTGCATGTAAAAAGAATAAAAGGTATCAACCATTGGTAGATTACAACAAGTCACATGTTGTAACATTTAATGAATACTTTGAGATCTTATTACGAAAGATTGCAAAAGTTGTAGTAACAAAATGTATTTAAAAAGCTAAGAAACAAGAAAACGACGAAATGAAAATTTAATGAATAGTCGAATCAACTACTACAATAGAATAAACTAGTAAAAAGGTAGGTTAAAAAATGTGCATGACCAAATTTCAACAAACTTTGGTTTACCCAAGCTATGAAAAATCAAGGGAAAAACTCTACCATAACATCTAGGTTGGTTTAAAGGTTGTTTCAATAAAAGGTTCATTTTTTAAATTTGGCATTATAACATTAATTAAAAAAGAGGCTAAAACAAAAGCATGAACTAAGATGCTTATGAAAGGACATGTCGTTGCCAAAGTGTAGCTACAAATACCTAAATAACAAACAAAAGTAAAGGGGGTTGTGCATCAATTAATGACAACAATAGGAAACAAATAAGTTGTGAGGACAATGGGGTTGTGTATTAGCTAGAACACTGGAAATGAAAATTTTTTGGGGAGGGGAGGGGGTTAAGCATTAACTAGAGATGAAAAAGCTTGGCCAAGAAGGGGAGGGGGGGGTGTCCATCAACTAGAAATAAGAAACAAAAAAACTTTGG
>Ga0116227_10017157_pt1 | contig 10180 bp, 7 predicted proteins | sample S1TSphgellanicum_FD_89693 | JGI IMG/M metagenome (GOLD analysis project Ga0116227, IMG submission 89693) | Host-associated microbial communities from peat moss isolated from Minnesota, USA - S1T2_Fb - Sphagnum magellanicum MG | ecosystem: Host-associated > Plants > Peat moss > Unclassified...
CTGCGCCGCTCCTTGCCGGCCGCGCTGGCGTTGGCCATCCGCGCCACCGGATGAGCGCGGCCAGGCACGCAATCCGGCCCAAACCCGCTCCGGAGACGGTGCGCCGCGTGGCGCGCCCGCAAGCCACCCCGGCCGCGACACCGCGCTATCTCAAACCCAGCCTGAAACTGGGCGGGGTGAACGATCCGGAGGAGCATGAGGCGGAAAATGCCGCCGGTATCGTCGCCGGCGGCGGCAGCTACCAGGTGCGCGACCCCGGCGGATCGGCAAGTTTACGTGCCGCGGTGGCGCCGCCGGTGCTCGACACCGGGGCCAGTGGCCGGGTGCGCCGCGCCTGCACGTGGCGCGGTCGCGCACGACACCGCCCGCTTTCTACCCACTGGCAAAGCAGCGCCGGGAACAATACGAATGATACGGCAAGGTGGACGATTTCAGACTTGAACAATCTCCGCTATATCACAGAACGCGATAACCTCGCTTTACCCAAAGGACGCTTTGAGCCGTGGGTTGGCCCGTCATTCACCAGCACCTACGCACAAGGAGGCCAGAAAAACGCCAAACAAATCGACGGGCAGTCATTTCTCGATGCAGCTAATAACCCGATCTGAGTTGGAAGGAATGTCGTAGAGTGGCTGAAATCCAACAAATAGCCGATTCTTGCATGGCCAAGGTGGTGGATTTCATCCACTCCACGATTGCGTGGTGCCGTCAACAACGCGTTATCCTCAACGCGCGTTTGTATTACCCGAGAAAATAATGCACGCGAACTGTGCTGGATTAGGTCAGCCTACGCGACGCTTATCGGGCCGCTCGATTTTTCCAGCCACGCGCCAGCTGTTCCCACCGGCCAGACCGTCCAATTAGCCGGCTGCCGGATGGAGCGGAATTCACGCTCGATCACGATCTGCGCTGAGTCTCCCGCCGCCAGGCGCTGCAGTTCCTCGCCGGCCGCGTCGGCACGGTAGATCTCGGTGTCCTCGGAATCGTGAAACCCGATATACCAGAACTTTGGCGAGTCCAGCGCTGCCGGAGGCAGGGCTGCGCGCGCCAACACAATCCGCATCCGCCAGATTCGTATCTCCAGCGGCCAGGTCGGCGGCAAGGGCGGGTTCGGCGGCTCCAGTCCGCGCAACGTGGCCTCCTGTGCGGCGCAATGCACGAAACTCAGGCCCGCATATGCCTCGTATTCGGCGAAACTGCGCGCCGTGCCGCAGCCGAACGCCCCCACATGTGGCGCAGTCAGGAAATGCCGTGCCTTGGCCAAGCTCGCGGCATCGCGTACATACCATTCCATCTCCACGCCCCGGCCAGGCACATGATCGTCCCAATGTTTTTGCCGATCCTTGCGCGTATATTCATGCCACAAGATATGTTCGGGCGGATGCAGCAACGTGTAGCCATGGGTGAAGGCGCGCACTGAGAGGGTGATCTCCTCGCCGATGAAATACAGATCCGGGTCATACGGCACGTCATCGACGAACCTGCCCAAAGTGAACAGGAAATGCGCCGAGACGAAGCGGGCATGCAATGGCCTGCCCAGGCTTTGCCAATTCTCGATGACCCTGGATTGGAACGTCGGAATCCCGGCGTCGATGAAAGTGCCAAGCTCCATCTGCGTCGGCTCGCCCGGCGGCGTGTCGGCGTCGCGCTCATAGGCTGCGGCATAGGTGGTCAGAAGCGGCCGCGTGGCGCCGCTACGTCCGGCATGGAACAGCAGCTTGGCGTCCCAGTCCTGCACGAAGCGGTGATGCGAATCGATCTGGAAAAAGAAATCCTCATGGTCCCATAATTTCATGACTTCCGCCCGCGCCCAGCACGCACCGCGGCTGACGTGCCACGGCACATCGATCACCCGCATGCGCCGATCGGCAAATACGTCGAGCGGGGCTTCATCCTCGCCATGCTGCCAGCAAATGCCGAAGCGCAGGTCATCCGGGTAGCGCGCCCGTGTCAGGCAGTCGCGCAGGGTGGGGCCCAGCTCCGGATCGCGATAGGCGGCGATCGAGACGAAGATGTTCATGCGGATCGCCTCGCGTCATTCCACCGCCTGGACGAAGTTTTGGGGCAAAAAATCGGCCGGTCAATCCTGGGCCTTGCCTTCTGCCCCGGTTGCGACAGATTGGGTGCTGATGATCGCGTTCTCTCACCCAAGGCATCGTCGGCACATAAGTGCGTCGGCACGCCGACAAAGATGCCGCCTCAAACAAAGGCTTAGGGTCCGTTCGACCCAGCAACCCGATTCGGTTAGTGTCGAACCGGCCCTAAGTCCTGTCGTCCTCGGCAAAACGCGTGGTGTCTTGCTGTGGGTCTCGGCGTTGTGCGTGATCCTGCTGGCGGCGGCGCCGGAGGATAAGGCGGCGCCGTTGCTGGATGCGCTGAAAATCGCGCCGACCGAGCAGCAATCGGAGGCGCTGGAAGCTCAGATCATTCTGCTATGGCGCGCGCAGATAACGCCGGCTGTGCAATTGCTGCTGGAGCATGCCACCAACGCTCTGTCGCACCAGGATCGCGGCGCGGCGATCGCCGATCTGGACGCGGCGCTGGATTTGCAGCCCGAACAGGCCGAGCTATGGCGCCTGCACGCAGAAGCGCGCTTTGCCAATGGCGACGATGCCGGCGCGTTTGCCGACCTCGCCCAGGCGCTCAGCCGAGAGCCGCGCTGCTTTCCCGCCCTTGCCGATTTGTCGCGCTTTGCCGAAGCCCGCGACGATTTCCCGCGTGCTCTGGAGGCGTGGCAGCGCTTCCTCGATATCGATCCAAAGGCAGCGCACGCGGCTGGGCGGCTTGAGGCGTTGCAGCGCCGCGTTTCCGGGCAGCCGCTTTAGGCATCGTCGGCACATAAGGCATCGTCGGCAAATAAGTGCGTCGGCGCGCCGACAAAGATGCCGCCTCAAACAAAGGCTTAGGGCCCGTTCGACCCCGTAATCCGGTTCGGTTAATGTCGAACGGGCCCTAAGCTGGCTATTTCGGCAAGGTGATCCGAACGGTCAGCCCGTGCGGTGGCGCATCCAGAAGGGCCACGGTTCCGCCATGCGCGTGGACCAGCGCCTTGGTAATCGCCAGCCCCAGCCCGGTGCCCTCGGTGGCACCGCGTGATTCGTCACCGCGATAGAACGCCTCGAACACGCGATGCTTCTGCTCTTCGCTGATACCAGGCCCGTCATCGGTCACATCGATCATCGCAGCACCCGGCGTGTCGGCAAGTTGCAGTTCTGCGCGGCCGGCGAATTTCAGCGCGTTATCCACCACATTCTCGATCGCCCTGGTCAGCAGTGCCGGATCGCAACGGAGTTTCAGGTGATGCGGCCCCTGCAACGCTACATCGGCGCCGGAATCGGCGTAATCATCCACGATCGTTGCCAGCAGCGCGCCGAGATCCACATCGCGCTTCTTTGCCCCGCTTTCCTGCGCCTGGATCAGCGACAGGCTGGAATCCACCACCATCTGCATCGACTGCACGTCATGCAGCAATTTGTGCCTCAAAGCGGGGTCGGCCACCTGGTCGAGCCGCAGCCGAAGCCTGGTCAAAGGTGTGCGCAGATCGTGGCTGACGCCTGCCACCAGCCGGCGCTGTTCGGCCGCATAGCCGCCAAGGCGCAGGATCAGCCCATTGAAAGCGTCCGCCAGAAGCCGGATTTCCCGCGTGCCGCCGGTGCGCGGCACAATGCCGCCGTGCTCCACGTCCACCTGGTCGGCCGCCTCCGCCAGGCGAAGCAGCGGCGAGGTGACTCGGCGTGATGCCCATACGCAGAGAATCACCGTGGTCACTACGGTGATCACCAGAACCACCAGCGGCACGTAACGCGGGCCTGGCTCCGCGCGGCGGATCACCGGGGCATTATTCGAATCGATCACCCCGAGCCACGTGCCTGCGGCTGTCTTGAACGCCGTTTGCACGCCATCGGCCAAAGCGGGTGAGCAAACAGCCACTTTGGTGTGGCCTCGTCCGGGCGCCGATTCCATATGCCGTGCATAGGGGCCCGGGGGCCGCTCCACCTGGATGCAGCCGCGTTCCTCATCCGGTTGCAGGGCCCGCAGCTTGATGCCGGCCCGTGCTGCGCCCGCCAGAAGGGCAGGGCGGACAACCGCATCCGCGTCATAGACCTCGCCGAGCAGGGTCGCGGCACCGCGGCCGATCGCCGGCACCTGCTCGGCCGGGCGGGCATAAAACATCAGCGACAGCACCAGGATAGAGAGCATATGCGCCAGCAACACGGAGCCGGCCACAACCGCCGCAACCTGGGTCTGCGTGGTGGCGCCAAGTTTGCCGGGCAGTTTCACGGCAGCGCGTCGCGGCCGGCGGCCCTCACGATCGGGGTGAAAATATAGCCGCCATTGCGCACGGTCTTGATCCGCACCGGATCGCGTACGTCATCTTCGATCTTGCGGCGCAGCCTGGCGATCAGGGTATCTATGGCGCGGTCGAACACGGCGGCCGGCTGGCTGTGCATCAGCGCCAGCAAGTTCTCGCGCGAGAGCACAACCTGCGGCTTGCGGCAGAACGTGCTGAGCAGGCCAAATTCTGCAGAGGTGAGCGGCACCTGTGCCCGGTCCGGCGAGAAGAGGTTCATTCGCAGCATGTCCAGCACCCAGCCATCGAAGGCAAAGCAGCTTTGCTCGTCATTCGGCGATGCAGTGGTCCAGCGGGCGCGGCGCAGCAGCGCGCGCACCCGGGCCAGCAACTCGCGTGGGGCGAAGGGCTTGCACAGATAATCATCCGCGCCGCTTTCCAGGCCGATCACCCTGTCTGCCTCGCCGCCCAGGGCGGTCAGCATCAGCACCGGCATGGCATGGGCCTGGCGCAGGCGGCGGCAGATGGAAAGCCCGTCCTCGCCGGGCAGCATCAGATCCAGGATCACCAGATCGATGGCTTCCCGCTTCAGCATCCGGTCCAGCTCCCGCCCGTCTGGCAGGCGCAGCACCTGGTAGCCGCGCTCTGTCAGCATCGTGCTGACCATGGCGGCGATCTCTGGGTCGTCCTCTATAAGGAGGAGCCGGGCAGCGCGTTGCGGGTCTTCAACCGGCAAGCTGTGGCCTTTATAGGATGCGAAGCTGAGCATAGCGGGTGACCCTACGCCCCTTTTGTGCAGCCCGTGCTGCCGCCATGCCCCATTATGGCTTTAGATAGTAACGGAATGTAACGCTGACCGAACGCCTGTGGCGCATCGGGCCGTCACCTCTACGGCTTCGCGGTCACTGGCGGCATCTTGATGATATCCACCCGGTTGGCCGGCGCGGTGCCGATATCGGTCATGCCCTTGGCGACAGTGCGGATACGCTCTGAGACGATGCCGGCATTGATCAGCACCGCGCGGGCGGCCAATGCCCGATCCAGCGAGAGTCGGCGCGGCGTGGACGGATCGTCTGGCGAGCCGGGCGCCCAGGCCGTCACGCCGATGATCAGGTTCGGGTTGGCGGTGGCTTCGGCGGCGATCAGCCGAATGGCGGCCAAGGTTGCCGGGTTCAGATCCGAAATGCCTGGCCCAAACGTGACGCGCGTACCCCCCGGGATGGAAATCACTGCGCCGGGCGCATCGGGCTTGACCGGAATTGGCGGCGGCGGTGGTGGTGCATGGGTGGGCAGAACCAGGGGTGGCGGGGCGATCACCGGGTTGGCAGGCGGCGCCGGCGGCAGAGTCGGGGCGGCTTTTACCAGCGGTTGGGTGGCCGTACTATGGCCATGTGCGTGGCTGGGGCGCTTGGCCGCCGGGCGCGCGGCGCTCTTCTTCGCGGGAGGTGGAGGGGGCGGCGGCTGTAGCGCGTCAAGGGCGTGGGTGTCGGTGCTGACCTGGGCGAACGCCACCTGGGCGGTGACACAAATGAGGCTAAGCAGAAGAGCCGGCAGGATACGCATCGCACCTATCTAGACCTAATTTTTGCCGAGGCAAAAGTCGGCGGACCAGGCGCCCAGTACAGGGCAACGCGGCCCGGTGGCATGCACCAACGTTCTTTCCACAACGCTGCATCCAGCCCAAACGGGGAACCGAAGCGCGCCGCGGCGCTATGTGTGGTCGGGCGGCACTGCGATCCCCTGACCTTGCCTGCGGAGATCTCATGGACACCTTACCTCAGCCGGGACCCCAGCCGGACGATTTCGCGATCACCGCCCAGATTTCGCTGGTAGAGCAGCGCTTTCGCACGCTGAAGCATGGCGACATGTTCGGCGTGTTCGATCAGCGTGGCGATATTCGGCCAGGGCCAGGCGGCACCGAGGGGCTGTATTTCAACGATACCCGCACTCTCTCGGAATTCGAGCTATTGGTCGCCGGTCGTTGGCCGATCCTGCTGAGTTCCACCCTGCGCGACGACAACGCCACGCTGACCTGTGACCTGAGCACGCCGGACCTGCCCGAGCGCGATCTGGCCAGCAACCTGATCCATATCCGCCGCTCGCGCTTCCTATGGCAGGGCGTTTGCCATGAGCGCATTTCGGTCCGCAATTTTGACGCCGAGCCGCATAGTCTGCCGGTGGAAATCCGCTACGGCGCAGATTTTGCCGATTTGTTCGAGGCGCGCGGCATGACCCGCCCCCGCCATGGCAACCACGAGCCCGCCGAGGTCACGCCGGAATCCGTCACCCTTGCCTATACCGGTCTCGATCAGCGGCGCCGCTGGACGGAATTGCGCTTCGATCCGGCACCTGCCCGGATCGATGAAGGGCGCGCACTGTTCAACCTCGATCTGCCCGCTCATGGCAGGGCGCTGATCTTCATCGAAATCAGCTGCGACCAGGCGGCTGTGCCACACAAGCCGTCGGACTCCTTCCTCAAGCGCATGCTGGAGCAGCGCCGCTGGACCCGGCAAAGTTCTGCGCGCGCTGCGGCGATCGAGACCTCCAACGAGGTTTTCAACGAGGCGATGCGCCGCGCCATCAGCGACCTGACCATGCTGACCACTGAAAAGCCGACCGGTCCTTATCCCTATGCCGGCATTCCCTGGTTCAGTACTGCTTTCGGCCGCGATGCGCTGATCACCGCGCTGAACGTGCTATGGATGGATCCGGCTCTGGCACGCGGCGTGCTGCGCTATCTGGCCGATAACCAGGCGACCACCACCGATGCCGCCTCGGATGCCGAGCCCGGCAAGATCCTGCACGAGACCCGCCAAGGCGAGATGGCCGAACTCGGCGAGGTGCCGTTCCGCCACTATTACGGCAGCGTCGATTCGACGCCGCTGTTTGTGATGCTGGCGGGCGCTTATCTGGACCGCACTGGCGATGTGGAGACACTGGCCGGGCTCTGGCCGCATGTCCAGGCGGCTCTGGCCTGGATGGATGCCTATACAGATCGCGACCCGCGTGGCTTCGTCAGCTATTTCCGGCAGACCGAGGAGGGGCTGGCGAACCAGGGCTGGAAAGACAGTTTTGACAGTATCTCGCACGCTGATGGCACGCTGGCCGAGGGGCCGATTGCGCTCTGCGAAGTGCAGGGCTACGTGTTCGCCGCCCGGCGCGCAGCTGCGGCGATTGGCCGCAGGCTGGGCCACGGGGTGGAAGCGGCGGCGCAGGAGGCACGCGCGGAATTTTTGCGCGCTGCCTTCGAACAGGCTTTTTGGTGCGAGGATCTGGGCACCTATGCGCTGGCTTTGGATGGGCAGGGCAAGCCTTGCCGGGTGCGGGCCTCCAATGCCGGCCACCTCCTGCTGACCGGCCTGGCGACACCGGATCGGGCCGCGACATTGACTGCCAGCCTGATGGATAGCCGCTTCTTCAATGGCTGGGGCATTCGCACCCTGGCTTCCAATGAGCTGCGCTACAACCCGATGTCGTATCACAACGGCTCGGTCTGGCCCCACGACAATGCGCTGATCGCCCTCGGCATGGCGCGTTACGGGTTCAAACCGCAGGCCGAGCGCCTGTTCAGCGGCCTGTTCGATGCGGCGCTTTACATGGATCTGCGCCGGCTTCCCGAATTGTTTTGCGGCTTTGCCAGGCGTCGCGGCCAGGGTCCGACATTCTATCCGGTCGCCTGCTCTCCACAGGCTTGGGCCGCCACGTCCTTGCATGCCGCGCTTGCCGCCTGCCTTGGCCTGAGCTTCGATCCGCCGGAGTGCAGTGTAGTGTTCGACCGGCCCTGCCTGCCGCCTTTCCTGAGCGAAGTTACCCTGCACAACCTGAGTCTGGGCAGCGCGCGAATCTCGGTCGTGCTTCGGCGTATGGGATCCGAGGTGGCCATGAACGTGCTGGACCGGACCGGGGTGATCCACGCAGTACTCCGTAGCTAAACAGAAAATTTGCCCGGCTAAACCCCAGGGCAAGTGAGCGTAGAGGATGATCGCTTCGGTTGACGTCAACCGATCCCGCTCCACGCAAGCGGGGCTGGGATGCTGAAGCGCATCCCAGCCCGGCTTGCGGTAGCCCTTGTTACTCTACGAACACCGCGTGGTCTCTGTAGTCGAGGAAGATCTTCTTCTTGAACAGGAAGTTGGCGCCGAGGATGACGTCTACGCCGCGATGCGCGACCGGCAGGCCTTCAAGGGTGGCGGTCATCATCTGCGATTGCAGCGGGCTCGGGCCGTCATCTACCGCCAGCAGCGGCTTCGCGAAGGTTGTCGAGCCGATGGTGATTGAGTCGAAATGATGCAGCCGGGCCGAGCTGGAGCCGAGGCCCTGTTCGGTGATGTCCTCATCGTTGCGGGTGACGGCCGCGGTAACGCCGAGGGCGATGGCGGCGCTACGGGTGATCGAGGTGTCCTCGCTGCCGGTATCAATCAGCGCATTCAGCTCCACCCCGTTGATCTCGATCGGGATCAGCAGCAGCTCATGGCCGGCATTGGTGGCCTGCAGGCGGGTCGCATGCGCGGTCCAGCTTGGGGCTGCGAGGCAACCGGATGCTTCGTGGTAGAAGCGCATATGGCCGCCTTTGAAATCCATCTCCACGCCATAGGCCGACATGAAATTGGCGCCGAATAGCCCGTCGGCATGATCCTCGGGCGAGAATTCGCCGTCCGGCAGCACGGCGAAGGGCAGGTTGTTGATGGTATGCGAGAGATATTGGACGCTCGCGGCTTCCACCACCGGGGCGTTATAGCCGCCGCCGATGCCCGTCATCTGCAGGCCGGCGTGGTCTGAGGCCGGCAGGGCCAGGCGCTCGGAGGCTTGCGGCGTCAGCGCGGTGACGAAGTCGCCGGTATCGACCAGCAAATTGAGCGAGGTGTGGTTGACGGTCAGCGGCACGAAGGCCTGGTCGCCGACAACGCGCACGTGCATTTCGCCGACCGGCGTGGTGCTGCAGGGGCTGTCGCCGGCCGAGGCGTACTGGCTGTCACTGGCGTAGGCGCTGCCGGCCATGACGGTGGCGGCGAGAAGAGTGGCGGCAAAATGTGTGAGCCGCGAGCTGAAATGGTTGGTCATCGACATGCTCCTAAAACGGTAGCGGAGCCTTCCTAACATACCATCTAAGGTTGTAAAACATTAACCGTCAGTTATCCCGGTAATCGGATGTTCACAACTGCGTGTCATTCTTGAGGCGAATGATTCCGGCGGCATACGCGCGTCTCGCGAGACCCGGCAGCCGCGCTACACGGAAAATCTCCAGTATTTACAAGAGAAGGCTGACAACGCTGGGTTTCCAGGCAGAATTTGGCGCGCCCTGGCAGCGGGATGGAGAGCGCTGGGTGGCCCTAGCATGCTCGCCTTTAGGTTGTATTTTCTCGGGAGATACGTATTCCGGGTGAGGCTGCTAACGGATGGGTTTCATCTCTCGTTTGCACATGATCGGTTTCGGATCATTCCCGGGGTGGGGCAGAGGGTGCTCCTCATTTTCCCACCGCTGTCTTCCCCGCCAGCGGAAGAGGGTAGTCTTGGCGCCGCCCTGGAGCGGCTTCCGCCTCGCCGGAAACGGCCCAATATCCGTCAGGCCGCTCTAGCTTTATGTCTGGTGCGCCTTTTAGCAGCCTTTTTATGCCCACCTCGCGCCCGGCGACTGCAGTCGGGCTGATAATTCTCTAGAGCGGGATGCGATCTGATCGAATCGTTGTCGAGTGTCGCATCCCCCTCTAGTCCTTTGTTTTGGCGAGCATGTTCATCCGGCAGCTGACCGCATAGTGCCGGATCATGCTCTAGGCGGCGCGGCTCTGTTTTAGGTCAGCGGCGTTGAGATGCACCATTATCGGGCGGTGGTCGGAGGCCGCGCGGTCCAGGGCCACGGCCTGGGCGCAGATCAGGCCGCGGGCGTAGCAG
>Ga0116227_10017158_pt1 | contig 10180 bp, 4 predicted proteins | sample S1TSphgellanicum_FD_89693 | JGI IMG/M metagenome (GOLD analysis project Ga0116227, IMG submission 89693) | Host-associated microbial communities from peat moss isolated from Minnesota, USA - S1T2_Fb - Sphagnum magellanicum MG | ecosystem: Host-associated > Plants > Peat moss > Unclassified...
AACTATGGCGAAAAATGGCAAAAACAAAAATGGATTCCAAATTGCTTGTTTTTAAGCTTAAAACTAATATGTTTCAAAATTCAGACAAGGAATTGAAGATCCAAGACTAAAAAAAATCACAATTTTCTGATTGAAAGTGCTAATGAAATTGTTGGATGGTTTTTGGTTCAAGAACTTCAAGACATCACATGTGTTCAAAAGTGTGAAGGAAGTCAATGAGTTTGTGTTGGAATATGCACGGAACAAAGTCACATTTCATGGAAACATAGTGGATACAATGTTTTCAAAAGGGTGCCCTTCATCTAACCCAATGTACTAAATTAGACAAAGGAAATTAAAAAGCCTAGTTTTGGACTTAAATTTTTTAACATGTCATATCCCACCTTTTTGTGTACATATTTCCTTAAACCCTAAACCCTAAAGGACTATTGCTTTCATTTCGAATACCTTCTCAATTGTGGTTAGCACCCCTACTCAAGTGTTATTCATATGTGGAAGAACCTATATGGACTAGTCTTGTAAAGGCCAATTTACAACTTTGAGTATTCAAATTTGCCTCCTAATGGGTATATTGAAACATTGGGTTGGTGTGATGTGAAATGGTTGGTGTGGAAGGAATAGGTTTTATAGTTTTGGGCATCTACAAAACATTTTGTGTACATTTTGTCATTTGAACCATTTGTCAAACCAATAAGCAAAATTTCATACCAACCTAGTCTTGGTATTGGTGTGGCCAAAAATTAGGGCAATGTGTATCTGTCTACCTTCCCACATGACAATACACTAATTCATTGCATAGATAAACAACTTGGAGAGTTTACTCTTGGATTGATATTTTGTAATCCTTTCAACACCTCAATTACATTGAAAATCAGATTTGGCATATGAAGGATGATGATACAATGAGTCCAACTAAAGTTAATTCGTAAATCTATCAAGATTAGAGATCTCTTTTGACAGAACTTTTAGGTTATTGAAAATGGTATTTGACATAGATCTCTCATACAATGTGTTAACCCAACTTTTTCTCGCCCAAATTTTTAATGTTGCTTCTTCTCTGATCAGCAATAAACCACATGCTTTCATGAATCAACACTTTTCTTGAGCTCTCCACACCCAAACCTATTACACTTCTGCTTTGAACATTACACCACATCACATTACCGAGACCCAATCTCCAACTTAATGCCCTTGACAGCAGAATTAGTAGAAACTGTATTTACCATCTCTAGGCATTGAACCTTAGTGGTTCATAGTTTGCATCCATCCTTGATGAAACCATAGTTTTCCACTCTATTAAGGTCATCTTCAAATACACTAGAAAATTTCTTGTACATTTTTACATTTCAAACACAATGCACATTGTGGGACGATATTGACAACATGTTTGCATGCTACTACTGAACCATGTATGAAGGTGCAGCCCGTAGTCTCTGGAAACCAACCACCGAATTTGTTGGGCACTTTTGGATTTGCCCAGGAAAATAACTAGGCTTTGCAAACCATACAAAAAAACATGGGATTAGCAAACCATATACAAAAAGATGGAATTAGTGGGTTTAGGGTTGCCATCATCAAGTTTGAGACTGCATAAAATGAAGAAAAGACAAGTTGTACTTCCACCAACACCGGACAAGAAACAAAACCATCTCTCTCTCTCCTTCATGCCACTAGCAAAAACACCCAACTAATTTTTTGTTGGTCATAGACGGTGTCTATTGTCACTAGTTGCAATCTGATGGAGTAGAAGGATCAAATTGTCTTCCTCATCAAAAGTACCAACTATATTTTTACCTTGCACCTCGTCCCTGACTACCTTGTGCTTCTGAGTATATTGTCCTATTTCGGACAAACATGAAAAGCAGGATTCTAAAAGTGAGGACATGGGTCATACTGACAACCAGTAAGGGGAGTGGTGCAATGAATAAACACACTAATGCTTAAGTTAGGCTTGCAACCAAGGGACATTAGTAAAAAGAGCTCATATTGCATGCAAACAAACTTCAGGTCTGAAGATCTTGTTAAATGTCAAATACAAACATAGCAACATGGCCTCACCAACATCCAATATTTTTGGACAGCACTGAAGGTTTTCTCCTCAAACACCCATTTTCTAGTTTTTCAGTTTTGATGAAGGGCTGATGTTTAGAGCTTCTTTTGCAGTGTAACAAGAAACTTGGGGTTGGTAGTTTTTAATTTGACCACTTGGGCCAAGGTATCCATCTCCCTTCCTCAGTGCAATGATCCAAGCTTGCACCTCCCCTCATACCATTTTCAGGTAACATGGATTGCTCTTATTTCTACTGGATTCGTATGTAGGAGTTTTCATGTTGACGACTTATCATTCACTGCTGTGCATGGGTACATAATGTCACTTTGTTAATTCATCACACATTTTTGCACATATGAACAAAATTCAATTTTCTCTTCTTACTTTGGGAATTCTTCAGGCAAAAAACTTTGGTTTCTTTTGTACATTATCTATTGTTTTGGTCAATTTTTGTGTCTTGTCAACAATTCTCCTTCTCTTGTTTTATCTCTTGTTTGTTTGCATCTCTTTGGATCTCCATGCAACAAACCTTCACATTTGTGGTTCTAGATTATACCAAGGTTTACATTCTGTTGGGTGATTCCAAAGCATACTTAAGTAGAAAGAACTCTACCATCTCTTGTTTCTTGTTCTTCAAACATTTTGTATAGGGTAAGTCCCTTGGGTGCTTGAGCATTACAAACAAGTGCATACCTGATTCTAATAATGGCCTCATCCAAGGACCTCACCTGTAATCAAGGGTGAGATCAAATCAAACACAAAACATGTAACCCTTCGTGTAGGTCACTTTAACCATTAGGCTTGCTTAGCTCAAATGCGGTGAAGCTGACCCTCACAAACCCATTGGAGTTTGAATGAATAAACTATTTACTTTGATCAATTTAGCTATGCTTTTTGAGCCAATGTCATGACTGAAGGTTTCCTGTTGCAGATTCTAGAATTGCACAAAAATGCAAAAAACTTATGATGTAGATTTTTGTATAATTGTTTGCCTGAAATTTTCAGTAGATTATGATATACACTCGTCTACATGTCCCACCAATAGCAATTAGGAATTCATCAGTTCCCATTAACCAGTAATGACAAGTAGTCACTACCATTTATGATGAAGGTGATGGTCTAATACTTCTTGAGTGACATTCACAAGGTCATGACCACACTCACTCACTCACTCATTCTTGACATGTTTGTTTTTCCCTTGGGCCTAGAATTTTTAGTGCTTTTGAGCCACCTTAACTTCCATCTACTTGTACAAGTAATACTTCAAAATAAAACTCCAAAAATTATGGTTCAAAAATCATCACATTTGAATAACACTTCAATAAACATGGTTGTTGTAGTGGTAATTCGAAATCATGTTGTAGTAGAAAAACAAGTGTTCAAGGAATGTGAACTACTAAAGGCACGACCATTGGTTGACTAGGATGAAAAAGAACAATTTCATCAAACGTTTACCAATACAATCAAAGCAATGTAAGATGAAGAAATGATTAATCAAGAAATCAGCCTACATATTTTGATACTAACTAGCTTGTATTACCTATTATGACCTCACTTCCATCATTAGTACCATTTTTTTTACCTATTCAATGCAACCTGCAATACCTATTCCATATATTGTCCAGTCTGTAAAACAAATTCTACAAAATATCAATCAACGAGTTCTTGATACAAAATATATTAAGAACTTAGGTCAACTCATTAAGATAACTCTAAAGTTAAGATGATATTTGACTCAAAAGATTTAGACCACGAAACCATCAATTTCAAAAATGATACATGTCCTTATAATATCATTTGTAACTATAAATCATCATATGGTTATCATATAAGTATAGATTGGGAAAAACCTTGTGATCATATGTTTTTAAATGGCAGATCTAGAGTTAATATAATCACAAAAAAATTAAGGGTCACTTTAAGACTATTTAAACCTCAACCAGCCTTTTATAATATATAGATGAGATATCAAACTGTCATGAAACCCATTGGTTTAATCTATGACCTTAAGTTATTAGTTCATGGTATTTTGTATAGTGTAACCTTTATGCATACTAGTGTTTTGGATTCTACATATTCAATGTTTAATTTTAACACGACCTTGGTTACAGGATGCTAAAGTATCCCATGACTAGGAAGTACAATCAAACCCATAGCAATAACCAAATTTTTGAGTAGTCAAACAAAGCGTCTAGTTGAAGTTCGTTTATGTTATGATTTCCCAAATGGGATCATAAATGAAAAAGAAGACTTGTATTCGCAACAAAACCTAGTCTCTTTTGGGTGAAAACACATTAAAGGTGAACCACTTTTGTTCAAAAAAGGTGATGTATAACAAGTATTATAGTATGTAATAAGTTAAAGTCTTGATGGCATCCTTTGGTTAAACTAAACACAAGTTTAAAACTTTATAATTTGCACAACAACATTTTTGAACTCAAAGTTCATTTTGAGTCAAAATTAATTTTGATCCAATGGTTAAATGAAGAGGACTAGATAAAATCAATGTACACAAAGTATATAACTTACAGTTTTTCAACAACCAAAGGGCCTTATGTTTATGATTCATGAAACTTTACCAAAAACATTTTTTTTGAAAAAATAATGCAATGCCCATCTATAAAATCTTCTCCTATTTGATATGGTAATGGTTTTTCCAAAAAATAAGATATTAATATGCATTCATTACTAAAAAAATGTAAAAAAAATTTGTGAATGGAATTTCATCCAAAAGCTTTAAAGTTTTAAATTTTCCTAGATTTAATTAATGTATATCAGTATCATACACCATAAAAAATTCACCCAAGAATTCCATTCACAACTTTAGTTTTGAAGTATATATTCAAATTTTCAAACTCTATGACAAACATTATTTTGTTACGAATATACTCCATACATTCAAAATTTTCAATGTTTGTTGAATTTTTCAAAATAATTTATTAAATGAAGTCTAAAGCTAATCAAATATACTTTAAAAAAATAAAAATAAAAATCCAAGATGTGATGTCCATACATTACTAAAAAATTTAATTGCAAAAAGATTATATGTGTGATTATAATTTTGGGGGGGTTTAATGTGTTTTCACCCTTTTCAATTGGTACAATTAGTTTACCAATTGTCCAACAATCTAAACCTTTAATGTCAATAGAACTTGAATATATATACATGTATTTGATATCCAATCTAACCTTTGTGGATTTTATAATCCCCTAGGAATCTACAAATTATCTAAATTTTTTTTATCAACATGACATTGGTCATACGGACGTTGATGAAACACCACCTTTGATAGCAAATACATCAACTATAGATTGCTAGTTGGACAATCACAAAGGAAAATCATTTAAGGCACATTAATCTTGGTACCACAAATTATCCCCAATATGTGAAAATCAATGTTGCATTATCTGAAGATTATGCTTTTGTAGTTACAAATCTCTTGAAGGAGTTCAAGGATGTTTTTGCCTGGACCTATAAAGATCTAAAAGGCATTCCTTTGAAATTGCATAGCATTGTAGTGAACTTGATATTTCAATACCATTGATTCATTAAACACGATATTGATTAAACCCCAACTATGTTGATGTTGTCAAACAAGACATTGACAAACTTTTGGTTGCAGGGTTTATTCAACCTATGGAGGAAGTTTGTTGGTTATCACTGATCGTAGTTGTTCCCAAGAAGAATGATCAACTACGAATCTATGTGAATTTTCAAAAGTTGAATGCTCTAAGAAAGATCCATATCTTTTTCCATTTATAGATGAAATCCTCAATATTGTTGTTGGCCACGAGATTTATTCATTTCTAGATGATTTTTCTAAATATTTTCAAATATCCATTGCACCTAAAGGCCGATTCAAGATTATTTTTGTTATTAACTGGGGAACATTTGTCCAAGTGACGATGTTGTTTGGAGTTTAAAATGGTCCACCAACTTATCAACGTATTATAAACAAAACATTTCATGAATACATTGATTCATTCATGAAGATACTTTTGGATGATTTTATTGTTTTCAATAGTATGGAAATTCATTTAGATAAACTACGACTTTGTTTTCTGAAATGTCATGAATTTGGTATTAGTCTCAATACCAAGAAATGCGCATTTATATTATTTGTTGGCTTCATTCTAGAATTAATTGTTTTTAAGGAAGGAAAACTTCCTAATCCATAAAAGATATTATAAGTTGTCTTGAATATGCAAATTCTTATAAATCTTGCACATATTTAAATATTTAATGGGATGGTTCAATTTTATAGTTGTTTCATGAAGAATTTTGCCTTCATTATGGAACCTATCACTAAATTAATGCACTAATTCAAATTGTTTATTTGGTGCAACGAATGCCAAGTTGCTTGGGAGGAAATACAACACTGATATATTGAAGCATTGATTTTGATCAGTTCAAATTGGTAATTGGAATTCCATGTTCATACTAATGCATCTCAACTAACAATTGGAGTTGTTCTAGCCCGAAATCAAACTAGCAAGTTTGATTAATCAATTATTTATTCTTGATAATTATTGAATCATGTTAAGCGTAATTATATGATTATCAAACGTGAAGCATGAACAATGGTATACACCTTACATAAATTTCAGCATTACTTATTAGGTAGTTGATTTTCTTTTTATGTTGATCACATGGCTTTAATCTATTTGGTCAACAAACCCCAAGCTTTTAGGCATATTGTTCAATGGTTACTGTTATTCTTGGAATATGATTTTTGCATGGTTTATAAACCCAACCGATCACATATGGGGTGAAAGCACATTAAAGTGTAATATTTTCTGGCATATGTGGAATCCATATTAATGTTAAAACAAAAATGCATATACATTACAACATAATACATTATATTGCATATCATATGGTAGGGCAAAACAATTTTTAAAAAAATTTAAAATTTTATCAATGATAGATAATTTTATCAAAAATTTACATTTAAAAAATGAGAAGTTTTATTATTAATTCAAATGAATAAAAAATTATTAAAAAATCCATATTTCATTATTTATCTCAATTTGTGGTTTTCAAAATCTTTCAAAATTGTCTTCCTTTCTATCAATGGCATCATGTTAATTTTCATGTAAAAAAAAACTCACTCAATTAAACATTTTAGTAAATATAATGAATCCATAATCATATGATACAACTTGTGATGTAGGTTTTTAACACCTCAAAAATCCAATATGTTATGGAAACTCAAAATCCATTTTTGATTTTCATATGATGTGATCACTTCATAAAATATATTAATTTGTTGAGTATTTTTCACATCTTATTCATTTAATTTTTCTTCCATGGCCAATAATAAAATTGTGACATAATTATGTACTACATTTTAGTGTGTTTTCACCTTATTGTTGCCAATGTTTTATCATGATTTCTAAATTAAAAAAAACCAATCGGTGTACCATACCAAACCATTGATGCTGCACTATTTTTATTATAACCTAAATGTTTAAACTCTATTTTTGAATTTTTATAGACATGACATATGCATGATAGTTATATTGTTGCCCAACATAGCATTTGGTGTATAAGTCTAAGCCTTTTACTATTCAAAATGGTGTTTTGTATCGATATGGTCAAGATGATCGATATCAAAGATGTTTATAACTTGTAGAAATATCAATTTTGTTACACGAACTTCACACAAGAGTGTCAAGTGGTCATTTTTCTACTAATATTATAGCTCAAAAAATCTTGGATGTAGGTTATTGGTGGCCAAGTTTATATCATGACACAATTGATTATTGTCATTCTTATGATTTGTATTAGAAACATGGAAATTTATCTACACAAAATTTGGCAAAGCATGTTACCAATCTTCTTGTTGAACCTTTTACCAAATGGGGTTTGGACTTTCTTGGACCAATTAAGCTAACAACCAATTAACAACAAATCAATATATCTTGGTTGCCACTGATTATGCAACCAAATGGGTGGAAGCCAAGGCCTTACGGACAAATATTGTTGTTGTTATAGTTGAATTTTTGTATGAGTTTATACTTGTACAACAATTTTGGTAATAGTTGATAAATTTGACTTGAATCCCATTCTCATCAATATTGATAAATTAAAATTGTATAGATATCCTAAATATGTAACTCATCTTTCTCCTACATTTGTACCTATTGTCTTGGTTAATTTAATCTAAGCGACTAGCCTACATAATAATTTTAATTACGAGATCACAAATATTGGATGTGTTACCGTTTTCTATTTGATCTCCAACTAAAAAAGGAGTTCCATCACACATAGAGCAAGAATTGTAAACAATAATTTGTTATTTGCGAATTTTGTTGCCTAAACACTTGCATTTTATCAATCCGACTTCAATCACAATCACAAATTCAAAAGAAGAATTATCGATTCTCAACTTGTAACAATCCTGAATTTGCCTTAGATAATAATGACTTCATCTGCATAACCTCTTATTGTTTATGTTTCACATCACCTTAATTAATTAATTAATTAATATTTATTTATTTATTTATTTTTCCAAAAAACTCAGAACTGGTGGTTCTCTGATTCTGAAATATGGTTTGAAAAACCAGAACTTATATTTTTATTTTTTTGTTACCAAAATGAAAAACCCAGCCCAACACAGATGTGAACCCCACATGGGTTTAACCCTTCAACTATTATGTCATGTTATCTTTTCATGCATATGTTTTACTTTGACATACCAAATTCAGATATCAAATCTAAATATCAATCTCATTAATTGCCATATCTCTTGTGGGATGATTTCCATCCATGCCACAATACAAAAATGAATTTTTAAAAAAATATTTATTTATTTTTATTTTTATTTTTATAAAACTGATTATGTCCATTTGTATGTATGCAAGCACCTAGTTGTACATCCATGTCCTCAAAGTTGCTGACAAATTTTTTTATCTGTATATTATTTTTAATTTGACAAATATTAAGTACAATGCAATTAAATTTTGTACTTTACTTGCAAATAAGGACCAAGAAACCAAAGTAAGCACTTTGATTTAAAGCCTAACTAGTGATTTTTTTTTGGTGGCAAATTATTCGCCATTTTGTAAAAAGTATTTTGTAAAAGCAAACCTTTTGTCAAACATTCCCTGTTTTTTTTTTGTTTTTAATTACCTAAAAACTGAAACTTTTGCTTTCAAAATTGCCTCAATTGCCTACAGTATGAAAGGGTGCTTAAGATTTTTTACTTTCATATTTTGAATATTGCCAAATTTGGCTAAATATACTTATATGGATGATTGTCACTTGAGCAACATCACAAAATCGAAATAAATAAATAAATAAATAAACAAATAAATAAAAATCCCAAACACTAAACCTAACCATTGAGAATTAAAAGACAAGAAATCTCAGCTAAAGTATCAAAATCCATTGACCAAAAGACATGCTCAAGTAGGGTTTAGAGAGGACATCAAAAGCAAGAAGGATGGCAATAGGTGTTGATGTGTTTCATTAGATAGTGAGAGCTTGATATCATTGTGCTTAATGATCAAGTCTGTCTTCTTTGCATGGACAAAGAAGGAACCTTAGTAGAGGTCATGGTGCTAGTCTCTTGTTGTAACTACATGTGTAGGCGATCAATTTCATGGTTATTGGCTACTGTATGATGTTCTTGCCTCAATAATCAAGTTGTATGTGCAACATACTAAGAATATATATTATAGTTGTGGGCAAAGGTGGATGTTGCCAAGGACATGGATATGTGCACCAAGATGAAACAACTTGGTGTCAAGATGCAAAAGCAAATAGTTATTGTTTTGTGAGTGTTTCATGATTTTATCACAAATTTCATGTTTTTAAAAAAAACACATTTAAAAAAGAAATTTTCATTAAAAATCATCACTATTACCTACAATGTGAAAAGGTGCTTGAGAGAGTTTTCTTGCATATTTTGAATATCATCAAATTTGGTTAAATATATTTATGGATGATTGCCACAACCTCACAAAATTGAAAATAAAATATGGGTTCTAAAAAGAATTCATTCCTAACAATAAATTATTCATAATAACTTTTGTAAAACACACAAGAAGTTACGACGATGGTTGTTTGTGATTGCATTGTGAAATTTGCAATTTGTCACACATCCTTAGAATTTTCAAAATAAT
>Ga0116227_10017159_pt1 | contig 10178 bp, 9 predicted proteins | sample S1TSphgellanicum_FD_89693 | JGI IMG/M metagenome (GOLD analysis project Ga0116227, IMG submission 89693) | Host-associated microbial communities from peat moss isolated from Minnesota, USA - S1T2_Fb - Sphagnum magellanicum MG | ecosystem: Host-associated > Plants > Peat moss > Unclassified...
CCGGCCGCCAAGCCCGCCGCGAAGAAGAAGTAACCGGAACGCGCCATGTTGCTTTGGGTTGGCTTGGGCAACCCGGAACCCGGCATGGCGCGGAACCGGCACAACATCGGCTTCATGGCCCTCGACACCATCGCCATCCGCCATCGGTTTTCCCCGTGGCGGCAGCGCTTTAAGGGGCTGTTGGCTGAAGGCAGCATTGCGGGCGAAAAAATCATTGCCCTCAAGCCGATGACCTACATGAACGCCTCCGGCGAATCAGTCCAGCCCGCCGCCGGCTTCTTCAAAATTCCTCCGGAGCAGATAACCGTGTTTCACGACGAGCTTGACCTCGCTCCAGGCAAAATCCGCGTCAAAATCGGCGGCGGCGCCGCCGGCCATAATGGCTTGCGCAGCATCGGCCAGCAGCTTGGCACGCCGGATTACTGGCGCGTCCGCCTCGGCATCGGCCATCCCGGCGACAAGGCGCGAGTCCTCGGCTACGTGTTGGGCGATTTCGCCAAGGAGGACATGGGATGGCTGTTGCCTTGCCTTGACGCGGTGGCGAATGAGGCGGCTTTGCTGACCGCCAGCAAACCGGATGAATTTATGTCCCGTGTGGCCGCCGCCACCAAGGGATCGGAGGAGCAAAAAAATGGGCTTTAACTGCGGGATTGTCGGTTTGCCGAATGTCGGCAAATCCACGCTGTTCAACGCCCTCACCGCGACCGTGGCGGCGCAGGCGGCCAATTACCCGTTCTGCACCATCGAGCCGAACATCGGCCGCGTCGCTGTGCCGGATAAACGCCTCGGCACCCTCGCCGCCATCGGCAAATCCGCCAAAATTGTCCCCACCAGCCTCGAATTCGTGGACATCGCCGGCCTGGTCCGCGGCGCCTCCAAGGGCGAGGGTCTGGGCAACCAGTTTTTGGCGAACATACGCGAGGTTGACGCCATCGTGCATGTTCTACGCTGCTTCGAAGACGACGACGTCACCCATGTGGAAGGCAGCGTCGACCCGATACGCGACGCCGAAACCGTCGACACCGAACTGATGCTCGCGGACCTGGATTCCTTGCAGAAGCGCCTGCCCGCCCTGCAGAAAAAAGCCAAGGGCAACGACCGCAACGCGGCAACCGATGTGGCGCTGATGGAGCCGTTTCTTGCCGCCCTGGAAGCCGGCAAACCCGCCCGCACCGCGATAGCGCCGGCGGATGCGGAAGCGGCGAAGCGCCTGAATCTGCTTACCGCTAAACCCGTGCTGTATGTCTGCAATGTCGAGGAAGCCAGTGCCGCCACCGGCAACGCGCAATCCGAACGCGTGGCTGCAATGGCCATGGCGCAAGGTGCCGCGCATGTCGTGGTCTCCGCCGCCATCGAATCCGAAGTCAGCCAGTTGCCGGAGGAAGACCGGGCGGGCTTCCTTGCCGATCTCGGCCTGGAGGATAGCGGCCTCGACCGCGTCATCCGCGCCGGGTATTTTCTCCTAGGGCTGATCACCTATTTCACCGTCGGCCCCAAGGAAACCCGCGCCTGGACGATCATCAAGGGCACCAAAGCCCCCGGTGCCGCCGGCGTCATCCACGGCGATTTCGAACGCGGGTTTATTGCCTGCGAAACCACCGCCTATGAGGACTACATCGCCTACAAGGGCGAAGCCGGCGCCCGCGACGCCGGCAAGCTGCGAATCGAAGGCCGCGACTACGTGGTGAAAGATGGCGACGTTTTACTGTTCCGCTTTAACGTATAGAGCCTTTTTTAGAGGGCAATTCACGCTTGAGGTCTGCGCGCATAGCGCGCCAACCTCAAACGATTAGGCTAGTTCCTGCCAAAAATATCATTGAAAATGCCGCCCGCGACCATCCCGCCGCCAACCCCTTGTGCGGTGGAAACCGCCTGCTCGCCGCCCAGATAAGGCGAGAGCGCATGTGCCAGATTCGGCACCGTCATGCTCTGCAGCCAGACTTTGCCAGGACCGGTAAGGCGCGCAATGAACAGCCCGTCGGCGCCGAACAACGCATTCCGAATGCCGCGCATAAACACCATATCGAAATTCACCGAGTCCTGAAACATCCCGATATGGCCAGGGTGAACCTGAATCGATTCGCCGGGACGCAGATCATACAGCACCGTTTCGCCGCCTAGTTCCACGAACGCCGTACAAGGCCCGCTAAGCCGTTGCATAATAAACCCGTTGCCGCCGAACAGCCCGGCGCCAAGCTGGCGCTGGAAGCCGATGGCGAGGTTCACGCCTTCGGTCGCGCAGAGAAACCCGTGCTTGTGGATCATATAGGAATGTCCGGGCGGCACATCGACCTGATGGATCGTGCCCGGAACTTTCGCCGCGAAGGCGATGAGACCCTGGCCGCCGGCCGGGAAATATTCGGTCATAAACAACCCGCCGCCCGACAGCGCCCGGCCGATGATGCCGAACAGCCCACGCGCCCCGGCAGTCTGCGTGGTGGTGTGTAGCTGCATATTGTCGCTCATCCAGGCAAACTCGCCCGGTTCGGCGATGATTTTCTCCCCAGCCTCAAGCCCGATCTGCAAAACCGGCATCGTCGTCCCGGTGATCGTATGTCTCATGCTGCCCCCAGATGTTAATTTGGACGACACTGGCACCAAACGCGCGGCGTTGTCGACAAAAACCGGCCATCACCGCGGTCCGGCTGGCCCCATTTCACACTTTCGTTATTTATTCTAACGTAAATTGAACGGCTCTGCCACCAGCCGGGTGGGTTTCTATAGATACTCTTAAAAAAGATACAATCTTCGCGGGTAATCAATAAAATTATTGACAAATGCTTCTTGTGGTTGTAATTCGGCTCAATGCAATGGAGGTTCGTATGAAAATCTTATCTTTTGAGACGATTGCTACAAAATCAGACCTTTTGGTCCCCTATTTGCGTTCACGCCTGGCGATTGTGGATGAAACCAGTGACTTCGAAGATCTTCTCGAACTGGTAAAATTCTACGATTATGATGCGGTTTTGCTCCGGCTTTCGGAAGATCGGCTCGGCGACGTGGATTTAATCCGCCGGCTCCGCCAGGCCCGCGTGCGCGCACCGGTCGTCGTCCTGGCCCGCACGCTGAATGAGGCCGGAAGGCTGCGCGTGCTGCAGGCCGGCGCCGATGATTTGATTGTCGAGGCGCTTTCCCATGAAGAGGTGTTCATGAAAGTGCAGAACCTGGTCCGCCGCAGCCGCGGCTTCCAGGACAATGTCCTGAGCATCGGCGCGATCGAGATCAACATGAACGCGAAGAAAATTTTTGCGAAGGGCAAGCCGGTCACCCTCACCAAAAAAGAATACCAGATCGCCGAAATTCTGGCGCTGCGCAAAGGCGCGGTGCTGAGCAAGGAGGCGATCCTGGATCATCTCTACGGCGGCCTGGACGAGCCGAACCCGAAGATCATCGACGTATTCGTCTGCAAGATACGCAAAAAACTGCAATCCATGGGCGTCGACGATTTTATCGAGACCAACTGGGGCCGAGGCTATATCGTGATCGACCACAAAGCGCCCGCCGCAATCCAGGCCGCCCCGGCCCCGATGCCAGCAGTCGAGTCCCGTTCCGCCGAGGCCCGCGCCGTTGCATAAACGGCAGCACCCCTGGGAAACCCGTATCCATGCCGCCCCGGCGTAACGCCATGCTGAAATAGCATGACCGCGTTGCGCCGGGGTGCCCTAAGGAGAGTTTGCGCTTTGCTCGCAAGGGCAACGCAAGATGCATCGCACGTGCCGCGAACCCGTGACCGGGTACAGTAACGACGAGACGCATCCTGGTAGGTCGAGAGTCGGTCTTGTGGACCGGGATCAATTAGGAGACGGCTATGTTGGCTGACGGAGATTTTGCGATGCGAATCCGCGCATCATTGTCTGAAACGCGGCGCCCTCCAGCGCCCCTTCAAACGCATCTGGAATTTTGCGAGGATTTTCCCATGACCCTGGCCCAAAATCACGCAGCGGTTGCGCCGCTGCACCGCCATACGCCCCTGCAGATCGCGCCACCGGGCACCGCGCCATCCGTCGCGGAAATGGTCGCCAGGCTGCGCCCCGAAGAGCCGCTGCATTGCATTCGGCCGGCCAGCATCGCCGCGGCCGCCCGGAGCTTCGTGCGGGCGTTCAACGGCGATGTTCTGTACGCGGTAAAATGCAACCCGGAACCCGCCGTTCTGCGCGCCCTATGGGATGGCGGCATCCGCCATTTTGACTGTGCGTCGATCGCTGAAGTCATCCTGGTCCGCCGCCTGTTCCCCGAGGCGGAAATTCACTTCATGCACCCCGTCAAATCCCGTTCCGCCATCCGCGACGCCTGGAAGCTGCACGGCGTTCAGGATTTCGTGTTCGATTCGGCGGCCGAGCTGCAAAAAATCCTCGCCGAAATCCCACAAAGTGACTTAACGCCAGGGTTGTTCATCCGCCTTGCCTTGCCAAGGTTCGTCGCGGCGATCGACCTCTCCAGCAAATTCGGCGCGGATTTTGAAACCGCCGTGGCCCTGCTACGCGCCGCCCGCCCGCATGCCGGCCGGCTGGGCATGGCGTTCCACGTCGGCTCCCAATGCATGGACCCACTGGCCTGGCGCGAGGCAATCGCGCTGGCCGGCGAGGTGATCCGCGCCGCCGGCGTGAAGGTTGACGTGATCGACATTGGCGGCGGTTTTCCGGTCGCCTATCCGGACATCGACCCGCCGCCGCTTGCCACCTTCATGGCCGAAATCGACGCCGCGTTCGGCCGGCTGGCGATGCCAGGCGTAAAGTTTTGGGCCGAACCCGGCCGCGCGCTGGTGGCCGGCGGCGGCTCCGTCGTCGTGCAGGTGCAACTGCGCAAGGGCCACATGCTTTACGTAAACGACGGCGTATTCGGGTCCCTGTCGGATGCCGGCGCGCTCGGCTTCCGTTTCCCGGCACGCTTGATCCGCCCCGATTCCCCAAGAGCCCAAGCGGCCGACATGGCCTTCAGCCTGTTCGGCCCCACCTGCGATTCCAGCGACATCATGCGCGGCCCGTTCATGCTGCCCGAGGATGTGGCCGAAGGCGACTGGATCGAAATCGGCCAGCTTGGCGCGTACGGCGCCTGCCTGCGCACCGCCTTCAACGGCTTCGACCGCGCCACATTGGTTGAGGTGCGCGACCCGGCAATGCTGGAGACCGCGGGCTACGAAACGGCGGCCGAAGCCCGCCCCACTCAACCCACCCCGCAACCGCCGCCCATCGCCGCCGCCGCCTGACGCCCAAACCCGCCCTTACCAGCACGTTGCGCGCCACCGGCCTTTCCCTGTATGGAACACGTGCCGGACCCGTAGCTCAGCTGGATAGAGCGTTGCCCTCCGAAGGCAAAGGTCGCGCGTTCGAATCGCGCCGGGTCCGCCAGTAATCCACCCTTTACAACGTGCTTGCCGCTAGAGAATTTACAAAAACATAAAAATCATGCTTTGCCTATCGATATTATAGCATTATGCTCCTGAGCACCCCAAGCCTGAAAGCCCGCCCTCCATGCGCAAGGCTGCCAACCACCATGTTGCTCCCCCGGTCGTCACCGTCGCCCAAGATGTTTATGACCAAATCCTACTGACGGACGGCGTGATCATGGTGGCAGACGGAGCGTTGCAGCGACTGATCGGCCCCGGCGGCTCCACGCTGCCCAATTTCTTTACGGTGCGGCGATGTTTTGTAACCTCCGGAACCGATTCCCGCCCGCCGCCTGGCCATGCCCAACCGATGCACTGTATGGTCGGTGGTTAAACAAATGCCCCGCAAATTCTCCCGCCGTACATTCGCCCTAACCGCCGCGGCCACAGCCCTGGCGCGTCCACAGGCCGCATTCGCCACAGACTCCGCCCTCGCCGCCGCCATCGCCAGCCCCATCCGCACCCCTGCAAACATCGCCCGCGACAAATACCGCCATCCCGCCGCGGCACTAACATTCTTTGGCCTGCGCCCCATCCTCTCGGTCATCGAAATCCAGCCCGGCGCCGGGTATTGGACGGAAATTTTGGCCCCCTACCTAAAATCCCGCGGCACCTACACCGTAGCCATCCCACCGCCACCGCCAACCGAGCCACGCGCCGCCTTCGCCACCAGCCGCTACTTACAAAAACTACAAAACGACCCTTCCGATTATGACCAGGTCATCGTCACCGGCCTCACCGATGGCATCCCCATCGCCGCGCCCAATTCAGCCGACCTCATCCTTTCCTTCCGCAACCTGCACGACTGGATGGCGGATGGCACGGCGGCGCAAAAACTCGCCCTCATCCACGCCGCCCTAAAACCAGGCGGTACCTTCGGCATCGAGGATCATCGCGGCCCAACCACCGCCCCGCAGGACCCGCGCGCAAAATCCGGCTACGTCCGCAAAGATTACGCCAAAGCCTTAATCACCAGCGCCGGCTTCCGCCTCGCCGCCGAATCCCCTATCGGCAACAACCCGCGCGATACAAAGGATTATCCAAAGGGGGTGTGGACCTTGCCGCCCACGCTGGCGATGGGAGCCGAAAACAGAGCCAAATACCTAGCCATCGGTGAAAGCGACCGCTGGACCCTGAAATTCATTAAGCCTACCCAAACATCGAATAATTCATAAACCCCATATCAATCTCCCGCCCCGTAATCTCAGCCTTCCGCCGCAATAACCCCGAAGCCGCATCCTGCATTCGCAGCGCCAAACCCAGATCACTCATCTGCAATCGGTCCCCAATCTGCCGCAGCCAGGCAATATAGCTGTCGATATGCCCATCCACCATCTTCGCAAACTGTATCTGCGTCGGGTTATCCGCCGGCCATTTCCCGGCCACCATCATCTCAATCACATGCAGCTTCGGCCCATGAAAATGCAAAACCCCGGCTCCGCTGTCATACGCCCAATACGGCTTCCAGTTCAGCCGCGGGTCCAGCCGCTCCCAATCGCCCTTGTACACCTCGTTCAGCGCCACCTCGTCATCGTAATTATGCCACTTCGGATCAGAAATTCGGTGCAGAATATGCGCCTCGAACCGCGGATAACTATCCTGCATCGAAGGAATATTCAGCACCATCACCCCAGCGTTGAAATAGGCCCAGTTATCTTTCTTGAATTCCGGCGCCGCCATGAAAACCTTCGGCCGGAACGCCTCCCAGTTCACCCGCTTCAAAAACATCACGTCGCAATCGGTATACAGCACAAACTCCCGTTCCCGCTCCAGCATCGGCACCGCCACCCGCAGCCAATGCCCAATCGAATGCGCCCGGTACGTCCCCGCCGCCTCCAGCTCATGCAGCTTGCCGATAAAACTCGGCGCCGCATCAATCACCTTAACGCCGTTGATTTCCATCCAGCCGGTAAATTCGTTGCGCGCCCCATAATACAGCATGACAGGCTCCAGCCCGCCCACCGCCTTGGCGCTGCGCACCGCCGTTTTCGCATCCTCGCCGGTAGGCCCCAGCGAGCCGCCCTCATCAATGACAAAATACCAGCGCAACTATTTTAACGCCTGCACGGCCGCCAAAACTTCCGCGGCATGGCCTTCAACCTTCACCTTCGGCCAGATTTTTGAAATCTTCCCCGCCTTGTCCACCAGCACAGTGGACCGCTCGATCCCCATATATTTTTTCCCGTACATGGATTTCTCCTGCCACGCTCCATAAGCCTCAATGGTGGCGCCCTCCGGGTCGGAAGCCAGCGGAAACGTCAGATTATATTTTGCCGCAAATTTCTCAATCGCCTTCATCGGATCCTTGGAAACCCCAATCACCGTCACCCCAATATGCCCCAGCTGCGGCAACGCCTCCTCAAACGCGCACGCCTCCTTGGTGCAGCCCGGCGTATCCGCTTTCGGATAAAAATACATCACAAACGGCTTGCCCTTCAGCGACTTCAACGAAACACTCCGCCCGCCGGACGCCTCTAACGCAAAATCCGGCGCTTTTTTGCCTTCCTCAATGCTCATTTTTCGCTCCTCCCCCAATCACCCGGTCAAAACACGCCCGCACATCCGCTCCCGCCTCGCTCATCCGCGCCCGCAACGCCGCCAGATCAGCCGTCCCGGTCGCCCGCAGCAAAGGTGCGATCATCGCCGCCGGCGGAGAAGAGTCCTTGTCCTTCAGCCCGGTAATCCGCGCAATCCCCTGAATCGTCCGCCACAGAAAATCCGCCTTGACCAACCGCTTCGCATCCGCCGCCGCCACATGCCCCGCCGCCGCCAACCCTTTGATCGCCGCCGCCGTATTCGCCCGAAAAAGTTTTTTGTCTCCCTGCCCAAAAATCAGCTGCAACGTCTCCGCGATAAACGCCAGCTCGATCATACCGCCAACGCAATGTTTTACATCCCACGGCCCATTCACCGCCAGCTCCGCGTTCACCCGCCGCAACATCGAAACCGCATCCCCCTTAATCTTCTCCTCCCCCACCGGCCGCGCCAGCGCCGCTAAAATTTTGTTCCGCAATATCTTCCCAAACCCCGGCGTCGCCGCCATCACCCTTGCCCGCGTCAGCGCCATCCGCTCCCATGTCCAGGATTCTGCTCCATGATACCGCTCAAACGCCGCCAAGGAGACTGCGACGGGCCCCTGATTGCCCGAAGGCCGCAACCGCATATCCACCTGATAAATCGGCCCCTCCGGCCCGCGCGCCGTCAGCACACCTGTGAAAGCATTCGCCAGCCGCACGAAATACTGAATCGGCGCGCTCTCCGCCGGCGCATGATCGTAGATCAGCATCAGGTCCAAGTCCGACCCAGCCAACATTTCAGCACTCCCGGTCTTCCCCAGCGCCACCACCCCAAACGCGGCACCTGGAACCGTCCCATACCGCGCCTCATGCGCCTTCATCACCCGCGGCAACAAAGCCGCCAGCGCCGCCTCTGCCAGATCACTCCGCAGCCGCCCCGCTTCATCCGCATCCAGCCGCCCCTCAAGCGTCGCCACCGACAAATGAAATTCTTCCCGCCTTACAAACCGCCGCGTCATCGCCACCGCCTGCTCCAAATCCACCGCCTCCCGCAGCAGCCGCCGGAGCAAAAACTTCGGCGCCCCGAACCCCGCCGGCACCAGCAGCGCCTCCAGCGCCTGCGCATCTTGCGCCAGATGCTCCGCCAGCGCCGGAGCCGCCCCCAGCACCGCCGCCAGCCGGTCCAGCAACGCCGGATTCCGCACGAACAAGGAAAGCAACTGCACCCCCGCGCGCTGCCGCGAAATCATCGTATCGAAATGCACAAACGCCCGATCCGGCTCCTGCTGCCGCGCCAGCGCCGCCAGCAGCCGCGGTAGCAGCGTTTTTAATAGCTCCCTTGCCCGCTCGGACCGCAGCGCCGGCATCGTTCCGCCCGCCCAGTCCCGCACCCGCTCCGCAATATGCTGCACATCCTTAAAGCCCAGCGCCGTCAGCCTCTCCGCAAACGGCGCCGCCACCTTGCCATGCTCGCCCGGATCAACCGACCCGCCCCGATCCTCCCCCCAATCAAAAAACGCCGAAAAATGTCCATGCACCCGCGCCAGAAGTTTTGGAAACGTTTTCACAAAATCCGGCTCATCCAGAAACACGGCAAAATCCCGCAACCCCGCCGCCGTCTCCGGCAAGTCATGCGTCTGCCGGTCCGCCACCATCTGCAGCCGATGCTCCACGCGCCGCAGTTCTCGATACGCCCCCGCCAGGTCCTCCGCGACAGCAACCGGCAAATGCCCTGCCTTGGCCAAGGCCGGCAGGGCGCGCAATGTTTGCGGAATCCGGAGAGAAAAATCCTGCCCGCCCCACACCAGGCTCAGCGTCTGGACAACAAACTCGATCTCCCGAATCCCGCCCCGCCCCAGCTTCACGTCATGCCCGGCGAGCGCATCATTCGTCTGCCCCGCATCGATCTGCCGCTTCATCCCGTGAATATCCGCAATCGCCGCGAAATCCAGATGCTTGCGCCAGATGAACGGCCGTATCGCCTCCAGAAATTTTTCCCCCAGCGCCAAGTCGCCGGCGACAGGCCGCGCCTTCGAGAACGCTGCCCGCTCCCATGTCCGCCCGTGGCTTTCGTAATATGTAAGCGCCGCCTGCAACCCCACCACCGGCGGCGTGGCGCCCGGATCAGGCCGCAGCCGCAAATCCACGCGGAACACGTAACCAAATTCGTCGCGCGCACTCAGCATTGTGACCAGATCGCGCGCCAAACGCGCCATTATGGGTTGCGCTTCCCGCGGATAAACAGGACTCTCCGGATCATACAGGAGCACGAGGTC
>Ga0116227_10017160_pt1 | contig 10177 bp, 9 predicted proteins | sample S1TSphgellanicum_FD_89693 | JGI IMG/M metagenome (GOLD analysis project Ga0116227, IMG submission 89693) | Host-associated microbial communities from peat moss isolated from Minnesota, USA - S1T2_Fb - Sphagnum magellanicum MG | ecosystem: Host-associated > Plants > Peat moss > Unclassified...
ACCGCGATCGGGGGAATCATGAGCGCCGAGAGGCCCATCACGCCGGAATCGATGCGTTGCAAGAGCCAGTGGTTGAGATAGAATGCGATCGCGCTTCCGAAAATCGCGAGGTAGGCGACGGCGACGAGGGGTGCGGGTTGCAACGCTGCGTGGAGGTCGATGCGCTCGAAGAGCGCGCCCCATGCCATGAGCCCGATGCCCGCGAGGAGCATCGCGGCCGGGAGCGTCGTGAGCGGTTCGGCGTGTGAGTACCGCTTGAGATACACGGTCGCGAACCCGGAGGACGCCGAAGCGACGATCGCAGCCGCGATGTAACCGATGTCGCCGCGCACGTCGCCTGAAAGCGAGATCGCCGCGACCCCGGCGAACGCGATGAGGGCGCCGACTATCGTCTTCGGTGTGGCTCGTTCGCCGACCATCACGTGCGCGAATGCGAAGACGAAGAACGGAAGCGTTCCATACAACACGGCGACGAGCCCGGATGCGAGATGCGTCTCCGCGAGATACGTGAGCGCGTAGTTGATGCCGAACATCGTGAGTGCGAGCACGACGACGAGATGGATCGGCGGCGCGTTACGTCGCACGTCGATGCGCGCGATCGCGCCGATTGCGAACAGGAGCACGCTCGCGGTAACGAACCGGACGCCCGCACCGAAGACCGTCGGGAAACCGTGAAGCGCGAATTTTATCGCGAGCCACGTCGTTCCCCAAACGAGCACGCACGTCGCATAGGCGGCGATGCGTGCTGCGAGCTCCGAGCGTTTTATCACGCTGCCTTCGACACGTGCGAGCGAGGGATCGTTTCGCCCGTTTTGACGCGCGCCCGAACGGGCACATCTCGTGCATGGCACATAGCAAAGATCTCAAAGACGTCCGCGTCGCGGTCCTCGCGACGGAGGGCTTCGAACAAGCGGAACTCGTCGAGCCGGTCAAAGCCCTCGAGAACGCCGGCGCGACGGTCACGATCGTCGCGCCTAAGAGCGGCAAGATTCAAGGCTTCGTCCATCACGACAAGGGCGATAAGGTCAAGGTCGACCTGACGCTCGACGATGCGAAGCCGAATGACTACGACGCGCTCCTGATGCCGGGTGGCGCGCTCAATGCGGATCAACTCCGCGCGATGCCCAAGGCCGTGGCCTTCGCAAAATCGTTCTTCGATGCCGATAAGCCGGTCGCGGCGATCTGTCACGCGTTCTGGACGCTGATCGAATCCGGCGCGGTTAAAGGTCGCACGATGACCTCGTGGCCTTCGATTCAAACGGACATCAAGAACGCGGGCGGCACGTGGGTCGATAAGGAGGTCAACGTCGATGGCCGCTTCATCAGCAGCCGCAAGCCCGACGACATCCCCGCATTCAACGAGCAGATCCTCACGATCTTCGCAGAAGCGAAACGAACGCCGGCTCTTTCGCGCAACTAAGGCGAGCGTCGACGCGAGAAAAACGGAAGCCCTCGCCGTGTGGCGAGGGCTTCTTCGTCGTCCTATACGCTCGGCGGCTGGTACGGCGTCGGCGGTGGGGTCCATTGCGGCGGACCCGCTTCGCCTCGGGCGATCTTGAGCGAGCGTTCGATCGGCCATTCGCTGAACGCGAAGATGCAGATCACGATGAGATTCACGAGTGGGATAAGCAACAGCAGAGACGCCGCACCGTTATACCCGGCCTTCGATGCGATTCGCCAATAGATAAAGATCGTAAAGATGAAGAACGCCAAGACAAAAAGTAACGCCACACCGGAATAGGCGGTGAGCGCCGCTACGGTAGCGGGGTCGGGTTGGGTGTGGTCCAAAGACGAACTCCCTCCAGAGCTAAGCGGTTCACGCGTCCCCTTACAGGCGCGCGCCTCTTTTCCTCGCCACAACCGGCCGACTACATGCGAAAAACGCCGAACTTCGTGGGCTTCGGTGCAGCGTTCGCCGCGGCTGCGAGCCCGAGCCCGAGCACGCGTCGCGTATCGGCGGGATCGATCACGCCGTCGTCCCATATCCGCGCGCTCGAATAGTACGGGCTTCCCTCGCGTTCGTATTTCTCGAGGATCGGCGCCTTAAATTTCTCTTGTTCCTCGACGGTCATCGTGCGGCCGCGCTGCTTCTCGGCTTCCATCCGTACCGTGAGAAGCGTCGATGCGGCTTGGGGGCCGCCCATCACGGAGATGCGAGCGTTCGGCCACATCCAGAGCTGTCGTGGCGAATACGCACGGCCACACATGCCGTAGTTCCCGGCGCCGAAGCTGCCACCGATCACGATCGTAAACTTCGGGACCTCCGCGCACGCCACGGCCATCACGAGCTTCGCGCCGTCCTTTGCGATACCGCGGTTCTCGTATTCCTTACCGATCATGAAGCCCGTGATGTTCTGCAAGAAGACGAGCGGCGTTCCGCGCTGAGCGCAGAGCTCGATGAAGTGCGCCCCTTTGAGCGCGCTCTCGCTAAAGAGAATCCCGTTGTTCGCAACGATCCCGACCGGATGGCCCTCGATGTGCGCGAACCCGCACACGAGCGTCGTGCCGTAGAGCGGTTTGAATTCGTGGAACAGCGACGCATCCACGATGCGCGCGATGGCTTCGCGGACGTCGTAGCCGATGCGCGGATCGCGCGGGATGACGCCGTAGAGTTCGCGCGCGTCGTATGCCGGCGCGACGGGCTCCGCCTCCGGCCGGCTCTCGCGGGGCGGTGCGAGATTCGCGACGATCGAGCGCACGAGCGCGAGCGCGTGTTCGTCGTCGTTCGCGTAGTGATCCGCAACGCCGCTGATGCGCGTGTGAACGTCGGCGCCGCCGAGTTCTTCCGCCGTGACGATCTCGCCCGTCGCCGCTGCGACGAGCGGCGGTCCGCCGAGGAAGATCGTACCGTAGCCCGCGACGATCACCGTCTCGTCGGACATCGCCGGAACGTACGCGCCACCGGCCGTGCACGAGCCCATCACGGCGGCGATCTGCGGGATGCCCTCCGACGACATGCGCGCTTGGTTGAAGAAGATGCGCCCGAAATGTTCGCGGTCGGGAAACACGTCGTCTTGCTTCGGAAGAAACGCACCGCCCGAGTCCACGAGATAGATGCACGGTAAGTTGTTCTGCTGCGCGATTTCTTGCGCGCGCAGATGCTTTTTCACGGTAAGCGGGTAGTACGTCCCGCCTTTGACAGTCGCGTCGTTCGCGATCGTCACGCACGGGCGGCCATCGACGGTCACGATGCCCGTGATGATGCCGGCCGAGGGCGTCGCGTCGTCGTAGACGCCGTCGGCGGCGAGCGCGGAGAACTCGAGAAACGGTGTGAACGGATCCGCAAGCCGGTCGATGCGCTCGCGCGCAGGCAGCTTGCCGCGCTTGCGATGTCGCGCGACGGATTCGGGGCCGCCGCCTTCTCGGACGCGAGCGAGCCGCTCTTGCAGTTCGCCCACGAGCGAGCGCATGTGTGCGGCGTTCTCGGTGAAATCGCTCGCGGTCGTATCGAGCCGCGTTTCCAGACGTTTCATGCCGTGCGCTTCGCCGTACGGCATAGCCGTGCCCCGGAATTCGGAATGTGACGTCGCCTTAAGCGGCTATTAGATTGTCCGCGAAAGGTCGCGTCGGACGTGTCGCGTCCGCTATGATCGATCCCATGGTAGCGTCCGCTCCGCCCGCGTTCCGTCCTGCCGGGCCGTTGCCCGCGTCGCCGCTCGCGCCATACGCGGGCCCGTGGAACGCGCGCCTCGCCGCGCATCTGCTGCGCCGCGCCGCTTTCGGCGGCTCGCCATCGGATATCCAGACGGCGGCCGGTCAGACGATGAACGCCGCCGTGGATGCCCTAATTCATTTCCCCTCAACGGATTCGCTGCCCGAGGGCCCGGAGCTGATCGACAACGACGAGGGCACGCCGATCGCGCTCCCTCAGATCGCGCTCCCTCAAACGATGGCTTCGCCGATGCCGGATGCGAGCGGCGCCGATCCGGCGACGAGCGCGATCGTGGAGGCGCGCAAGGCGCGCCAGATGCTGCGCCGTCGGCAAGAACTCGCGAACGTGACGTGGTGGCTCGATCGAATGCTCGTCTCGCCCGCACCGCTCCAAGAGAAGATGACGCTCTATCTCCACGGACACTTCGCGACCGCGAGCGGAACGAAGGGCATCTACGGCACGGATATCGTCGATCAGAATTGGCTGCTGCGCCACTACGCGCTCGGTAACTGGCGCGACCTGACGCATCAGATCGCACGCGATCGCGCGATGCTGAAGTGGCTCGATAACGCACGCAACGTGAAGGCCCATCCGAACGAAAATTTCGCGCGCGAATTGATGGAGCTCTTCACGCTCGGGATCGGAAATTACACCGAAAACGACGTGCGCGAGAGCGCGCGTGCGTTCACCGGGTACACGTTCCGGCGCCGTACGGGCGAGTTCTACTTCAACGTGGCGCAGCACGACGACGGCGACAAGACGTTCCTCGGGCACACGGGCAATCTGAGCGGCGACGACGTGATCGACATCATCTTCACGCAGCCGGCCGCACCGAAGTATTTCGCGCGGCGACTTCTCGAGTTCTTCGTGTATTCCGATCCGGAACCGGAACTCGTGGACGCGGTCGCCGCAACGATCCGCAAGAACGATTTCAACATGGCGCCCGTGATGTCGGTTCTCTTCCGCTCGAACGTCTTCTATTCGGATCGCACGTATCGCGCGCTCGTGAAGAGTCCGGTCGAATTCGCGATCGGCTCGTACAAGCTCTTCGGCTTCACGGAGGTCGCGCCGCAAACGGTCGGCGTGTTGAACCGCATGGGTCAGGTTCCGTTCCACCCGCCGAGCGTCAAAGGCTGGGATGGCGGCGCGCAGTGGCTCAACACGCAGACGATCCTCGCGCGCGAAAATTTTGCAAGCGAGATCACGACGGCGGCGGCGCAAAGCAAAAACTTCCTGAACGCCGCTCCGCCCGCTCCGGCCCGCGACGAAGCGCAAGCGCTGACGCATACGATCTTGCAAGGCGATGCGAGCCCCGCCTCGGTCGCCGATCTCGAATCGTATCTCGACGGACGCGGCACGTCGGCCGACGGTATGCTCTCCGGCGAGAACTTTGAAGAACGCATGCGCGGCGCCGCGTACCTGACGATGGCGATGCCCGCCTACCAGCTCTCGTAAGTAAGGAAACGCGATCATGCAACGAAGCCGATTCCTCATCGGATCGCTCGCCGGCCTCACGGTCAGCGCGAATGCGACGGACCTGTTTGCGAAGGCGCTCGCCATGCCGGCGCTTCCGAACGTCGCGCCGGGAGCCGTCGACGATCGCGTGCTCATCGTGATCAATCTGCAAGGCGGCAACGACGGCCTCAACACCGTCGTGCCTTACGGCATGCCGAACTACTATCGCTATCGCCCGACGCTCGGCATATCGCCGCACGACGTGCTCGATCTCGACAACACGATCGGCCTCAACCCGCAGCTCGCGCCGCTCAAAGCGATGTACGATAAAGGCCAAGTCGCGATCGTGCAAGGGGCGGGCTATCCGAACCCCGATCATTCGCATTTCCGTTCGACGGAGATCTGGCAAACCGCGGAGCCCGAGCATTACGTTTCGACCGGCTGGGTCGGCCGTTATCTCGACGAGGCGGATCTTCCGGAGTCGAACCTCTTCAACGCGGTCGCGCTCGCGCCGGTGTTGCCCGCGGTGATGGTGGGTCGACGCGTCGACGTGCCCGCGATCGCCGCGTTACGCGGATACGGCCTCTCGAGCGACGGCAACGTCGGCGAACGCGCGGCGTTTGCGACGGTCGTTCACGACGATCGCGTCCCTTTTTCGTCGCCATATCTCGCAACGGTCGCGACGATCGAAGATCACGCGCAGCGCGGTTCGGAAGAATTGCCGAAGCTGATCGCGGGATACGCTTCGCAAGCGACGTATCCGGCCACGCCGCTCGGTCGCAGCCTCTCGCTCGCCGCGCAGATCGTCGGCAGCCGCCTCGGCACGCGCGTGATCTACGTGCAGCACGGTTCGTTCGATACGCACGCGGCGCAGAAGCCCACGCAAGATCGTCTTCTCCACGAACTCGCGGATGCGGTGAAGGCGTTCTACGACGATCTCGCGGCGCACGGTGAAGAGAAGCGCGTGTTGACGATGACGTTCTCCGAATTCGGTCGACGCGTTGCGGAGAACGGGAGTCGCGGCACGGATCACGGCGAAGCGGCTCCGATGTTCTTAATCGGCGGCGGTATCGCGGGCGGATTATACGGGAAGCATCCATCGCTCGACGCGCTCGACAACGGCGACGCGACGTTCACGACGGATTTCCGAAGCGTCTACGCGACGATTCTCGAGAAGTGGTTTCAGCGACCCACGACGGGCGTGCTCGCGGGATCGTTTCCGACGCTTCCGATCCTCACGTAGGGCAGACACGACTTCGTAAAATTCGCGCAATCCGCGCGGGTTCCGACAAAGGTCCGATGGAATACGCAGATATGGGGGTTTCTGCGCGTCCGCGTGGCCCCTGGCGCCCAAGAGATTGACGAAGGTACCACCTATGTGTAGAATGCACCTACGGGCATGAAGAACGTCGTGGCTCCCCGGGGGTTCGCCTCCGACGAAGAAGATCGAGATCGCGGCGACGCGTCTCACGGTAAAGCCGAGGCGGGGCTCCCCCCGCGCGGAACGCCGAAAAACTATTTGATGGCGTGGCTCCTCGTGATGCTCAAGGATCTCAACCTTCATGGGTACGAGATCATGAAAGAGCTCAAAGAGAACTTCGCCGTGGTCTCAGATCCCGGAACCGTCTATCGGGCGCTCCGACAGCTGGAACGGGACGGGTACATCACCTCGTGGTGGGACCCGAAAGAACAAGGTCCCGCGCGACGCATCTACACGTTGACCGACGGCGGCAGAGATGCCCTCGGCCTGTGGAGTTCGGCGCTCGAACAGTATCGCACCAACCTCGACGCGTTCTTCAGCCTCTACACCGGCACGTGGTCGAAAGACCGCGACGCCAAACGAGATGAGGGCAAGTAGTATGGAAGACAAAACGAAGAGCTATATCGAGCTCACCACGGCCGCCTATCAGACGTTCGTGGATGCCGTGTCATCGGCAAACGAACGCGCGCTGAGCTACACGAAGTCGCTGTTCGAGATCACCACGCGTCCCTACGCGTCGACCGAGATCGCAACGTTGGCCCGTGAGAACTTCGACCGCCTCAACCAGATCGTGGCACTCTCGATCTCCGAGCTTCAGGCCAATGGCACGAAGGCCGCGGAGTTCAACGCCAAGGTGATGGAGCACGGCTCGAAGCTTCAGGAAGCGTACGTCGCCTCGGCGCGTGGCGCGGTCGACACGGGAATCTCGAACATGCAGTTCGTGCGGGATACGACGGCGCAGCAGATCGACGAGATCGCGAAGCGCATGGACGACGTCCGCGCGCACGCCACGGCGCAGACGAGCTCGAACTAAGAGCTTCAGGATAGCAGCGAGCGCGGTGTCGGCGCATCGTACGCCGACACCGCGCTCGTTCGCGTTTCTCTAGCTGTCGTAGTAAACCGGGAAGGCGACGGTCGCGTCGGCACCCGGCTGGCCGAAATTTCCCGTTGGCGGCTCGGCGGTGATCGTGCACGTTTGCGATCCGGAGAACTGATACTGAGCGCCGTTGAGCGGGAACGACAGCGTGTAGGTGTCCCCGTGCGGGCCACTCTGCGTCTGCGGAACGTATGGGCATGCCGCTGGAGCCGCGATCTGCTGATATCCGGGGTCGTAGTTCGGGATCGTCACCACGACCGTGCCGGCGAAGTAGGCCGGAACCTCAACATAACACTGCAGGCCGCCCACGCAGGTCGCGAAAAGTTGGCCGGATGACGATACGGCCTGGCCCGCATTTGGGCCGCCGTCGTACGCACCGCTGACCGTGAAGGTACCGCACGGCGTCGTCGTACTGTAACCGAGGCCGCTTTGCTCGCCGGTGCAATCGGGCGCAGCCGACGACGTCGGCGTCGCGCTCGCAACCGGCGTCGCGGTGGGCGCCGTCGTTGGTGTAGCGGTTGGTGCCGCACTCGCGGATACGCTCGGTGCGGGGCTCGGAGTGGCGCTCGCGGACGCACTCGGGACCGGCGACGGCTGCGGCAGCACGGTGCCCTGAGGATACACTGCAAGCAAACCGGAAGAGTATTGACCGAACGTGACGTTGATGCCCGTGAGCGCTGCCGTCCCGTTCGGAGAGACAATGAGCGTATAGTTCATGACCTGCGAATACGTCTGTCCTTCGCCCAGGTCGACGGTGGTCGTGACCGTTGCCGGATAGCGTCCGGCCGGGACGCTCGCGGGAAGCGTGAACGTAATCGCGAGCCACGACGCGGATGCGGCTTGGGATGTGAGATCGACTTGGGCGAGCGGCGTCGGCAACGGAGCTGCGGTTGCCGTCGCATCGTCCGCGCGCCGCGTCGTCGATGAAACGAGCGCGGTCTTTGCGGTAAGCGTCGCGTCGGCGCCGGTCGCAACGGTCACGCTCACGGGACAGCCCGTGGCCGCGCCAACCGAACCCATCGTGATCGTTCCCGTCACGCCGCCGGCCGACGGCAGCGCGATCGTCTGCGACGACGCGTCCGTCTGGATGCAACCTCTCGCAATCGCGGCAGGCAACGATGCCTCGAGCACCGGCCCTGGCCGCATGAGCGCCACGTTGCTGGAACAGGCGGCAACGCCGGCCGCACAAGTAAAGAGAACGGCAAACAATGCGACTCGCTTCATGACGCCATTATTGGCGTAGCCGCAGGCAACGAGTATGGGGGGCGGTCCCTACCTTTCGGTACGTTCCAACCCGTGCGACGTAGCTGGAAATCGCCTTAAGGAGCTTGAGTCGCAAATGCGAACGTGACGTTTCCGCTTCTTGTTAAGATAGGATCCTCATGAACGTTGAATCGCGCGCCGTCGCTCCGGACCCGACCCATCCGAAACCGCTGCTCGGCCGCGTTGCGGTCGTTACGGGAGGCTCGCGTGGTATCGGCTCGTCGATCGCAAGCGAGCTCGCCGCGAGCGGCGCGACCGTGGTCGTGAACTACGTTCGCGGTTCCGAGGCGGCGGCCGGCGTCGTCGCGCAGATCGAAGCGGCGGGCGGCACGGCATCCGCGGAAGCGGCCGACGTATCGAGCTACGAAGACGTCACGGCGATGTTCGCGCGCGTCAAGGAACGGTACGGTCGCCTCGACGTGCTCGTGAACAACGCGGGCATCCTACGCGACAAGACCTATCGCAAGATGCAGATCTCGGATTGGCACGCCGTGATCGATACGAATCTCACGAGCGTGATGAATTGCTGCCATCTCGCGGTGCCGATGCTGCTCGAGAACGGGTGGGGTCGCATCATCAACATCTCGTCGTTCGTCGGCCAGATGGGGAACTTCGGGCAGGCCAACTACTCCGCGGCGAAAGCCGGCATCCTCGGGTTCACGAAATCCCTCGCGATCGAGCTCGCGCGCTACAACATCACCGTTAACGCCGTGTGCCCGGGCTTCGTCGAGACCGAGATGTGGAATACCGTGCCGGAAGCGATTCAGGAGAAGATCCTCGAACGTATTCCGATGCATCGGGTCGCGAAACCGCAAGAGATCGCGCGCGGCGTGCGTTTCTTCGCGGTCGAAGGCGACTATATGACGGGCCAGTCGTTGAACATCAACGGCGGGATCTACATGGGCTGGTAAATGATTTCGGTTCGATTCCTTGGGACGGGCGGCGCGCGCTTCGTCGTCGCCAAACAAATTCGGGCATCGGGCGGGATGTGGTTCCGGTTCGAACCGAGCGACGGCGAAGAGGACGGTCCGGTCACGCAAATCCACGTCGATCCGGGGCCGGGCGCGCTCGTGCGAGCGACGCAATCCGTGCCGCCGTGCGATCCGGCGCAGCTCGACGCGCTCGCGCTCTCGCACAAACATCTCGACCACGCGGGCGATATCAACGTGATGATCGAGGCGATGACGGCCGGCGGCTTTCGCCGCCGTGGCGCGGTGCTTGCGCCGCAGGACGCGTTCGAAGGCGAGCCCGTGATCTTTCCGTACGCCGCGAAATTCGTCGCTCAGCAGACGTTTCTCGAAGAGCGCGGCGGCCCGTATCACGTGAACGACGTCGAATTGCGGACGTCGGTTCGCCACATCCACGGCGTCCAGACCTACGGCATGCACTTCCGCTATCGTGGGACGACCGTTTCGTATCTCCCGTGCGGGCGTTATTTTGACGGGCTCGC
>Ga0116227_10017161_pt1 | contig 10177 bp, 3 predicted proteins | sample S1TSphgellanicum_FD_89693 | JGI IMG/M metagenome (GOLD analysis project Ga0116227, IMG submission 89693) | Host-associated microbial communities from peat moss isolated from Minnesota, USA - S1T2_Fb - Sphagnum magellanicum MG | ecosystem: Host-associated > Plants > Peat moss > Unclassified...
CAAAGCACCATCCTTTAGAGTCGGATGGGCTCGGCACCGAACACACTGCAGCATTGTTTATTCTCGGTCTAAGGGTCCCTCGCCCCCTAACCCACCGTTTCCCCCCCCCCCAACGGTCCATCCCACCCCATGTGTAATTTCCTAGCTCACCACTTTTACCCCAACACGACACTTACCCCTGAAAAACATCATTCCACCCGTCCGATTCCTGATCCAACGCTCCTAACTCACTTTATCACATCTTTATTCCTCTCCCGCCCCAAGGTAACTTAAAGTAAATTAAAGTAAGATAAAGACAGACGAACTGACAAACGCGATCGATGGCTAACGTGTGTCTCTCCGCCACCACGACCCGCAGCGCCAAAATTATACAAAGGCCGGTTCTGCCATAGAATGCCTTTGCAACAAAATTGTCGTGTCACAGACAAACGCACGCACAGACGTAGTGAATTAATATAGTAGATTAGTCATTTTTGTCTTTTATTATTAAAATACTAATCATAAACTCAATCATACATTTGAAGATTTTTTTTTAGTGACCCTTGATAACATTTGAAAAACAAGTGAAAGGAACATGAAGTTCAATTTAAAAATATTATAGAAAGATCCACCTGAATTCCCAAGGTTTAACCCAAAGCCATGTGGGAAGTTGAGTCCCAATTCATGAGCAAGAGAACCAAAAGCCAAATGAATTATTATCAAAATTGAGAAGAACTACCAACACAAAAAAATTTCAATGCCCAACAACTAGCCCTTTTCGTGCATGGGTTAACCCGAATTTCACCAAGCTGGTGGAGATTTTCAAAGGAGGATCCTCAAGAGGTATAGGACTCAAGTTGGCAAAGATTCAAAGTTTTCAATGGCATCCATGATGGAAAGGTTGTGTATGCCTAACTTTTTGAAATGGAGATTATATCCACATCATGAAAATTGGTTACGACTTTGTAATCAAATTGGTTCAATCTAGTGTTGTCTGGATATATTTTTTAAAATCAGATATGCATCTGAATAGTTCAAAAATGATTTTTGGTTCACTTTGATATTTGGCCTTATACACAACTGCCAAATACTCAACATTATTGCTTCATTATGCATAACCTTATTTAGACTAGCACATATGGGTAGAATAGATATCCTTGGAGGTCACATTTTGACAATCCAAATATGCATTAGGTTTAGGGATTTATTATGTCATTTAATGTTTAAATCATGTAGCGTTTTAAGTGTTAGGAATTAGGGTTTTAAGAATTAGGGTTTGCAAAAGCTGGAACACAATAGACTGTTTGCACTTTGCAGCAGATCATTATTTTCTTTGAGTGCATAGTACGGGCACACAACACACACATTGATTCTAGGATTTTTGTAGGTACTAAAATCAGAAAATTGATATGCATAACCTTTGTGCACATTCGTCACTTTTTGAAAATTGAAAACCAAAATATTCATAACCAACAAATTTTTTTAAGTAAAATAATGTGTAATCAAATGGTGTAATAGATTTCAGATCTTTTTGAAATACATATCATTCTTCTATATATATATATTATATTGCTATCCACTAGATAAGCCTAAAATGTGATAACCAGACAACATTGGTTCAATCCTACCTTTAAGATATGCTTCAATGTGGTGGAGGAAGGTGAGACAAGAAAAATGCAATTCAAATCTGAACTTGTGCCAACATTAGGTGTATTTTGAAAGGCCTTCACATTTGACAAAGTCACATGTAATTCTCCATATTCATTTTTGGAACTAAATTTTGGTCTTTACATTTTTTGGTCATGTTTGTGACTAATTTGTGCTAATTGCTTCTTCATCCTTCCAATGGTCCAACAATTTTTAAGACTATTTTGATTCAAGAACAATGTTTTTTTCTCATTAGTTGCAACAACAAACAACTATGATATGAACTTAGAAATTTATATGTATATTTGAATTTATTAAGGTATATCTAGAAATATATTGAACAAACCCATTCTTGGGTAATACCACTAAGAATTACCTCAAGACTTCCTTGAATATAAATCTAGCCATTTATACTTTTGACCCTTTGCTTTAACTTTCTTTACAATTATAAATATATTTGTTCTCATGTTTAATTATCCATTGCATGCCAAAGTATAAGGGCTAAAATATTTATTGAAACAAGAAAAAGTGAGAATTGCTACAATTTTGGGTTGCTTATAATTATAGTGGCCTTTTTCATAATCACATTTTTTAACTTTGAAAAGTCATAACAAAATTATAGGTCTACCAAATTAATTATATTTTAAAAACCAGATAGAATACCATCAAAGATATTTTAGAAAATCATTTTTCATGAATAAGCCAAAACATGTTTCAAACTTTTTCTTTTTAACCAAAAAGTTCCCCAAAAAAAATCATTACATTCCTAAAACTTTTTCCAAATGTAATGATTCAGAACATCAAAATACAAAATACTCTTGACATCATTTAAAGTTTCAAATCTTTACAACCTAGCAAATGTATTCACCAAAAAATTATAATAAACTAAAAAACTATAATAAAAACCTTATTTAAGTGTTTTTTGTATGGTTTTCTAAAGTTTGATGGGTCCAATAATTAAAAGGTGTGAAGGTATGACATCCCTAATTGTACTACCCAAGATATTTATGCCTTATTGTCTAGGGTATATATCTAGAAATATAAATGTAGGATGGGGGAAATAATACCTAAGTAGGTAGGTAAAATAGGTAGGTTGAAAGTTAATAATAGGTAGGATGACCTCCTAACTAAACCTAGGCTAAGCTACGAATTAGGAAATAGCTTGCTATTATTTTAACCTACTTATGTAATAGGTAGGTAGATAAATGTGCCTAGGTTAATTTATTACATGTCAACCTACCTACCTACCTACTTAATGAATATATGCCCAATTAATAGGTAGGGTAGGATATGTTAATGGTAAATATAGGAGAGGTAGTTGAGAAGGTTGGTATACTATTACAAAAACATGGTTTTTTTTATTAGTAACATCATGACCAAAAAATTGTAATGTCAAATTTATTTGTCTAAAATGATTAATGAACTTTAATTTGATTAGAATCGAAATTAAGTGTGCTTGTTTCATCTTTAAAAACTAGTTATCTAGTCAAAACAAACAATGTGTTGAACACATGTTGTATGTGGCACCCACGTGGCATTAGTTGACTTGATTAATGTAACTACTATCACTATAATTAGTCACATAAATATGATTAATTATGATTGTGATGTTATTTTTTATGAAGTGGAAATATTAAAATAGATTTGATAAATATTATTTAATTATTTTTAAATTTAATTACTAAAAACTAAAACTGAATTATAAATGTCATGTTTTTATTTTTTGTTTTAATTAGTCACATAAAAAAAATAGGGAACAACATTTACAATACAACAAAATGACAAGTGAAAAAATGGAAGATCCAATTGATTTTTTAAAATGTAAAAGTAAATAATGTACATGTGAAATTTGAACTAATGTAATTTTTTCAAATTTGGTATTTAAATCAATAAAAATATGTTACAATTTCTTTTTTACAAACTTAAAGAAAAATGAAATTTAATTATGGAAATTTTTTAATTGAATTAATTTCAATACGAGAATTTCAGAAAGAAAATCCAATACACTTAATGTACTTGACTATTTGCCCAAATGAAAATATAATACTTAATGCAAGGTTTTACCATTTGGAAGTTTTGAAATGATGAAATTCAATTAAATGATGATTTAAATAAATTTCATTTTTGAAATTAAAATCATCCTAAACTTCATTGGAATTATGAAATTAAAATATACTAAATTGAATTATCATATTAAATATGTACATGTGTAAACAATGCATTATGAAACTATCCAATTACATATAATAAAATTATAATGCATGATATTAAATATATATATGTTTATATATTTTGGAATAATCAATTATATCAACTCGTGATGTGATGGTCAAATAGTAAAAACCTTTGATTGTGGCCAAAGAGGTCAAGGTTCAAACCCCACTTTGGACATATCATCATGACGAACCCCACTCACCAAACCTACAAAAAAAACTTTCAATAATATAATTATCCATAGTTCAATTTAGAATTGTAAAATAATACATTAATAAATGTAATTTAACTAACATCAGCACATCAATTAATAGTAGGCTAAATAGGTAGGTAGGTTGTATGTAAATAGATGGTTAGTACGAGTTTATTTACCTACCTACTTCTTACCTAAATAATGTAAGTACAAAATGTGAATTTAACACATGTGAAATAAAAATGTTCCCAAAAAATTTCACATTATATAGGTGTGGTGTATTGGTTAAAGATGTTCAAAGGCTGACATTGTATGCATTGACCACATACTTCATTCATAAAATGATGATGTCATGTCATTCGCAATTATTTGTCACATGCAATTTGTCATCCCAAAAAAAAGGGGTGTAAAATTATCAATAGATCACCAACAAATCATCAAATCCATGACCCATGTCTGTATATGTTATTATTATTATTATTATTATGATTTCTTACCATGTCACCATGATTATTTTTAATCATGTAAGTCATAATTGTAAAAAGTTCAAAATGAAAATTGAAACCTCACCTTGATAGACAAAATCCAAGGCCATAACCATATCATTTCCGGTTGTGACAAATAATGAGATAGCAAAAAAAAATAGAGGGATGTGAACTAGATTTAAGGAACCATTCACACCAAGGATTAGACTCTTTAATGGCAAAATATTTCTACAATGATGTCACAAATTGAACTTTTTTTTTTTTAGTTTTTATGACCTAGAAATATGTTGCATTAAACTATCATGTGAAGGTGTACCTAGAACAATTCCCATTAAAACTTCATTTTTTAATTTTTTGAAATCATTTTTAAAATTCTTTAAATAGCAAAAATAGTCTTTTAAGCACTTGCAAATGTTGTAAATGGTTCCTTATAGCCCAACTATAGCCAAAGACATGTATATTTCAAATTTGGTACATTATAATGTAATGTCATTACACAATTTCAGAATTACATTGAATGTTCTAATGTCTTTTAATTTGAAATTGCAAAAAAATATTATATTAATTTTTAGTGTTTATTTTTAAAAATTAGTGTATTTTTAAAATTAATATTTGATTTAAATTTGACTTATTTAAATTTTTATTCAATTTAGATATATAATTATTATATTTATAGATTTCTATGCATTAAATTAATTTTAGTATTTTGATGTGGAACAACATAAATTAAAGTATAATTTTACTAAATTGATATTTTAATCTCATAGTGATGAAATGCATTGACTTGGAGACATAGGGAGTTGAAGGGAAAAAGGGAACCTGTTGATGACTTTATGTAATTTTTTTGAATGTGTTTTTGTCAAGATTTAATAGTTGGAATTGAGGAAATCTACATACTTTGAGTGCATTGGATTATGCAATTGGTTAAATTAAGTAAGGAGTTTGGGGTATGGGCAGGGAAATACATGTTGTCTTGCCTATGGTGCTTGATGTCCCATAAGTGTAAAAAGGGGGAAAAGTGTGGTTAAATGTGTAGGGAAATGTTGTTGATGGTGGTGCTTAACATTGAACTCAATGCAATAATAAGGTGGGCTAAACCCATAGTTTACCTAGTCTATTGTCTAGAGGTTCAATGGATGTGTAGGTTGGGGTGTTGAGGTTATATTATCTTTTTCATTTGGTATCTAGAGAATGACAATAGGAAGGGTGCAAGTAGGAGGTGGGAAAGAGGTAGGTAGGAAGGGATAAACCATAGACATGTCCCAATAATAAACCTATCCACCCTTGGCCCCTTACTAGACCTTGTAGTTATAGGGGAGTTTTTGAGGGTTTTACTTGTGGTGCTTAATTAAATTGTTAAGGGAGGAGAAGGATAGAAAAGTGGTTCAAGGAAACCATTGGGTTATATCCATTGGGAATCCAAATAGTTATTTAATAGATTAAAAGATTGGAAGGAAAGGGGTTGAAGTGTGTTAAGACCCACTTGTGATTCCCTCCCGGATTGTTAAAGCCCACCTGATAATATTTTAAGTTCAGAAATAAAAGAAAATAAGAACAAAATGAAATACATTTTTGCAACTTTATATTGAACAAGTAGTCATTAGCAGAAAATTCTACAAGTGGTAGTACAAAATAAAGTACCGAAGTCTTATATTAGATTAGACTTGGTATAAAACTATGATACTTGAACATTCACAATTCAAGATCACTAAGCAAATAAATCTTTGAAATGAAACAAAACTATAATTTTGTAGTGAATAGAAAATAATTTCAAGAAGACATAAGAACTTGTATTACTTTCCACAAAGTGTACCCAAAAAAAAAAAGCTCCAATGAGCACAATCAAACCCATAGCTAAGTATCTAGGATAGCACCCCAAAAAACCCCTTACATACAGGCGTTGATTGCTTCAAGACCCTCTAAAACTGATGTAACTACATCATATCTACAAATCTACTAATTTTTTATAACCAAAAGTATTATCATTAAATTTTTGGTACTAAAAATAAGAAAATAATTCCAAGAATAAAAATTGGTAATGAAAGAAAATTAGTGGTAGAAAAATCAGTAATAGAAATCAATAATCAAATCTAGTAATGATTTTGCTATTCAATTAATTTGATATTAATTTTCTTGTACTAACTTTCTTATGTTAAATCTTTTGACCTTTAACATCATCATCCTTCCTTTTTATGATCATGTCTTCATGATCACTATTTTGGGCAAACATTATTTTACAATAGGAGAGTTGGAATATTGTCCTATTGAATGTTTGATACCAAGGTTAATGATGACATGGAATTTTGATTATTATTAAAAAAAACAAAAAAATCTTAATCATTAAAATCACTAAGTTTTACAACTAGATATCCTTTGCGACTAAATGGGTGAATCGACATGGGTTTAACAATTCGCTAGTCATTAACCACATATGTCCTTCCTAATTCATATGTAATTGTAAAGGCCAATTGCGTAACCTAAAATGTGTCGTTGTGAATATTGGAAATTTTTTGACACAACTTTTCAAAGGATAGAAAATCGATTGGCACTCAAAGCCTTGCTTTTCATTTTGAATTAGGGACAACTATTTAAACAAATGCATGATTAGGTGTTCAAGAGATGTTTACATCTAAACAAAATCCCCATTAGTTTACAAGAAATGCACCAGGGTGTGGGAGTAGGACATTTTTTTGTAGACATCAATATTAGGAAAATTTTGGATGTTAATTAAATAATGGTGGGCATAAGCATGGTAAAATGGACAATTAAATCTCCTTGGAAGTAAAAGATAAATAAAAAGAAACTCCATCATAAACCATTTGTATGTGGAATATTTTTATTTGAGTGATCAAATATAAGATAGTTCTTCACTATTGTGCATTAACTTTCAACCTCCACATTGTAAAAATAGGTTGAAAGTAGATATTTAAAAATACAAGTATATTTTGCAATCTACTTTCCATCTACTTTATACATTGTGGACTTTTGTAAAGTATGTGGTAAATAGGTTCTAACAAATAAAAAATGGATTTTTTTAATAGGGACCTTAAGAATACAATGATCTTTATATCCTTACCAAGTATTAATATGTTTCATTGAATTAGATGTGTTGAGGATTCTCAAATCACAAATTTATCATGACGTAAATGGGGTTACTTTTTGCCTACTTTTAAAATTTATTTGTTCTTAATATTTTGGAAGTAAAATTTTACAAATGTAATAGAGGGCATCAAGGATATTCTATCATATTTCCATCCATTTCAATGTTACTTTATCACATTTATATGCATGACATAGGAAAAAAATGGAGACATTCACTTTTTTTGTGTACTAAAACCATGCTTATGTTCTAGTTGCCAACCCTATACAAGGATGTTCTTCAATATTGCTAATGATGTGATGATTACCAACATATTAGAAATTTGGTAACTATTAACATTGCCAACTTGGCTACCACCTTGCTTGTAGAACTATTCATGAAATGGGGGTTGGATTTTATGGGCCCCATCAAGCTTGTTGGTTGGTATATCAACAATAAATACTTTTAGTAGCTACTAATGACGTTAACAAATGGGTGGAAGTTAAAACACTCTAGACAAATATTGTAACAATCATAACAAAATTCATTTATGATTTAAAAAAACTAGATTTGGATGTCCAGTCACATTGTGAATGATTAGGGTGTGCATTTCATCAATGTGGCAATTGAAATTCTCACTATTCATTTTTTGATGAAACACACTAATTCCATTACAATTACTATCCATAGGGCAATGGCCAAGCAAGATCATTGGACTATTGTTGACAAAATTGGTCAATGAAAAAATGACAAATTGGGATGAACATTTCCTCACAATCCTTTATGCCTAAAAGACAACCTTCAAGGTGACAACATGCCATACTCCATTTGAATTCATTTATGGACTCCACCTATTGATGCCTATAAAATATTTGTTCTCGAACACCAATTCACAAACATCCGAGGATTTTGCCCTACTTAAAATCTTGACAAGTAGACTTTAAAATTAGAGAAACTTTGGATGAAACAATGCAAGAGGCAATTGAAATTACAAGAAACAAATCCTTTTCCATGGGGATTATGTTATGTGGTTTCCAAAGGCAAGAAAAACACAACTAGGGAAGTTTTAAAAATAGTGGTTTGGCCCATTTAAGATTCAATTTTTGCTTCATAATAATGCCTTACTAGTTATACTGGACAAATTTGATCCCAACCCATATTGGTTATCATTAATAAACTCAAACCCTACATATTTTTGGGTTCAACTCCTAGAGGATTGGAAATTCAAATACAAGGGTGAAGGGATGGGATAATTAGGACACTACAAAAAAATTATCCAAGTTAACACCACATGAAGCCCATGTTGATTTTTCACTCCAAGAAGTGGGTAAACCAATAGAACCAAAATGTAATAGCAATTTGGAAAAATTGAAATATGCAACTACCAATTTCATTGAGATTCCAATCTCACATGTACATTTTATGGAGTTTTGTGAGATTTCATTCAGCAAGAGGTTGTTTTTGGATTTGAAACCACAAGGGAATCCAATGGGGTTTATTGTGGTGAAAAAGTCGATGGGAATTAGGATCCAAAGTGTAGTAGCTTGTGCCTTTTTGTCGAAATGATACCCATTCAATATTCATTGGATTTTGGAATTGTTATCAATTATTTCAATTTGATGTTGGTTTGCCAACACACACCACATAATTTCTTAACAACTTCTTTCCCCCAACCAAACCTTATAAGAAGGGAAACACCTTCTCATTTTGTCCTATTGAACATTGTCATTCTCTTTTGCATTTTTCTTTTGTAACTTGTGCTTCTAGTTTGGTTGAGACTAGGATGAGAAGCAATGTGAGCAAGGAGCAAGTGGAGAAGATGAGTAAAGAACATGCTAAGAAGTTGAGGTGAGGATAGAAGAAGAGGAAGAATAATTGGAATTGGAAAGAAGAATAGTAAAACCAAAATTTGGAAAATAAAATAAAAATGAAAATGATTGTGTTTCTTTCTGATAAAAAGAAGATGGGTTTTATCAAAATGGACACATGTTTGAAAAATGGGTTGTAAGTAGGGATGTTTTGTGGGTTAAACAAATTGGGATTTTTGGGCTCATGCACATTAAATTGGGCCTATTCATCCTCTTGTCAAGGAATTTATGTAGGCTTTAGTTTGGTTTAACCCAAAAGTTGTAGAATCAATAGTGCAAGGATTCTAGTATTCATTATTGAAAACATTGTGGGGACAATAATGTGCTTGTTGCAAATTAGAATGAACAAATTAATAACCATAAAATAGGTGGATGCATCATAGATGTGCATAATGATGCCATTTTTAGATATGGTGGTGCAAAAAGAAGGCTAGGTCTCCTAGTCACTAGTAGAAAAACATGGTTTTTTCAAGCCATTCAAGTTGATTAATTGGTTTTTTTCATTACTCAATGTCCATTTTGACTAAAGGTCCATCATATGAATGGACATTATAATTATTGACTGATCAATTTGATTAGTGATGACCATGGGTGAGTAATAGTGGCATTTGCCACTATTACCAATATTACGCTAATAGTGGCATGTCCAGATTTTTATTAGTGGCACCAAAGTGGCACTAGTACTAGAGTGTAGACAAACTCCATATAGAGC
>Ga0116227_10017163_pt1 | contig 10176 bp, 7 predicted proteins | sample S1TSphgellanicum_FD_89693 | JGI IMG/M metagenome (GOLD analysis project Ga0116227, IMG submission 89693) | Host-associated microbial communities from peat moss isolated from Minnesota, USA - S1T2_Fb - Sphagnum magellanicum MG | ecosystem: Host-associated > Plants > Peat moss > Unclassified...
AAAAATTTTAAAAAAAAATAATTTTTTAATTATTTTTTAATAAAAAAAAAAAAAAAAAAAACTAAATACTCATTTGTTATGGTATATGTTTCCATAAATGGAAATTTTAGTTTTTTTAAAAATTTATTTATTTATTTATTTATTTTAATTTTTTAAACCATGAAAGACAAACCTTTCTCAAAATGTGAAAATTGGTTTGGTTCTTGAATTGGATGTTAGGTGAGAACTTGAGTGGTTGCCATTAGGCAATGTTCACCTCCAATCTAATTCTCACGGTAGTTCTCATCACCGGTTCTCATAGAGAACCAAAGCTCATTTTTAACCAACATGTGAAAACTGCCCAACATTGGTTTATACCTTTTGCAACTTCTTTTTCACCAAGTTGTAGAAATTCACAAAAAAAATTTGAAACCAATGTTTTCGTTTAATCCTTACATATATATTTTCAATACTTTATATTCATTTTATGTACATTTATTTCATATACACATGTACATAATAATATAATGTGACATTTTTAAGGTCATAAGAGCCTTATGTTGACTTGTAAATATTGATTCTAATTTTGTTTTCTTTGAATCATCAATTCAATTATGCTATATCATCTTGCTTAGGTAACCCATTCTTTTAAAACAAAACACCAAGGAGGTGGGTGTGGATCCTAATGCATGTTTGCATTCAATATATTGAAATTAAAAGACCTATAAAATTAGATTAATTAACAAGAAAATCAATCTGAATTTCTACTTAAAATCACAACTTTGTGGTTCTTCATGCCACCCCAAACATAAAAAATGTTAGGCCAATCCATGGCCTCCACCTCTTTTCCACACAATGGTATTAGCATCAATGCATCCAAAGTTTTGAAATTTAATCTGCTTCTACAATCACTTTTCACCCAATTGTGTTTTGAAATTTTCACCTTCACAAATAATTGTGTTAGATGGAATGAGCAACACTTGAACTACTAGATGTTGGTTAATGTAGGCCAAGCAACAAAAAACTCATTTAATGTGGAAACAAAATGTTCAAGCACCTAACATCAACTTCTTTTCATATTCTATCACAAAGTGTCCACAAATTTAACAAGTTCACCTCTTGCTTTATCAAATTTTCTAGTTCATTATAACTAAACTTGATGAGGAATATATAAGTTAATCCTACGTAAGTTTCCTTCTTTCTATAACATTAATTAGATAATGCTTAGGAATGAATATGTGAACAATAATAAAACAAACACACAATGCCATGATCTAGCTTTGCCTAGATTTTCATAGTAGTAAACTCTACCTCCTAAAAAGTCAAAAGAGAATGTCATGTCTACATATACAAGTGAGTACTATAAAACTTTGGTTAGGTCCACTTAGGGCCTAGAGGTTTCATGGGTCTTGCTTGGGCTACCACCAATGCTACAAATTGAATATTATAGATGAATGTACTTGTCTTTTATGGTTGTTGATTTTAATTTGCAAGGCCCATTTTCTCTTAACACTCATGTTGCAAGGTTTGAGTTGGAATTATTTCTTTGAAAGGGCTCTCATTTACATGGAATTCCATTTGGTTTCCATTTTGTCTACTTTGAATTCCTCTTTATTACCAATTTGCATACACACAATTCCATGTTGTCTTTCAACTTCATTATTTGAATTTGATTTTATAACTTGTTTTCAACCCTAGCTTAACATACATAGCCATTTGCACACCCCATAAATTTTGAGGGTTGCCAATTTGACACATTTCAATTACTTAAAAATCCTTCATGTGACATACCAAATTTGAAAAATATAGAAAAAAAGAACATTGGCCACAAAGGACTAACAAAATGTTGTAACTAGTTTTGATGTCCTATTGAGGTGCCTTTTTTAGGATTTTTACTTGTTGGGACATGCAATCATCTATTGTTTCCACTTTTGGATTCTACCAATTCCACTTGGGACCTGAATCAACAATGGGGAACGTTCTTGTGATGTGAATCGATAGTGGGGAACAATCTTTATTATTTAGGGAACATTCTTATGATGTGAATCAAGAGTGGGAACACCAATTATGCTATGGAACACACCTTAATCAAATAATGTGTTAACTATGGAATAAAAGAAATGCCATCACCCCTAACCATAGGAATATTCCAAAAATGTCCAAGTACCTTACCCTACCTCAAAGTTGATGCTAAAATATATAGATTTTATAACCTTTAGCCAACTTAAGGTTGACCACATGCCTAAGGTGCACTACATGTGCTGAAGTGCAATTATCTAAAAGCCTAGTTCATTCAACCTTAGAAAATTTAATATTTAAAAAATTATTCTATTTAGACATTGGCCATGAAAATCAAAGAACCTATAGTTTCAGGTATTTAAAAATTTTCAAAATGAAATAACCATTAGGTTTGAGTATTTCTAAAAAATAGATTCAATGAACGGTCAAATTTGAGTATTTCAAAAACTTAAAAAAATTGTCGAGTTTCATGAAAAAACCAACAAAGGCCTGACAATATTAAAAGCAGATATTTTATTTTTTCAAAAAAAACCAAAAACCAATATATATATATATATATATATATATATAATAATAATGTTTTTTTTATAACCATAGTTATATATCAAAACCAAGTATTTTTTTTTTTTTGATATTTGCAATTATCAACCTTGATACTTAGCATGATATTCACTAGGGTTTTGGTGCAAATTCTAATACCTACGACACATTAATATTGCAAGTGAAAACCTATGTGTTATATTTCTATATTTCTTACAAACCATAGCAAAATTGATGATGCATTTTGCAATTGATCTTCAACCAATAATATTAATGACATCTTATGCATGTAAATCAACAAATGATTTGAAAGTAAAATTTGAATTTTGTAGCTTCCAAGGAGAGAAATTACAATACAAATTTTATGCATTTTTTGAAAAGAATTATTAATTAAAAGGGAAAATTTCCCTTGCATTAACATAGCACAATTTAACCAAGTTGAAACCAAAACTTTTGAAAAACAAATCATAACAAACATAACTACTACAACCACTTGCTAAAACCAAAGCTTAAATGTCAAATTTACACCTAATCACCTAGAATTGAGTCTAATTTCTAGAATTGGAACTAGAGTTTTTTTTCCAAGAACCAAACCTAGGGTTTCAATTTTGTGTGGAATTGGAATCAAAATGTTTAGACCGATTACTTTTGAAAAAGAAAATTGCAAAAAATTGCAACAAAACTAGTGGAAGGGGCTAACCAAATGTTAATTGGATGTTAATTGTTAGTTCTAAACAAGGTTATTGGGAACTAGACTAGAAGTAGGTTTGATTTCCAAAGCCAAACTTGAATCATGGCTATAGTGATCTCATTCATTTATGAAAGAATTTGTTCCAAACTTGTAATGAAACTGTGTATAGGTGATGCATAAACAATCAATTGGTAATAACCATATGATATAATAAACATCAAAAAATTTATACAAGTTTCAAAATAATATCAAATCAAATATTCTTTGTCATTGCCCTCTTTACATTTTGTTTGGCATGTTGCCAAAATCCATGAAATGTAAGCATACTTGTTTGAAGAATGCAAAGAATGGAGTACTTGGACAAGCTCCATTTACTCTTTCATTCCATATGAGTTTTGAAATAATATTGGCAAATGAGTTTTTCTTTAATTATTCAAAAATCATCAAATTGAAATCATTAACACTTGAAAAAATGTAATTTATGAATTGAAATCCAAACATGCAAGGATAGCATTGGAAATCAAAATCTCTCCAATAAAGCGCGGCTTGTAGTTGCCACATTCTCAAATATAACATGATAAATGAGATACTTCATAATTTGTTTTACTTCATCTTTGAAAGAAACTTTTGGTTGTAATGCAACAATTGGCATCCACAATGTTGATGCCCATGTATCATCTTTTATAATGCTCATTTTAGCAAGTTTCTTGTGCCTCAATATAATATGTGCACAATTTGTCGATTTCTTTCCACAAGTTGAATTTCACAATTATAAAATATGCCTTCTATATGGAGAAGTCTCTATCATGTTCAAACTATCATGTTCAAACAAAGGAATTTTACCACATCCACAAACAATTTTTCCTAAAGCCCCTTTTGCCCCAATTTGCAAAACTTCAAGAAATATTATAGTATTTAACTTGGTTAGGCACTAAAGAATTACATTTTCAAATTAAAAAAAAAAAGATTTCATGCCAAAAATCTGAAAGAAAATCTCAAGCACATTAGATTTGTCATATAACATAATGTTAAATTGTAAAAATATTGTTACTTTTACTTCCAATTGTAAATGACTACAAAATAATAATTATTAGGCACCTTGTTGCAAAATCAAGCTAGGCAATATGGTGTGAAATAATGATAGACACATTTTGAATTTTCTTTTTTTCATATTTTCAAACAAAGAAGAAATAAATTCAAACAAACCCATAGAAAAGACAACAAGAACCCATCCCAATAATTGAATGAAAAGAACCTATGATCTTTCAATTGATATTATAATGAATTTTTTTCCTTCTTCAAGCGGTCCCTTTTTAAAAGTTAGATTTACTAGAAATGAAAAAGATGTTTCGTTATTTGATGTGCATCAATTTACTTTTTGTGTCATGATTTTTTATGTTACATTTCGTAATTTGAAAATATGTTTAATTAAGATTTATATATTTATTGAAAACTGACTAATATTAAACTTCTTTTGTCTTAAAGTTATTTTATAAGTGATAAAATGGGAATTTCCAATGAATTGATTAAAATAAAGTTGGAAAAGTTGCAATCCAATCTTATATCACATTATAATGATTATGATACAATCATGATGTGCAATGATAATATAGTTTCCCAAGCCATGAAAATGCACACATGATATATGTTAGATGAAATCATTTTATTTAAATATTTGAAAAGCATTACATGTAATAACAATTTATAGATTGACTACAATAAAATTTAAAAGTTTTTTCCTTGTATTGAATGTTTTTCACATCAAAGCATCTTGATTTTTTCCCACAAGTTGTATTGGGAGTTCCAATGTTTTTGAAAAATAATAACATCATATGTAACCTTATTTTTTTAATTTCTTTTTATAAATGTAATTTTCTTAAAAATCACAAATAAATAACATATGGACTATTGCAATTGCAAATGATTAATGATGTAGATGCACAAAAGCATATTTGACAAATCATAAACTTGTATACATTGCATTTAAAGTACATGATCATCTCCCCTTATTTCATTTCCTTGGTGCTAATGCATTAGTCACCATTACAACAAAATTATTAAAATACAAATTATTACTTTGTGGAGTTTAGGATATGATTTATTGAAATCCCCTCTTTTCCCCTACCCTTTGGCCTAAGACAAATTCAAGAATAGTGTATGGGTTGAACCAATTTTGAACTTAACATTCATGAGTACATGAAAATTAGGGGCTATATTTTTAATATTTGGAAAGACTTAATAAAAAATAGGTCCACAATCAAATTATTTGATGAAAGGAGATAATTTATAATATAATTACATAAAGTTGAACATTTAAGTTGATTTCAATAGTTTAATTGTTATAAAATTGTGGACAAACTTTATTTTAGGCTTTTGTTTAATCATGTGCATTGAAAAATAAAAAAATCAAAGTTGAGCATGACATTGTATGATTTAATCAATTACAAATGACAACGTATTAATATTTACATATATACTCTTTATGTGTAATGATGCCTTAACAAAACAATTCAATAAACCAAAAGTTTCATGAACCTCGTTAAATGTCTTACAAATTTACATTAAGCCAAAAGTCCCATGAACACCTTAAGCTAAATGTGTTGTGAACATCCTAAGCTAAAAGTCTTATGCAATCAACGATAAGCCAAATGTATTGCAAACAAGATAATGCAAATGTCTTTGAGCCCAATATGAAGTAACCTTAAGCCATAGAAGCAAGAACATGATTTAAAGATTAATGTATTTTGGGTTAGTGTTACCCTAAGAAATTTGTATCCTAACCTAAGAAATCTTACTCCAAGCCAAAACATGTCTTGGCTTGAGCATTTTGACTGAGGGTTAGAGTTTTTTTGGCATCTTGGCCTAAGGTTAGCCACTTTGGCCTAGTTTTAAAATAATGTCCCATCTTGCTCTTTTGTATTCCATATCACATTAATCATAGGTACATACATCACATTATCAAATTGTTAAAACCATGTACAATCAATGGAAAGTATTTAATTTTTTAAGATATTATTCTTGTTGAACACTACATATATGTATATATAAATTAGTCTAAATTGAAAGTGTGTTAAACTTTTACACCAAAGGAATTTTAATTTCAATGGTTTTAATTAGTTTCAACTAATTAATTCGAAACAATTTGTATGTTTCCTCTTAGTATCTATTTTCATTTTGCAAAACCATGTAATTTTAATTTTTTTGAAAGTAAAAAAGGAGAATAAAGTGGCATCTACAAATTATCATGAACTTCTTAATTTCATTTCAAAAACCTACAAATCTTTGTATCTATGAATGACATGGGAAGGTAAATAATAGATAGCTAGTTAAGGTCATGGAAATGTAGCTTCATTGACCTCCTTGAACAATTTTGTATCGATTTTTATCTCTTTGTTGTCAACCCTTGGAAAAAAAAAATGTGTGGCCCCACTTGTCTCAAAGCTTCAAAGTCCGAAAACATGACTTTGTGAAATTTAATTGGTTTAAATAATCAAAATGTTTAATTTTACATAAATATTCATTTTTGACTATTGGGAATTGGGATTGAACAAGAATTTGACTTGTGAATTTTTCACCATTTAGAATTTTGAAATTTGGAACTTCACAATATAACCATAACTCAAGAAATGTTTTAATTATATGTTTTTGTTTGCAACTTCATTGAATCTTATCGTCACATATAGTATCCACCTAATGTTATTTTAAAAGATTCTTCTTGATAATAACACATTTATTTTGCATTTATAACTTGTGTGCCCTAATATAATTGAAATTAATAAAATCTTATGTTAGTCATAGTGAATTTTGTCAAATTGTAGAAGTCAAAATGTTTGCTAATGGGAAATTGAAAAGTCTTGCTAATGACATCCTTCTCACGACAAGGTTTGCTCATTGTTGTAGTTTTGAGGTAGATTACTAATGTTTGTTGTTTCAATTTGTCAAGTAAGTTGATTGCCCATCATGCACAAGAGGACTTAAACAAATTTGGCAAGATGCAAACCAACTAAGGAGCACAAAAACTCAATGTAAGATGAGCTATTCATATAAGGTCTAAACAAGAAAGCCTAGGCTTTTGAAAAGAATATTTCCAAAAGCCCATGATATTTAAGATAACCATGTGAATACTCTCATAGCCAAGGTTTGAATAGATTAGGGTTTTGAAATATTCCTTTGTCCAAGGTCAATAAAACTAGGCTTCTAGAAAACATCATTCATATCATAAGGTATTTTCACATGCAAGATACTTGCGCTATTGGAAGGAATATTTTCAAAAGCATGGGCCAGTTAACCTTGGCCAAGGTTAAGAAGTGTGAACTTGTTTAAAATATTTATCATAACTAGGGATATTCCACAATTACTTGCCATAGTTTGGAAATGGACATTTCCAAAAGCGTGGGCTAGTTGTTAACCTTTGACAAGTTTAGAAACCTAGGCTAGCTAACCCAAGCCAAGGTTAGGAGATTTGGGCTAGCTAACCGTGGCAAAGGTTTAAAAAGCGTGGGCTAGTTGTTAACCTTTGACAAGTTTAGAACCTAGGCTAGCTAACCCAAGCCAAGGTAAAGAGATTTGGGCTAGCTAACCCAAGCCAAGGTTAAGAGATTTGGGCAAGCTAAGACTTGACATAGAACCTTAATTCTAATGGAAGACTATCCATGGAAAACATGGGCCTCTTAACCCTTGATGTAGGAATACTTCCATAGCCAAGGGTCTTCCCAACCCTAGTTATGGGAATATGGTGATGGGTATCATGGCCAATGGTAGAATTAGGCCCACTTAGCCCTGGTGGACCTAGGCTAGGCTAGGCTAGGCTAGGCTATCCTTCCTTCAACTCAACTATGTGGCGGCTACCTATCCCTCCAAGCCTTCCCATCATCACGTGCTCCATGTTGAAAAAAATTCAATATTGTTCAGCAACAAAAAAAGAAAAGCCTTCACTTGATTTAGCCCACTAGGGTACCAGGGTCCACTTGAACAAGCCGGGTCTTCGTCTTCATTGGTCTGGTCTGGTCTGGTCCAAGAAGCCTTGTGATGACAGACAAATGGACTTTTCCAAAGTGGGCTGGGCTGATGATTCCTTTACTGACGTGCGTGGACGTCAAAGGCCAGTATCTACATACGTAATGGTACTGTGGGTCCTACAAAACGTGGCCCGCTGTCCCCGGCCCACTTGTGGTCGTGGGTGTGACGGCCCCATGTTCCGTTGCCGGAGAGCGGGGTCCCGGAGATTCCGGTCCCAACAAAGTCGTCATGCCCGTGATCCCTCTCCTTTCCTTCCTCTCTCTTCATTAATGCACATGTTGAACAGATGGTGAAATCTAGGTCCCAATATTACTTAGGTGTCCCTTCATGGAGTGTAACATTTGTCATTTATAAACCCCCCCCCAAAATATTATTAAATTATAAATTTATTTATTTATTAAAAAATAAATTTACATAAATAAATTTATAAATTAAAAAAAAGAAAAGAAAAGAAAAGAAAACCAACAACATCCATGTTAATGAAATTATTACCACTTATTTGTTTGTTTGTTGTTTTTGCACATGACATGATAACAATGTAATAGTTGGTCATGTGAAATACGATCGCATCATTTTTAATGGAATGTCATTTTTTTGTGAAATGGAACCATGGAATGTGCCCCCATGTTTTTTATGTTGTTGTGGTGTATTAACATTTTCTTTTCTTGTGTTTTAGGCCCCCATGTCAATGAAATTATTACCACTTTGTTCATGTTGTCATTACCTACACATGACATGACATGACATGACATCAATGTAGTAAGTAGTTGGTCATGTGAAATATGATCCCATCATCCTTCAATGAAATGATAATTATTTAGTGAAATGGAACCATGGAATGTGCCCATGTTTTTTGTTGTTGTGGTGGTGCATTAACATTTTCTTGTGTTTTAGGCCCCCATGTTAAGGAAATTATTACCACTTTGTTCATGTTGTCATTACCTACACATGACATGACATCAATGTAGTAGTCAGTCATGTGAAATATGATCCCATCATTTTCAATGGAATGACAATTATTTAGTGAAATGGAACCATGGGAGGTGCCTATGTTGTTATGTTGTTGTGGTGCATTAACATTTTTTGTGTTGTTAGGCCCCCATGTTCATCAAATTATTATCACTTGTTCATGTTGTCATTACCTACACATGACATGACATTGATATAGTTGGTCATGTGAAATACAACCCTCCCATCATTTTCAATGGAATGACAATCATTTGGTGAAATGGAAACGATTGAATGTGCCACCCCATGTTTTGTTGTTGTTGTTGCTCTTGATTATCACTTGTTTGTGTTGTAATTACCTACAAGTGACATCCATGTATGTGGTCATGTGAAATACGACTCTCCCATCATTTTCAATGGAATGACAACCAATTTATTTAGTGAAATGAAACCATGGACGATTTAGTGCCCATGTTTTGGTTGTGTGGTGCACTATCAACACTTTGTGTTGTTAGGGCCGGCCCCATTGTTGATGGGATTTCTCCTCCCTCACTTGCTCATTGTTGTTGTTGTTGTTACACATGACACAAAACATTGATGTATTGGGTCATGTGCAAATACGACTCTCCCATCACTTTTCAATAGATTTGAAGAATATCTTGCGTCTTTTGAACCCCGGTTTGAAGGAAGCGATAAAATTTGTCATACGTTTGTGTCTGCGTGTTGGTGGTGGGCACCTCATGACCCCATGTAGCAGAGTAAGTAGCTCAGCTGCCAACTTTTTCCAAAGGCAAAGTAATGACACTGCAAAACTCTCTCTCTCTCTCTCTCTCTCTCTCTCTTTCACACACACACACACACATTCATGCTAACTAGATTCTACCCTAAGTTCCTGCAGTAGCCAAAAATATAGAAGGATGACAGATATTTTTACTAAAAAAAAAAAAAAAAAAAGTTACATATTTTTTATTTTCACAACC
>Ga0116227_10017164_pt1 | contig 10175 bp, 7 predicted proteins | sample S1TSphgellanicum_FD_89693 | JGI IMG/M metagenome (GOLD analysis project Ga0116227, IMG submission 89693) | Host-associated microbial communities from peat moss isolated from Minnesota, USA - S1T2_Fb - Sphagnum magellanicum MG | ecosystem: Host-associated > Plants > Peat moss > Unclassified...
CACCTGATGCGCGTCCTCGACGCGGTCGCCCGCCATGCGCGCGAAACCGGTGGCCGTCCATTGATCCCGCCGCCGCCGGCCCCGCTCGCCGACGTGATCGTCGAGCTCTCGGCGATCTCTCCCCCGGTCGCCGGGCGTCTGGCTGGCGACACCGTCGCCGAGATCCTGCGCTGGCCGGTGGAATGGCTGCAGACGCGCGGGCTCACCGTCGGCAAGGCGACCCAGATCGACTGTCGGATCCCCGGGCGCCAGTAGCGTCTCAGGCCGTCGGAGCGATGCGGCTACCCTCGACGCGACATATGGGTGTGACGCTCGATAAAGTGCCCCTTTATCGAGCGCTGCGTCGCGCCGAGCCGTGGCCGCGATGGCGTCAGCCGGTAATCACCACCGGGTTCCCCGACGGATCGCGCACAACGAGGCTGCCGCCCTGCGTCGTGAACGGGATTCGATGCGCGGTCAGCCGATCGGCGATCGCCTCGCGCGCGGCCTGGTCCGGTACCCGCACCCGAAACTCGCGGAGGCCGGTCGCATCGGCCGGCGGCGTCGGTGCGTCGATGCCGGCCCAGATGTTGAGGCCGACGTGGTGGTGGTACCCACCGGCCGAGACGAACGTCGCCATCCGCCCGTAGCGGGTCACGAGGTCGAAGCCGAGCGCATCGACGTAGAACGCTTCCGCGGCGGCGAGGTCCGCGACCTGCAGGTGGATATGCCCCATCGTCGTCCCTGACGGGAGCCGGTAGGGGCCCGAGGGCGTCGCCAGTCCGTGGAGCGTCGACAGGAGGCCCTGGATGTCGAGCGCCTCGGTCGTCATGCGCACGCGACCGCCGAGCCGAGGCCAGTCGGCGCGCGGGCGGTCGGCGTAGATCTCGATCCCGTTGCCATCGGGGTCCGCCAGGTAGACCGCCTCGCTGACGAGGTGATCGGAGAGTCCCCGGATCGCGGTGTTGGTCTCGGCCAGGTGCTGGAGCGCGCGCGCGAGGTCGACGCGCGTCGGCACGAGGATCGCGAAGTGATAGAGCCCGGTCGTCCCGGCGACGGTCCGCGCACCGCGACGCGCGGTCAGCGCGAGCAGGTCGTGCGCATCGGCGGCGACGCCGAGCGATGCGGTCGCGCCGTCGCGGCGTCGGACGTCGAGGCCCAGCCGGTCGCGGTAGAACGCGATCGACCGATCGAGGTCGGCGACGGTCAGCGCGACGGTGCCGATGGAGGTCGAGTCCGGCAGCCCGGGACGCCGGGGTGTTCCGTCGGATGCCGCGTCTGGTGCCACGTACCCTGACGATGCCATCGCGGAAATCTACTGCCCGACCACGGGCTCGGCCGACTCCACGACTGCCGGATCGAGGGCCGCCGCGTCGCGGGCCGCGGCCTCGCGCCCCGTCGGGTCGCGGGCGGCGGCATCGCGCGGCGGTCCGGTCGCCGGGCCGTCCTGGCGGGCGTACGTCTCCATGTCCAGCCCGAGGAAGAGCGTGCCGCCCACGAGGACCGCGCCACACCAGAACGGTACGCCGGGGACGAATGTGTCGTAGAGCCAGCCGGCGCCGAGGGGGAAGATGACGCGGGCGATCCCGCCGAACGTCTGTTGGGCACCCATGTAGACGCCCCGTTCGTCCTGGGGGATGACGCGGGAGAGGAGCGCGGTGACGCAGGGGAACATGAACGCCGTGCCGAGCGGGAAGAGCGCGACGGTCAGGGCGAGGACGGGGATCGACCGGGAGAGCGGGACGGTGATGAGACCGATCACGAGCATCACGGTGCCGATCCGGGAGAGGCGCGGCTCCCCGAGCCGGTCGACCGCCGGCCCGAGCAGCACGGCCCGCGAAATCACGGAGATGACCCCGACGTAGGTGAAGAAGTAGCCGATCGTCGCGGTCGTGACGCCGAAGCGGAAGTTCAGGAAATAGGCGAGGATCGACGTCGCCCCGTAAAACGCGCCGATGGCGATCGCGTAGATCCAGATCAGCCGCGACGCCGGTGCGTCCGGGTGGCGCACGATCTGCTCGACGACGCTCCACGAGCGGCCGCGTCGCGTCGCGGCGCCTGCCGCGAGCGGGACGTGCGACTCGCCGAGCATCCGCCAGACGAAGTACATGTTGACGAGGCAGATGATCGCCGCCAGCACGCCGGGCGCGCTGCGGCCGAGCATCAGCGGATGCGCGCCCGTCGAGAGCGGGATCCCGCCGAGCAGCACGGCGAGCGAGCCGAGGGCGGGTCCGATCGTGATGCCGACGTTGGTCGCGGCCGAGAGCCAGCCGAGGGCCTTGGCGCGGTCCTTGGGGACGGTGCAGTCGGCGACATAGGCCTGGATGACGCCGACGGTGCCGCCGCCCGCGCCCTGGACGAGTCGCGAGAGCAGCAGCATCCAGAGCGAGTTGGCGAAGCCGAAGACGACGAAGGCGACGGCCGACGCGCCAAGGGCGATCAGGAGGGCCGGGCGTCGGCCGTAGCGGTCGGAAAAACGGCCCCAGTACGGGGCCGAGAGGAGCGTCGCGAGGCTGAACGACGCGACGAGACACGTATAGACGAACGCGCTCGCCCCCAGCGCCTTGGCGTAGTACGGGAGCAGCGGAAGGACCAGGAACGTCCCCATCATGTCGACGCCAGCGGTGATGATGAGGACGAGCAGCTTTTTGTTCAGAGAGCTCCCTGGGCGTGCTGGACGATCAAATCTAACGCTCCCATCTGCCGAGCGCGGCGGGCGCCGGCGACCGGCCCCCGCTGCCGCGGATCAGCGCGACGATCGTGAGGGCGTACGGGATCATCGACACGAACTGCGACGGGACGGCGCTGGTGAGCTGCAGATGCAGCTCGAGGGTCTCGGCCGCCGCGAAGACGAGACAGGCGACCCCAACCCGGAGCGGTGCCCAGCGACCGAAGATGACGGCGGCGAGGGCGATGAACCCGCGCCCGGCGGTCATCTCGTCGGTGAACTGATGCTGGTCGAGCGCGAGATAGGCGCCGCCGAGTCCGGCGAGCGCGCCGGAGAGCAGGACGGCGACGATCCGGATGCGCGCGACGTCGATCCCCGCCGCGGTTGCCGCGTCGGGTCGTTCGCCCGCCGCGCGAAGGCGGAGGCCGAACCGCGTGCGGGCGATCGCGGCGGCGAGCACCGGCATGACGAGCAGGCCACCGACGACGAGCGGATCGAGCCCGCCGAATCCCGGGATGCGCGGCGAATTCGAGGAACTGCCGAAGGCGACGCGGAGGGCGAACCGGGTGGCGCCGACGGCGAGGAGGTTGATCGCGATCGCGGTGATGATCTGGTCGGCGCGGGCGCGCACGGTGGCGAGCGCGAAGAGCGCGGCCGCCGCGGCGCCGCCGACGGCGCCCGCGGCGACGCCGCCCGATGCGCTGCCGGTTGCGGCCGCACCAAATGCCGCGGCGCAGGCGCCGGTCAGCATGTACCCCTCGAGGCCGAGGCTCATCATCCCGCCCCGCTCGGCGACGACGCCGCCGGCGGCGGCGAGGAGATACGGCGTGGCGATGCGCAGCAGCTGCGCGAGGAGCGCCAGCGCGACGAGGCCGACCGAGGGTGCGCCGGGCATCAGGCGGGCGGCTCGCCGAGTCGACGGGCGACGACGGGCGTCGCGGCCGCGACGACGAGGATGACGACGGCCTGGAGGACGTCGGCGATCTGCTTTGGGACGACGGCATGGATCGCCAGTCCGCCCTGCGAGAGCGTGGCGAAGGCGAGCGCGGCGAGGACGATGCCGATCGGCCGTCCGCGGCCGGCGAGGGCGACGGCGATCCCGAGGTATCCGCTGCCGCCGGCGAATCCGTCCTCGTAATAGTGCTTGTAGCCGAGGACGAAGTTGGCGGCGCCGAGTCCGGCGAGCGCGCCGCCGACGATGAAGGCGCCGACGCGAGTCCGGGCCACGGAGATCCCGGCGGTCGCCGCCGCCTCTGGTGCCGAGCCGACGGCGCGGATGGCGAACCCCGGTCGCGACCGGACGACGAGCCAGCCGGTCGCCGCAACGACGAGGAGCGCGAGGAGCACGGTCCAGTTGGCCGCCGATCCGCGCAGCGACGGAACCAGGGCGCCGAGTCGAGGGACGGTGCCGGCCCGGATCGTGGGCGTGTGCAGCGTCTCGGGGACGTGGAGGTGCGCGGCGACGGCCCAGTTGAGCGCCGAGAGGACGATGACGTTGAGCATGATCGTGGTGATCACCTCGTTGGCGCCGGTCCTCGCGATCAAGAGGCCGGGGACGGCGCCGACGAGTGCGCCGCCGGCCGCCGCGGCGAGCAGGCAGATCGCGACTGCGAGCGGCGCCGGCGTCGTCGGAGCGAGGAGCATCCCGACCGTCCCCGCCGCGAATCCCCCGGCCGCGAGCTGTGATTCGGCGCCGATGTTGAACATGCCCGCGGCGAGCGGCACCGAGACCGCGAGGCCGGTGAAGATCAGGGTCGTCGCCTTGTAGAGGACCTGGCCGGTGCCGTAGCCGTTCCCCCAGGTCCCCTCGAGGAGCAGGCGATAGACGGTCGCCGGCGCCTGGCCGACGGCGAGGATCAGGAGGTCGCCGGCGATCAGGGCGATCGCCGCCGCGATGGCGACGGGGAGGACGGCCTCGGTCAGGCGCTGGCGACGGAGAGCGGCGACCGGCAGCACTATCGGGCCCCGGTCATCGCGTCGCCGAGCGCGGCGAGCGTGACGTCGCCGCGCGTGAACGTCGCGACGATCCGGCCGCGCAGCATGACGACGATCCGGTCGGCGAGGGCGAGCAGCTCGGTCAGCTCGGCGGAGACGAGGAGAACGGCCCGGCCGGCGTCGCGTGCGTCGCGGAGTCGGGCGTGGATCGTCGCGACGGCCCCGACGTCGACGCCCCGCGTCGGATGCGCGGCGAGCAGCACCCGCAGTGGCGTGTCGTTCCGGCCGACCCCGGCGGTCTCGCGCGCGACGACGACCTTCTGCTGGTTGCCGCCCGAGAGGGTCGCCACGGCACGCGTCGGCTCGGCGGGCCGGATGTCGAGCGCCGAGATGCCGCGCCGCGCGCCGTCGTCGATCGCCACGCGGTCGAGACCGAGTCCGAATGGCGACGCGCGATATCGCGCGCGGTCGTCCAGCGCGAGATTCTCGGCGATCGAGAACGGCAGGACGAGCCCGTGGCGCTGGCGGTCCTCCGGGATGTGCGCGAGTCCCGCATCGCGTCGGGCGCGCACGGTCGCCCGCTCGATGCGCAGGCCATCGATCGCGATCGTGCCGGCCGACGCCGCGCGGAGTCCGGCGATCGCCTCGATCAGCTCCCGCTGGCCGTTCCCCTCGACGCCGGCGATCCCGACGATCTCGCCGCGCTCGATGGCCAGCGTGACGCCAGCGACGGCGCGTCGGCCGCGCGGATCGAGCACGACGAGGTCACGGACGTCGAGCGCCAGCGGCGCGGCGGCCTCGCGCGGCGCGCGCGTCGCGGTCGACGTGGTCGTGGGAGTCGCACGCTCGGTCCCGACGATGAGCCGAGCGAGCGCTGACGGTGTCGTCGTCGCCGTCGGCATGCGCGCGACGGTGCGGCCGGCGCGCATGACCGTCACGATGTCGCTGATCGCGCTCACCTCGTCCAGCTTGTGCGTGATCAGCACGACGCTGCCGCCACTTGCGCGGTGGGCGCGGAGCACGGTCCAGAGGCGCTCGACCTCGGGCGGCGCGAGGACCGCCGTCGGCTCGTCGAGGATCAGGATCCGCGCGCCGCGGTAGAGCGCCTTGAGGATCTCGACGCGCTGTGCCTCGCCGACCGAGCAGTCGGCGACGCGCTGCGAGACCGCGACCTCGAGGGCGGTCGCGTCGACCAGTGCCTGGACCGCGCGCCGCGCCTCGGCGGGATCGTACAACGGCCCGCGACCCGGCTCGCGCCCGAGGACGACGTTGTCGGCGACGGTGAGCGTCGGGACGAGGAGGAAGTGCTGATGGACCATGCCGACGCCGGCAGCGATCGCGTCGGTGACCGACCAGCCGGTGACGTCCCGGCCGCCGATCGTCACGCGGCCGGCGTCCGGCGCGAGGAGGCCGCTGGCGATCCGCATCAGGGTCGATTTCCCGGCGCCATTCTCGCCGACCAGGGCGTGGATCTCGCCGGGGGCGACGGCGAGCGACGCGTCGTCGTCGGCCACGACGGAACCGAACGTCTTGCGGATCCCGCTGAGCGCGAGCGCGCTGGCGGGTGACGGCGCCGTGGCGTCGGGGCGAGTCGATGTCGGGATCGGCCGGTCGGTCATGGGCCGGTCGGCACCGTGATGTGGCCGCTGACGATCTCGGCGCGAAGTCCCTCGACGACGGCGTGGACGGAGTCCGGGATCAGGGCCCGGTTGCGGGCGTCGTAGACGTAGCCGATGCCCCCGTCGGCGAGGCCCAGCGAGTAGACGCCGCCGTGGAAGGTGCCGTTCCGCACGTCGCGAATGACGTCGTACGTCGCGACGTCGATCCGCTTGACCATCGAGGTCAGGACCTGCCCGGGCGCCTGGTCGGCCTGGTCGGCATCGGTCCCGATGACGAGGCCGCCGGTCTGCCGCGCAGCCTCGAAGACGCCGAGCCCCGTGGCGCCGGCGGCCTGATAGACCACGGCGGCACCGGCCTGGTACTGGCTGAGCGCGAGCTCCTTGCCGCGCTCGGGATTGCGGAATGCCTCGGGCGTCGCGCCGGCGTAGCCGGCGAGCACCTCGCAGTCGGTGCAGACGCGGTGGACGCCGGCGCGGTAGCCCGCCTCGAACTTGTGGATCAGCGGGATGTCCATCCCGCCGACGAAGCCGACGCGGGTCGCGCCGCGGGCGCGGGCGGTGAGCGCCGCCAGCGCGCCGACGAGGTACGAGCCCTCCTCCTCGCGAAACCGAAACGCCGCGAGGTTCGATGGCGGCGGGATGACGTGCCCACCGGCATCGATCGCCAGCGCGAAATCGAGGCCGGCGAACGCGCGGCGGGGGTACTCGCGCGCGAGCGCGGTCAGATCGTCCGAAAAGATGAAGCCGACGCCGATGACGAGATCGACGCCCTCGGCGCTCAGCAGCCGCAGCCCCGCCTCGCGCTCCGACCCGTCGCCCGGCTCGATGAACCGCACGCGGGCCCCGAGCTCGTGCTCGGCGCGTTCGCCGCCGGTGTAGGCGCCGTCGTTGAACGATCGGTCGCCGCGGCCGCCGACGTCGAGGACGATGCCAACGCGGGTCCCGGTGCCGGCGGCGGTGGCAAGCCCTGCACCCCTGGGGTGCACGGCGAGCAGGAGGAGGTGCAGGCCGATGAGGGCCGCGAGGAGAGCGACGAGGCGGCGCACGGCTGGGGTGCCAACATAGCGACGGCCCGGTAGCTTGTCAGCAGTGCCCGGACCGAGTGAGCGGGACCAGCTGCAGGCGGCGCTCGGCGACCGCTATGTGCTCGACCGCGAGCTGGGGCGCGGCGGGATGGCGACGGTCTTCCTGGCGCGCGACACGAAGCACGACCGCCCCGTCGCCCTCAAGTTGCTGCACCCCGACCTGGCCGCCGCGCTCGGACCGGAGCGGTTCCGCCGCGAGATCGCGCTCGCCGCGCGGCTGCAGCACCCCCACATCCTCTCGGTGCACGACTCCGGCGAGGGTGCACCCGGTCAGCTCTGGTTCACGATGCCGTTCGTCTCGGGGGAGACGCTGCGGTCGCGACTCCAGCGCGAGCGGCAGCTGCCGACCGCCGATGCGATCGGCATCACGCGCGAGATCGCGCTGGCGCTCGATTACGCGCACCGCAACGGCGTCGTGCACCGCGACATCAAGCCCGAGAACATCCTGTTGACGGACGACCGGCAGGCGCTGGTTGCCGACTTCGGGATCGCGCGCGCGCTGAACGCGGGCGGCGGCGGCGCCGCGCCAGGATCGACGTCGCTGACCGAGACGGGCCTCGCACTCGGGACGCCGCAGTACATGTCGCCTGAGCAGGCGAGCGGTGATCGCACGCTCGACGCCCGGTCGGACGTCTACGCGCTCGGCGCCGTCTGTTTCGAGATGCTGGCCGGCGAACCGCCATATACCGGCCCGACGCCGCAGGCCGTGATCGCGAAGATGATGATGGCACGGACTGCCCCGTCGGTGCGGACCCTGCGGCCGGGCGTGAGCGAGGCGGTCGACGCGGTCATCCGCCGCGCGCTCGACCCGATCGCCGCCGAGCGGTTTTCCACCGCGGCGGAAATGGCGCGGGCGCTCGACGTGGCGGACCGGCCGACCGGTGTGTCGGCCGCCGGCGGCGCGGGTGGCGTGGCCGCGGGTTCGTCAGCGACGACCGAGGCGACGCGGCCGCCCGCGCGCCGCCGAATCCCCGTCGCGGCATTGGCGCTTGGACTCGGCGTGCTGCTCGGCGGCGGCGTGCTGTTCGCATGGCGCTCATCGCGGACTGGCGCGGCGCTCGCCGCCGGCTCTGACGCGTCGCGGGTCGCCGTTCTGCCCTTCGAGAATCTCGGCGATTCGGCGGACGCCTACTTCTCCGACGGGCTGACCGATGCGGTCCGCACGAAACTCGCCGCGGTCCCAGGGATCGAGGTGATCGCGTCGGGGAGCTCGGCGCAGTACCGGCACACGACCAAGACACCGCGCGAGATCGGGCGCGAGCTCGGCGTGCGGTATCTCCTCGTCGGGAAGGTGCGGTGGGCGAAGGTGCCTGGCGGCGCCGGGCGGATCGATGTCGAGCCGGAGCTGGTCGACACGACGACGGGGACCGACAAGTGGGCGGCGTCCTACGACACGACGCTGACCGACGTCTTCGCCGTGCAGGGGTCGATCGCCGGCCAGACCGCCCGCGAGCTCGGCGTGGCGATCGGCACGCGGCAGAAGGCGGCACTCGACAGCGCGCCGACCCGCGACATCGCCGCGTACGACGCCTATCTCAAGGGGACGGCGCTGCTGCCACGAACATTCGGGCAGGATGTCGCCGCGCAGCAGCAGGCGATCGCATTCTTCCGGCAGGCGACGGCGCTCGATCCGGCGTTTGCGCTCGCCTGGGCCCGACTCGGACTCGTCGAGACACGCGTCTACGTCACCGAGCCCGATTCGGCGCTGGCGGCACAGGCCAAGTCCGACATCGAGCGATCGCTCGCGCTGGCGCCGAACCTGGCGCGGGCCCATCACGCCCTCGGCGCGTATTACGGGAACGTCGCGCGGGACGAGCCGCGCGCGTTCGCCGAAGACTCGATCGCGCTCAGCGAATCGCCCAACGACGTCGAGGTGCTCGGGTCGATTTCGGCGAGCTATACCAGAGCCGGGCGCATACTGGATGCCGTGCGGGTGCTCGAGCGCGCGCAGGTCCTCGATCCCCGCTCGGTCGGCACCGCCGACCGGCTGTCGCTCGCGTTGCTGCTCGCCGGCCGCTGGCCGGAGGCGATCAGCGTCGCCAACCGCGGCCTGGCGCTCGATCCGTCGGACGCCGAGTTGCTCGACAACGCCGCCGCCGCGATGGTGTATCTGCATGATTTCGACCATGCGCGGGCGACGGCCGATCGCGCGTTCGCACTGGAGCCGGAGAACTCGGCGACGGTGATGACGCAAGCCGCGGTGCGTGCGGTCGCGGGCGACCTGGATGGCGCCCACGCGGTCCTCGGCCACCTGCCGGCTGGTATTCATCGCGACGAACTGGCGCTCACGATGGCGGGGATCGGCTTCGAATGGGTGCTCGACGCGGACGGCCAGGCGCGCGTGCTGGGCGCGTCGCAGCGTCGGGCCGCAGTCTCCGGCACGCACGCCTACGATTGGGCGCTCCAGCACACCTATCTCTACCAACTGCGTGGTGAGCCGGGGAAGGCCCGCGCGTGGGCGGACACCGCCCGGCGGCTCGCCGCCGCCGCCGTGACGACGGATCCGCGCAACTTCTGGGCGACGGTCGCCCTCGGGACCGCCAAGGGCTACCTCGGCCAGCGGGACGACGCGTTGCGCGACCTCGCGCGCGCGGCGACGCTCGCCGAGACCGGGCCGGATCGGTTCTCGGTCCAGTATCAGGTGGCGCGCGTTCACCTCGCGACGGGCGATCGCGAGGGCGCGGTCCAGGCACTCCAGACCGCGATCGACATGCCGACGCCGTGGCTGACGCGCGAAGCCCTCGCCGTCGATCCGACCTGGTCGTCGCTGCACGACCTGGCGTCGTTCCAGCGGCTGGTGGCACCGGTCAAGGGCAAGGGCTAAGCCCTCCCGCGCGGGCCCGGTCTGGCGCTCCGGCGCCCCGGTTAGGTTTCGGGGGTGGCCAGTCC
>Ga0116227_10017165_pt1 | contig 10174 bp, 5 predicted proteins | sample S1TSphgellanicum_FD_89693 | JGI IMG/M metagenome (GOLD analysis project Ga0116227, IMG submission 89693) | Host-associated microbial communities from peat moss isolated from Minnesota, USA - S1T2_Fb - Sphagnum magellanicum MG | ecosystem: Host-associated > Plants > Peat moss > Unclassified...
TCGTTTCTGTGAGAGTGGGTGGTGAATTGGGTGGCGGATGTATTAGTCGGGCCTTGTGCTAGCCTTTCACTCCACGTTGGGGGAGTGCTTACGGGAGCATTCCCTTTCCAAATTGGGATTTTGGTCATTGTGCAAGTTCGAGCAAAATGCCCAAATCGGCGGCATTTTCGGCATTGATTTGGGAGGCCCGAGTATAGGATTCTTTGAAGTGTAGTATCCTTCGTGGTTGCCCCTTCTGCCATGGAGGGGATACGAATGTATCCGGCGAGCTTGCTGATGTCATGGGTTTCCACTGTGATCATGGGGCTGGCGGGTCTTTTTATGTATGAATCCTCTAGTTCTATTTCTAGAACTTCTCCAATTTTGCTGGCTATGATAGTGAGAGCTTTTGTGTTCCTGAATTGTTCGTGAAGATTTGGGAATTGGACCTTTATTGTGTGTGAGAGTAAGGACTCAGCCCCTTGTACACTGGCGTCAAAATTGGGGATGTACCGAGAGAAGGTGAGGTTCATACCGCTCCACTCCACCGCTGCTATTTTCCTTGCAAACTTAGCCCCTTCTTCATCCGTGAAAAGCACCTCGAAGAAACCCCTTGTGAGTAAAGTGACTGATGTGTATGAAGCGGGTAAATGTAGTTTGAGGCAATCTTGAAGGGCTTTGATCGTGGGTCTACCACCTAGAGCTCTTCCGATCACCATTCTTCGTGCTTTGCGGACAGCACCTTCTTGCATTTTTAACACCATTTTCGGTGGAAAATCCGCCTCTAGCTCCAATTCATAGTCTATTGGCGATAATCCTTGGGGCTCTTCACCTGATGGCGGAGTGGATCTTGTCCCGTTGCCTGGAGGTGCGGTCAGAGGGGGGGTGGATGGGGCTGATGCTGGAGTTGTTAGTGTCCTTCTTTGCATGAGCTTCGAGCTTAACGCTTTAGTTTTGACGGCTGAGTCGTCTTCTTGAGCAACCTGCCCTATTGCAATCGCGTCCAAATCCCCAAGACCAAATCTTGGTCCAACGCTTGTAGCTGAAAGATCTGCTATGCGTGTGGGGGAAGAGGTGAGGGGAGGTACCTGAATAAAATGGGTCGGATTTGAAGTCGCAGCCGCTTCCGCCACACCTTGTGTTGGCAAGAGAAGGGGATCGTGCAATTGCGGCGGACGTGGACGTTCTCGTCGTTATGATTGCCCTTATTCCCTGATCGAACGACTTCGTCAGTTCTTGCGAAGGGCGGTTGCTGCGTTGAACCTTTAAGGGTCACCAAGACCGCTGGCGCTTTACTTCCATGATCTAGATTTTTCAGGGGCGAGCTTTCCACTGAGGGAATGCATGTCCCGAATTGAGCAACATGGTCATTCTGTACCTGCGAGTCAACAGATCGCTTGGTTAGAGTGCTTCCTTTTGAGCTAATCGGAAGCGGAAGGACTTGAGTGCCGTCACCGGTAGGGGTCATCAACTTGTTGCCCAACCAACCGTTGCCTTGGCGCGCATTATGTCCAGCCTTGCGGATTCTATCAGCAACAAGAAGATGCTCGTCTAGCTTAGATATCTGTTGGGCTTCTAAATTTGCAGCCTAACTCATTTCCTCCATCGAGAATTGGCAAGAAGTCTGCGGGAAAAAAAGAGAAAGACGTTTGCCGCTCGCAAACTACGTATACCCACTGAGAGAGGGGAAAGGGGGTGGGGATAGTGGGTGAAAGGAAATCCAAAGACATGATGAAGCGAGGGATATTTTAGGGATAATTTTAATGTGCTCCAAAAGCTTATTATAATAATTATGCAGGCCAGGGGTTTTTTGTTTTCAACTTTGTGTATTAGGCATCCACAAGAGGAATTACCCAATTTGCAGGTCTCAAAGGAATGTAGAAAAATTCAAAAATCATGCCTATATTTAGGCAACTTGCTGGAACCTGTTGTCTAAATATGGCGATGTCAGAAAAAAATTGGTCCAAACTCTGGCATCTTTGCCACATTTTTTTCAAAAAAGTCCTTTGTTTGAGTTGCACTTGATCTTTTATGTTTGCCATGTGGCCAGAATTCGCCCAAAAAAAAAAAAACACACACACACCCTGCAATAGGCAGTATAATGTTCCAAATGGGCGGATGGTGCATTCACACTTTAAGTTAAGTTAGCGTTAAATGAAAATCTAGGTGGCATCCTAGGTGGCACCCAATGTTAAATTGGTGATAGCTTAATGTCAAGTGAATTAAGGCTACATAAAATGTTCATGGTAAGCAGGTGTAAGTCCTAAATGAGTAGCATGGTGTTAGGGGACTCAACACTAGAGTCCCTGACACCAAGTGTGAATGCACCTTTTTTTATTATAATGTACTCAGGCACTTATCTGAAGATATATGAAAGTATTTTTCACATTGTAACTAAAAAAACCATACGTACCTAATAGAGGGACAGGGCCCGGGTATTGGCCGAGAAGCCAAAACCGCAAAAACCAACGACAAAGGTGTGCAGTGTGAACGGAGAAATTGCTCCGGTCGTCAGTCGTCACCAAGTCCCTCGCCGAAACTTCGGGAATGCTCCGATCGATGTTTCCTGAAGGGGTCAAGAAACTTGCATTGGTCTCGACTCTCCACAGGCTTCCATTTCATGCCCGATTGACGAAGCATCTCTTTACTTTGGAAAAGAGAATTTGTGCCTTACTCTTCCTTGCTTAGTCTTCTATCTTTTGATTCATTTTTTGTTCCGTTGCGTGCTGTAATATCGGTCTTTGTGCTCATTACTTTTCACGGACAGGCAGTAGTAGTATGTGGAGATTCCATGGTTTGCAAGCTGTTTTAGTTCTCCTGTTTCTTTGACGTATCGGTTCTCTGCGGTCGTTGCACATTGAGTTCGTGGTAGCTGCAGTTAGTTAGGGTTTTCTTCCCTTGTGTAGCAGGCCCACGTTTGCCGTCGAAAATCGGACTAGACTGGTGCTTGTGAACTAGGTTTTTAGTCTTCAGAGAAAGTCAAGCATTTGTTGCAGTTACGTAGATAATGTGAGCGGAAGACTATCAGGGACGGAGACAAAGGAGGCTTGGCGATCGGAGACCTCTGAGCTAGCGGTGCACCGGGCTTCTAGCAGGGAACGCCCCGCTTCTTTAAGAGGGCTCGAAAAAAAGGTAAGGCTAGTCAAACGCTGTTTTGATTGTTTGCATAGCTATTTTTCCTGGTGCAAGAAGCAAGTGCGACTTTTCACAACTAAGAGGTTTCAAAATCGAAAGTCAAGAGTTTCCTAAGAGGTTAGAAGTGGATTTGTGTGTTTTTCTTCTGATAGAATTCATTGTTGACGTTTGTAGAGGCAATGAAGTTAAGGAAGGGAAAGAGCACTGTAGGGCTAAGGTACAAACTGTCACTTCCTGTAGTCCTGGTGTGTTGCATGGTCTTCTTCTTGGCAGGCTTCTGGGGCTCTTCCTTTATTTCACAGGTTAGTGCAAGCCTTCACTTATCTCTTCCAGTGAACTGTAACAAGCATTCTTGTCATGCAATTTATTTCTCATAGTACAGAACCTCCAAATGCTGGTTAAAAGATCAGCATTACCATAATTGTTTTACCATACATAACCACTGAAATCACCAGACTTAAGGTGCTTCTTATTGCAACAATTGCAATTGATAAACATGACAGTCTTGATCAGGGCATTTGTTCTGGAAGACTGAAGAACAGAACTCCTATTTATCATGTGCACAATGGTTGAATCTGGTCTGTTTTCATTTGGGCTCTTGCATGGACCACAATTCATATTGCTTTACAGGCCACTGTCAAGGCAGTTCAATGCAGATAATCCTTAGCTTTGTTCAGGCTATTTCAACTTATAATTTGTATGCTATTGCCAGTTGCTGTACAAGTGTAACACATTTTTTGTTAAAATAGGATTTTAAAGGACCAAGCATTAATGAAGGACTGCACCAGCAACAACTACTTGGTGCCAATGGCGGGGAAAAAGCAGTTTCTTTTGAGCATGGAGAGTCCGGCAACTCTGAAATTTCATCCTTCTCTTTTCAGGTACATCTGTTTCACTATAATATATGTTGAATCACCTGCACTTGCATGTGTGAGCTTCACATGGGAACTTTTCCTGGCCCTTTCACATCTTTTCAACCTCATTATGGTTTTGTAGAGGGGTCTTTTGGTGACGCCAAGTTCAAATATGACAGGAGACTGCAAAAGGTATCAAGAAGAGTATAGCCACTTGATAGCAGTAACAGTTATAACATTTCACACTTCACCAAGAAGCTCTTTGTAAAGCCTAATGGGTTGAGCTTGTGTCATATGCACCAGTAACACTTACATCTTGCTTTAGATGTATAACAGGTGCTGAGTTGGAAGCCTCGTGCAGTGCTATTTCCAAACTTTGCAAGCAAGGAGACATGTGAAGCAATAATTGCATTTGCCAGGAGTCGTCTTCAGCCTTCTGCTCTTGCATTGAGGAAAGGCGAGACAGTTGACTCAACTAAGGACATTCGAACTAGGTGGGTGTCAGCTGCATTGTCTTCCACCAGTGGTGTGCTTAAAGAAAATGTTCAAGGTGCAGGAAGTCCCTGACCAGCACCCTCTATGTAGGCCTCTTATGCTGAGATGCTTACTTGTGCAGGGGTGAGTGAAATTGAATTGTATCTTGCCATCACAAGCTTGTTGCAGCTTTGATGAGTATACTGATGATGTTTTCATTAGTTATGTCTCTTCATTGCTAGCCAATATCATGGTTTAGTCTTCCTTTTTTTTGCAGAATTACCACAGAAGTCAGGATGCAGATTTTTCTATGATTGTCTGCTTGATATTTTGAGCAGTGGTACACATGCATCAAATCCCATGGTTTATGTAATCAGGGGGTAGTAATAGCAGCTAGTCATTGCTATTAATGAACTCTCACAAGGTTATGACCACTAATTTTTGTCATGTTTGTTCTGGTTTAGCTGGAACTGATATAGCACGTACCTTTGAACTGGATTCTTCTCTGCAATCTTGTAGATACATCTGCCATCTTTCAACTCACTGTTTTCTATCAAATGATATCAAAGACCTCCATCTGTTAGAGCCTAGTGTACCAGCCAGTTCAGTTATGCCCTTGTACTGTGAATACCTCTTGAATGCATGGACACCTAAAGGGCATCTTTATCTTGAGCTCTTTTTGGGAGAAGTAGAAGGAACCTGACAGAATTGGACAGTGGTTATTCAAATTTCAAGGCAGCTCTGGGACGTTTGTGAGAGCTAAAGAGGAGAAGACAGGTGCATTGGATTGGGTGGAGGAGAAAATGGCAAGGGCAACTATGATACCTCGAGCTCATGGTGAGGTGTGCCTCTGCCTTCCCATCCTCCATGTTAACCATGAAGTTGCCTGGTCTAGTGACGGAAGCCCTTGTGGATGAGGGCCGGGTTTCATTAATAAAAGGCTCAATATCCAGTCACAGCATCTCATGCAGAAGTGCCTGGTCTGATAATGCAATGGTAGTTGTAACAGGATCCCAACTGGAAGAACAAGGGTTCTAAATTAACCAAGCTGTTGCCTTACAGATCAATGGCACTCAGCAGTCCTACTGTTAGTCATGGTAAGATCCAAGGGGTGGTTGTGTGCCTTAGTGTTGTACATTTGTAGAAGCATGCTTATCAGCTCCCCTCCTTGGAATGGGTTGTTGATCTTTGCCCAGTACTCAATCTCATGTCTGGTAGATGTTGTTCCCATGCAATTAACTTTGTTTTTCTGCAATATATGGCTATAGTTGTGTCTGGCCTTCTTGGCAGGAAGCATATTCTTGGAGTTGGATTTTTGGTATGCATCCTAATCAAACTTCTTGGTTCTTTGGGCTTCAGTGCGTTGAACTAATGATTTCAATGTGGTTGTGGTAGGCATTCAATATCCTGCGTTATGAATTTGGCCAAAAATACAATTCACATTATGATGTTTTTGACCCAGCTGAATATGGACCTCAGAATAGTCAGCGGGTATTCCTATTTTACTCCCTTCTTCTGAACAAATAGTGCCATCCTTTGATTATCAGGCCAATCAAAGATTGTTCATCAAAGGTCAACATTGCATGAAGAATGGAGACTAATATCTGATGGTCCCTCAAATTTGTTAAGAGTTGTTTGGCAATGTGCCCCCCTCTCTCTCTGTGTTCCATCTAATCTCAGCTCTGCTATGGCCATCTGGATACAATATCCATAGATCTTTTCTAATGGCGAGCAGTCTTATAAGTACACTCTTCTCCTGTCAAGATGCTTGCCCCCTGCAAACTCTGGATTGTGGTCTAGGTCACAGGGCTATACAAGCAGTCATATGACTAATCTCTTTGCATGGCAATCATAATTGGGGCAGTTTGTTGTTGACCATTTTAGTTTGCATTCCTCACTGTAGTTCTTCCCTGATTATCACAATTTTTCACATTATTGTGTTGGGATATCCATGTGATGTTTGAGTAAGCTATTTATAGTCCTGTTGTTCTTGCTCAGATGGCATCATTTCTGCTGTATCTCTCAGACGTTGAAGAAGGGGGTGAAACAATGTTTCCTTTCGAAGTAAGCCAGTTCAAACTTAAGACTTCGCAATGTTTGTTTTCCCTTCATTCAGTTTCACAAAATGTCACAAGATAGTCCTTGTGGAATAAAATCAGCCAAATCTAACTTGAAAGGGAGCATCCTCTCTTTCCATTCCTGCACCTTATGCTTGTCTTGCTTTCGTTGTGCGTCTCAATAAACAGAACTATGAGAACATGAACATTGGCTATGACTACAAAGATTGCATTGGATTGAAGGTCAAGCCTCGACAAGGGGATGCCCTGCTGTTTTACTCCATGTTACCCAATGGCACTTTTGATAAGGTATGTATATCCTTTCTGCAGTCAGATTTTTAGGTACTAATTGATTTTGACTAGCCTGATTGGACCAATATTTGTCTTCCTTTCTACCAACAAAAATGTCTCCTGAGTTTCAATGATTGGCATCCTCACTTTTTCATGCACTTTGTCTGCAGGCTGCATTGCATGGAAGCTGTCCGGTGATTAAAGGGGAGAAGTGGGTTGCAACCAAATGGATCCGGGATAAGCCAGTATCTTTCAGATGAGGTCCAAATACCCATTTAGTGGCCACCAGGTGAATGTTTCTACAAGATTGAGATTCAAAAACCACCTAGTGGCCATGACCTTGTAAACTTTTAAGTATGAGGTCCAAAAACCACCTAGTAACCACCTAGTGGCCACAGATGATTGTAAACTATAGGTATGAGGTCTAGAAACCACTTTGTGACCACCATGTGGTTTCTATTTTAAAACTTCATCAAATTACCACCTCAATGTATTTTTGATGACATTTCAAGGTTTCAAAGTTTAAGAATTCTCACCTGGGTGTTACTTCCTTCTTGAGAGAAGTTTGTAAATATCTCATTGTGAACTTTTGGTTAGGTGGTGTAAACCGAATTTCAAATAGGTTTTATTATTTGAAAACAATAATTCAAACATGTATTTTAAAATAAATAAATTTAAAGTTTTGAAATAAGCACAATATGAATGATTGGTGCATCTAAAATTACATAAAAAAGAGGGAAGCATAATATCATAGCCTTGTTTCATTATCATGCCAACACATCATTTGGCTCCAAAAAATGACTCCAAAGTTTGTGGAAAACATGCATTTAGAGACCAAAAGAATTATGTGTAAGCAATGGTGTCCGTAACATAAAACTTTGACATTACATTTAACCAAAAAATTTGTATTATGAATTCTTGGGCTCACTTTCTAGGAAGTTTAGGATCTTTTCAATAATGCTAGATGATCCTCTTAAGTGTTGGAGAATGTTTTGAGAGTTTTGTTCTGTTTAATACCTCACCATCATATGTGACAATCTATAGCAAAAAAACTTTCAATTGAACTCCACCAAGTCAACTTTATCAATCATAAGGCCTCATAACACAATGGTGGGTAAAATGGAATTTTGTTCTGCATAAACATACAATGAATTGATCAACAATTACATTTTTTTTATAAGTGTGAAAAAAAATTTATTTCCATGATTAAGGCAAAACAAGGTTCACATTTCTTCATACCTTAGAGGATTGCAAATATAGAAAGACAAAAAAAAGAAAGAAAGAGGAAGAAACAAGAAGCCATAGATGAGAATATACAAAATCAACATGAAACAAAACAAAACCAAAAAAAAAAAAAAAAAAAAAAGAAAAAAAAAAAAAAAAAAAAAAAAAAAAACAGAGGAAGAAACAAGAAGCCATATACGAAAATAAACAAACATGAAACAAAACTTGTGAAACAGAACCAAAATAAGGAAGAAAAATCAAAATACACAAGAATGTAGTATGAACAACAATGTCAATCTCACACTTGTTTAAGGACTATCAACAACATCATCTATGACATCTCACACTTGTTTAAGGACTATCAACAATATCATCTATAATAGTGACTTCTCTATCACACTTCCCCACTAACTTCATTAACTCCCTACATAGGGTGAAGGTATAAACATTAATTTGTGTATTTATTTATTTTTGTTACAAATCCAAAGGCAACCAAAAAACCCAATAATGAGCTCACTTGCTAGCAACAAACAAGAACACAAGATGGAAAAACACAAAATACATAATCACAAAAAAATAAAAAATCCAATTTGAATCACCATGGCAAAAATCACACAAAAAAAAGATATTTAAATGCAAAATGGATTCATTTTTGACATTTAAACAAATTAAAACGTTTTAAAAATTGATATATTGTCTCTTGGTACAAAATAAGATGCTTACAAATAATTAAATTCAATTAAAAACATGTAGAACATTATCAAACATTTCGACACTTGTCAATTGAGTTGTTTGATCTTGAGCATGAAATTCCATTTCAAGATTTTGAGTCTTGAATTAAAATTTCTTTTGCTTGATAGGCAACTTTTCGTTAAATTTTTATAAGCAAGCCTTTAGGTTATCATTCTTTCACTTGATTCTAATTTATGTTTTTCAATGTTGATTGAACCTTTTGTAGATTTATTTATGATTTTTTAAATAATTGACATTTCTAATTGAAGAACATTTATGAGATGTTATATTATTGAAAACACAAAGTAATTTGCAAGATGTATTTTTTGGAATAAAAGGAAAAATGTTTTTACCTTCTTCCAATGTGGTAACAAGTTTGGAAATGAATGCATGTTTTACTTCACTGTCACTTGAAGGGGTAGGGATGAATGGTTGAAATTTCAATTGACATTTTCATCTTCTTCAACTCTAATAATTTCATCGACTCCTTCAAGTGCACTTTTGTCTATGCCAAATCTTTTACCATTATTGTTATTCAAGTAAACCATTGCCATATTGACCCACTTTTTTTAGTTTGTTCTTCAAATAATGATTTTTGACATTGATATTCATCTTTCATTTTAAAAAATTTATTCTTGATTTGTTTTTCTTTCTAACAATATTTCTCCAACAATTAATGATGGTGTTCAGTGTAAATATGAATTCAATGCTTGAATGACAAGCAAAATTTATGAAGTCATTTTCATTCTTCTTCATACAAGTCAAGAACATTAACAAGACCAACATTAATTCATCTCCCTTCAAGACTTGCTTCATCATTCATTACCTTTTTTTGGTGATTCCACTTTATAACTAATAATTGCACTGATTGAAACGGAATAAACATGGAAGATAAAATTGCTTCCGTCAATGAAAAAGTTTCAATGATTTATCTTTTTTCATAAAAAAATATATCCACCTTTGAAGGGATCCATCATCCATGATTTTATTCAAAAACATCACTCCCAAAAACAAATGAATGGAAATTTAAAAGATTTTGATTCATTCAAATTTTTTTTCTATTTTTACATTATATGAATTATAAAATGAATAAGAAAAAATCAAATTGAACTTCATGGAGATATGTAACATGTAAATATGTTAATACACTTTTTTTTATAAAAATTTGATTAAAATAACCAACCTTAATACATAAGGTGATATTTAAAATACTTTTATATTCTACACCATACAAAAAAAAAAAAAATTACTTTAAAAACAAGAACCCCATAAAAAAAAAAAAAAAATTTGAATTAATTAAAAATTATTTTATTTAAAATGTTCATAATATTAACAAGTAAGGTTATGGCACATTATTGTTTATTTATTTTCCTAGTGATTTTTTTGTCAAATGCTGATTTTCACATTTTTTCATCCTAGACTATGTAA
>Ga0116227_10017166_pt1 | contig 10173 bp, 5 predicted proteins | sample S1TSphgellanicum_FD_89693 | JGI IMG/M metagenome (GOLD analysis project Ga0116227, IMG submission 89693) | Host-associated microbial communities from peat moss isolated from Minnesota, USA - S1T2_Fb - Sphagnum magellanicum MG | ecosystem: Host-associated > Plants > Peat moss > Unclassified...
AAAATCAGTGTAAGAAAGGAAGGTCTTCTTTTTTGAAAAAAAGAAGCAAAAAACTTTTATTCATTTGGCTGCGGCCTATCCGGAGAGACCGCAGCCAAAGGTGCAAAAGTTTTTTGGTTCTTTTTTTCAAAAAAGAACTGCTTCCTTCCTAATACTTCCCGGCCAGCAGCTTCACCGCATGATCCAAAGCCTCGGTACATTCACGCGCGTCGCCCTCGGCCGCCTCTGCCGCGGCGCGCTGGATATCCGCCTCGATTAACGCCTTGATCTGCGGATCGCCCTGGTAAGCCTCGGCCTGCTTCGCCAGCTCAACACGCCGCGCCAGGCAGGCCTGGACCGTGTCGGCCGCCGCCGCGGCCGCCGGCAAGGGTCCTGCGCAAAGCAGCGTCAAAATCAAAGCCGATATGCGCATGATCATTCTCCTGTGCCTGCTTACCAGGATCGGGTCAGCAGGCTGCCATCCTTTGCCCGCCGGATGATCTTGCCGCTCCGCTCGGCCGGGTACGGAATGCCGGGCTTCAGACCCTCCCAGATCACCTTGTTGAACAGCATCGCCGGCGCGCGGTCAGCACCGCTGAAATCGAACCCGCGCGTCGCATGGCCCCACCAGGCGGCATCGCGCGTGGGCTTCGGATTGGTGTTGTCGGCAAACTTGACCTTCGAAGATGCGGTGCCGATGTTTTGCGCAATCGACGTGCCTTTCAGATAGGAGGAGGCGACCCCCGTATAGGTCCAGCTCGTCTGCGTCAGATCGAACACGTCGGTCATCGGCCGCTGGTAGGTGTCGTTGAGGTTCAGATGGCCGATGCCCAGCACATCCTCGATCGTGCGCACCATATTGACCGTGGTGTAGCGCGTGCTCACCACCGCGTTCTGCTTCACATAGGGCCCGACGATATAGGCGGTGGTGCGGTGCGCATCCATGTGGTCCGGACCATCCTGCGCATCGTCCTCGACGACGAAGATGAGCGTATCGGATGCATACGGGCTTTGCGCCACCGCCTGAACCACCTGGCCCACCGCGTAATCATTGTCAGCCACCTGGGTCTCGGCCGTGGTCAGGCCGGCCACGGCCGCGTCCGTGCCGCTGAAATTGCCCATGTGATCATGCATCAGACGCAGGATGGTCAGGTTCGGCAAATTATTGTTGGTGACATACTGGGTGAATTCGCGATGCCATTCCTCCTCGCGCCAGGCATCGGGGAAGGCATTGTCGAAGCCGCGGTAATACACGTCCGTATAGGGAACGAGCGTCGGGTTGGTGGCTGCCGAAATCGCCAACCCATAGGTGTAGGGGCTTTCGAGATAGCCTTCATCGGAATACTGGCTGGGGATGAAGCCGCCGTCCGAGCGGCCGACGCCATAGATCCACTCATCGTTGAATGCGCCGTAGTTGCGCACCGTCAGCCCCGCGCGCAGCGCCGAATCCCAGATATAGCCGGTCTGCCGCGCCGAGCCGGCGGGACCGTCGGTGGCAAAATCATTGTTGGTGCCGACGAAGAAGTTGGCCGTGCCGCCGGGGAAATCGCTGGAGAAGAGATTGTAGAAATTCTGCGGACCCAGCGCCGTGTTGCGCGCGGCCGCGGTGGCGAGCCCCACGTTCACACCATGGTTGGTACCTTCGGCGTCGTTGGAGTCGCCGCGGTTGGCATACTCCATGGGAATGACTTTGGTGCCGAAATCGCTCTCGCGCGCCGCCGTGCTCCAGGGCCAGCCGTTGCCGCTGACCTCGCCGCTGGCAAAGAAATTATCCAGCGTCACGAAACTCTGCGCTATGGCATGCAGGTTCGGCGTGACACTCTGGCCGAATTCGACGATAGCGGAATCCGCGTTGGCGCCATTGTTCAGATCGCCGAGAATCTGGTCGAAGGTGCGGTTTTCCTTGATGATGTAGATCACATGCTTGATCTTGGCGTGCAGGGCCGACATCACCGCGGTATCATTGGCGTTGGCCGCCACCGAGTAGAAATTATTCGCCGCCACCTGCGCGGTCAATTGCGCATAGTCGGTGGAGGGCGGCACCGGCATCGTCGTCAGGCTGCTGCTTTCCAGTTGCAGCACATATTGCTGGTCCCAGTTGGCGATAGTGTAGCCGGGGTTGGGGCCAGGGTCGTTCTTCAGGTTGGAGATGTAGAGATGATTGCCGTCGCTGCTGACCGCAACGCCGGTCGGATACCAGGCGGTCGGTACCACGGCCTTGACCGCATAGGGCATGGTGGCGACATTGATGATGGCAAGCGAGTTGTTGCCGCCGTTGGTGACATAGAGCGTCTTGCCGTCGGGCGAGAGGGCGAGGTTGTTCGGTGCGGCACCGTAATAGGTGCTGCCGCTCGGAATGGTGCCGGGCGGCGCTGCGGTGGCGATCTTGGAGGTTATCGTGTTGGTGGCGGTGTTGATGACCGAGACCGTATCGCTATTGTCCTGGGTGACAAAAAGCTTTGTCTGATCCGCGCTCAGCAGCATGCTGTTCGGCGTGCCGGGCACGGCGATGCGGGTGATCAGGCTGGGGGTGCTGCCGGCGATATTGACCACGTCGATTTCGCGGTCGCGGATGGATGAGACATAGGCAACAGAGGTGCCTTTGACCGCCACGCCATAGGGGATTTCGCCGCCGGCGACGCCACTCTGATTGGACGTATTGTACGGCCTTAAGTCATATTCGTAGCGGATCGCATGGGTGGCGGTATTGATGACGCTGATCGAGGCATTGTTCTGGTTGGCAACCACCAGCACGCTGCCGTCCGACGACAAGCCGAGGCCGGACGACACCGCACCTTCCTGGATGCCAAGCCCGGTGCCGAGTTCGGTGGGGAAATACTGATAATAGCCGGTCAGGTTCGCGGTGTGACCGAGCTTGATGGTGGTGGAGAGGTTCCAGCCCGACGCGGTGGATCCGCCATAGATATAGATATTGTCGTCGTTGCCGCCGGAGACATAGAACTTGCTGCTGTCCGGCGACCAGACGATACCGACGAACGTGTTGGAATTCACCCAGATCGCCTGCTTCTGCACCGGTGCTGCCGCGTTTGCGCCGGAAATATCGAACACGAAGATCAGCTGCGCGTTGGCGCCGATCTGGTTGCTGGTGGTGTAGGTCGGCAGGTTATAGCCGCTGCACAGCACCAGCAGCGTCTTGCCATCGGGGCTGATTGCCTCGTTGATGGCGCCGCCGGCCAGAAAACTGCTCTCCACCCAGGTATAGCCGGGATTCATGCTCTGCATGACTGCGCCGGTCGCGGCCAGCGGCGTGATATATTGGCCCGACGGCAGCGGCAACTGGCCCGAATTGGCTTCCGTGCCATCATTGGCACGGGCGGGCTGCGCATATGCGGCGAGCATGGCCGCGCCGGCAAGCATGGTGGCACGCAGCAGCAAAGGCCGGCGTGAATTGCGGGACCTGGCAAAGTTCGTCACTTAACACACTCCATGTTTCAGCGGCGCAGCTGCGCCCTACCCTGTGGGCAATATCGCGTCGAGGTCCGACAATACTTCGGATAAAAGCAGACGCGCTCCCGATATCCGATGTCGGACAGAGACTTAGATATTTCAGATTATGTCAGCGACGTTCGAACGGCGAGAAAATACGCTGCAACATCGCTATATTCTGTGTCGCGGCCGCGCCTGTCGATTGACGCACGCTGGGTGCGGTCATGGCGCAGGCTCTTTTGTGATCGGTCTCCAGCACTTAAATTTACTGCAATCTTCTAGACAGACAGCGGCGCATCTGAGTGTGATGAAAATGTGAAAGATTTGTGGCACTGCATCGTGCAGGCACGCGCGCGTTTCGCTATCCTTTGTGCAGTCCCGCTTGAGATTTCTTGCGCGCCGCGCCTTATGGTTGCAATCGCTGACTTGCTTCGCCTTGCCTCCGGCTGCGCGGCATTGGATTGACGAAACCGGTGAGCAGGAGGGCGCTGGTGATGAGCAGGTTCGGTCGGTGCGGCATAACTTGCCCGATCGCGCTTCATGTGAAGATTTGGTGGCACGCTGGCATTTCCATTGACCTGGGTCGGTAGCGACGGGCACCTGCGGCCGGTGTTTCACCGCATATCCCGCGCCCTCCCTGCCCTCATTTTCGCAAGCGTCCCCGCGGCCGCGCAGCAGGCCGAGCAGATCACCGTCTCCGCACCCTCGGCGCAGGTCTCGCCCACCGCGGCCACTCTGCTGAGTGCTGCCGACATCGAACGCAGCGGCGCCCCCTCCATCGGCGCGCTGCTGGATCAGTTGCCGGCATTCGGCTCACAAGGCGTCAATGGCGCGCAGACCGACGGCGGTTTCGGTGAATATTTCATCGACCTGCGCAATCTGAATTTCGACCGCACCCTGGTTCTGGTCGATGGCAAGCGCTTCGTGCTCAGCGGCATCCAGACCGACGAAGCGGTGGATTTGAACGATTTCCCTGCCGTCTTCATCGACCATGTGGAGGTGCTGCGCGACGGCACCCAGCCGCAATATGCGGCCGATGCGGTCGCCGGCGTAGTCAATATCGTGCTGAAGGACCAGGTCGAGGGCGTGCACCTGGACACATATGGCGCCGGGGCCGGTGCGGGCGGCGATGGCACCGGTGAGATCAGCCTGCTCGGCGGCCATGGTTTTGGCATCGGCCATGTCGCTTTCGGTCTGGATTTTTATCACCGCGACCCGGTGCTGCAAAGCAGCCGGCCGTGGTCGGCCGATCCCATCGCGTCGGTCGATCCCTCCGGCGCGCTGGTGTTTGGCAGCCCGGCCACGCCCGGCGGGCACGCAGTCGGGCCCGGCATCGATGCAGCCGCTCTCGGAAATGGCCAGATCCGGCCCTACAACCCGTCCACGGATTTCTATAATTTTGCTGCCGGCCGCGATCTCCAGGGCGGGTTGCAGCGCGCAACCGCCTATGTCGATGCCGACACGTCGCTCACCGACAGCATCACCGCCGACGCCGAGCTCCTCTTCACCGACCGCCGCGCCACCACGCTACAGCCGCCGCAGACATTGGGTTTGAGCGGGACCAGCAAATTCCCCGCGGGTTTTGTCATTCCCGCCACCGATCCCTTCAACCCGTTCGGTGAAGCGGTCACGCTGGAACGGGTGGTGACGCAAGCCGGCAACCAGCCGACGACCACATCAGGTCCGGTGTGGCGCGTGCTCGGTGGCCTGCAAGGCGTGCAGCGCAGGTGGGACTGGTCGGTCTCCTTCGACCATGGCGAAAGTTTGAGCCGCTACGTCACCGGCAACGACATCAATCTGGCGCGCGCCCTGCAAACCGCCGGAAATGGCCCATGCCCAGCCTCGGCCGGCTGCACCGAAGCGGACTGGTTCGGCCCAGGGTCGCTGTCGCCCGCCACATTATCCTACATCACCTACACGGCGCGCTCCCAATCCGCCTACCAAGAAACGGTGGGCCAGGCGCAGACCGCCGGCCGGCTGTTCAACGCCCCCGGCGGCCCGGTGCGGCTGACGCTCGGCGGCGAATTGCGCAGCGAGGCCGGGGCGACCAGCGTCGATCCGGTCACAGCGCACGGCGATCAGGCCGGCCCTGACGCCGCCCCCACCAAAGGCAGCTACGGGACGGAGGAGGCGTTCGCGACCCTGGCCATACCGCTGCTGCGCGACACGCCAGGCGCACACCGGCTGGACGCGACCCTTGCCGCCCGCGCCACGAATACGAGCCGCTACGGCGCCTTCGGCACCCTACGCGCCGTGCTCGACTACACGCCTGTCTCAGGCCTGCACCTGCGCGCGGTCAGTGGCACGGCCCGCCGGCCGCCGGCGATTTCCGAAGCGTTCGGCGGCATCACCGCGGCCCAGCAGGCGGTCACCGACCCCTGTGACGCGAACGCCGGCCTCCGCCGCAATCCGGTGGTGGACGCCAACTGCCGCGCCCAGGGGCTGGGCCCGAATTTCACCCAGGCCTCGCCGCTCATCGAGGTGGAGAGCGGCGGCAACGCGCGCCTCCACCCCGAGCAGTCGGAGAATGAGGCGCTTGGCCTGACGTTCGATCCACCAGCGTGGAAATTTCTCTCCGCCAGCGTGGATTATTACCACTACCGCATACGCAACGCGATCGATTCGCTGGAGGACACGGACCCGAACCTGGTGCCCGACCTTTGCTACGCAAGCCCGCATTTGAGCAGCCCGCAATGCGCGCTGATCACCCGCCTCGCCGGCGGCGGCAATGCCGGCCAGATCAGCAGCATCTACGGGCCGGACGAGAATGTCGGCACCATCAAGACCGACGGTCTGGAATTCGGCGTCAAAGTCAAAACGCCGGCGTCGCCGCTCGGCGTTCTGACCCTGGATTGGCAGACCAACTGGCTGCTGGATTACCGGCTGCACACGCTGGGCATGGCAGGCTTTACGCAATACGCCGGCACGTTTCCGGGCCTGTCCGGCGTGGGGAGCTACGCGCGGGTGCGGTCCCGCGCGGTGGCGTCGCTCGACAGCGGCCCCTGGTCGTTCGGCTGGACCGGCCGGTACATCGCCGGCGCCCATGTGCTGGGCGACACCGGCCCCACCGCAAGCGCGCCTGGCATCATCTACCAGGATATCGACATCACCCGCCGCATCGGCCGTCTGACGGCCATGGCCGGCATCGACAATATCGCTGACCGCCGACCGCCTTTGCTGATTGACGGGGAAACCAATACGAGTACAGCGACCTATGATGTCCTGGGGCGGGTCTATTGGGCACGCATTGCGTATGGTTTCTAAGGCGATGCCGACAATCAAACGGGTTGACCCGTAGCCATAGAAAAGCATGTTCTTTTTTGAAAAAAGAAGTCCTTTCTTCCTTACGCCCTCATCCTCGCCGCAAGCCGATTATGCGCCCGCACCACCCCGTCCATATCGAGTGTCGCCACCCGCCCGTCCCGCACCACGGCGCGCCCCTGCACATAGGTATGCCGGGCGGTCTGCGGCGCGCAGAATACCACTGCCGCCACCGGGTCCGATAGGCCGCCGGCGTAACCGATCGTATCCAGGTCCAGGGTGAAGAAATCGGCGCAGCGCCCGGCTTCCAGCGCGCCGATATCGTCCCGCCCCAGCACCGTAGCGCCGCCGAGCGTCGCCAGTTCCAGCACATCGCGCGCGCTCGTCCACACGCGCTGCGGCTCGGCCACCACCGCCAGCCGCAGCCGCGCCAGCAGCATCGCCTGCCGCGCCTCCGCCAGCAGGTTCGATGCATCGTTGCTGGCCGACCCATCGACGCCCAGCCCCACCCGCACGCCGGCCGTCATATAGGCGCGCAGCGGCGCGATGCCGGAGGCCAGGCGCATGTTGGAGGTCGGGCAATGGCATACGCCGGCGCCTGTCCGCGCCAGCACGCCGATTTCAGCCGCATTCACATGCACCGCGTGCGCAAACCACACGTCATCGGCCACCCAATCCAGGCTTTGCATATACGCGATCGGGCGCATGCCATGATGCGCCATCGTGTAGGCCTCCTCATCGAGCGTCTCGCACAGATGCGTATGCAGCCGCACCCCGCGCGCCCGCGCCAGCGCCGCCGAATCCCGCATCAGCCCGCCGCTCACCGAAAACGGCGAGCACGGCGCCAGCACGATGCGCGTCATCGCCCCCGGCGCGGCATCGTGATATCGCCCGATCACCCGCTCGCAATCGGCTAAAATATCGGCCTCATCCTCCACGCAATCATCCGGCGGCAACCCGCCCTGCGACTGGCCGCGCGACATGCTCCCGCGTGACACCATGAAGCGCACGCCGATCTCGCCCGCGGCCGCGATCTGATCATCCACCCGGCAGCCGTTGCGGAACACATACGCATGGTCGAACACGGTCGTGCAGCCGGACAAAGCGAGCTCCGCCAGCCCCACCAGCGTGGCCGTGCGCGACCCCTCCGGCGTGCGCCTGGCCCAGATGCGGTAGTGCGCCCGCAGCCAGTCAAAAAGTTCCGCATTCTGCCCGGCCGGCAGGTTGCGCGTCAGCACCTGGTCCAGATGATGATGGCAATTCACCAGGCCGGGCAGCAGAATCTGCCCGCCGGCATCCACCACCTCATCGGCCGAGGACGGCAGCGCTTCGTCCACCCCGACAAGCTCGATCACCCCGTCGCGGGCAAACAGCCCCCCGCCGCGGATTTCTCGCCGATCGGCGTCCATCGTGACGACCATCGCAGCATTGCGGACCAGCAGAGTACTCACACGAAAACTCCAAGCGTAGGATGGGTCTCGACCCATCATTTTACGCGCCGACGGCGATGGCCGAGCCCCCAGGAAAGAAAGACTGTTCTTTTTTGAAAAAAAGAACCAAAAAACTTTTGGACATCAGGCGGAGGACATTTTGGACATCGAGACCTACATCCATAGCCTGCCGAAGTGCGAACTGCATGTCCATGTGGAGGGCACGCTGGAGCCGGAGCAAAAATTCGCGCTCGCCGCGCGGAACAACATCGCGCTCCCCTACAAAAGCGTCGCCGAGATGCGCGCCGCCTACAATTTCCACGACCTCCCGTCCTTTCTGACCATCTACTACCAGGGCATGGAAGTGCTCCTCCACGAACCCGATTTCTACGACCTCGCCATGGCCTACTTCACCCGCGCGCGGTCGCAAAATGTGCTGTACGTGGAAATGTTCTTCGACCCCCAGGCTCACACCGCCCGCGGCGTATCCTTCGACACGGTCATCCGCGGCCTGCGCCGCGCGCAAATGGACGCCGACCACCAGCTCGGCCTGCGCTCCGCGCTCATCATGTGTTTTTTGCGCGACTGGAGCGCGGAATTCGCCATGGCCACGCTGCTGCAAGCCCTGCCGTATAAAGAATGGATCATCGGCGTCGGCCTCGATTCCAACGAAAAAGGCAACCCGCCCATCAAATTCAAGAAAGTTTTCGAACGCGCCCGCAACGAGGGTTTTCTCCTCACCATGCATTGCGACGTCAACCAGGAGAACTCCGTCGCCCACATCTGGTCCTGCCTGAACGACATCGGCGTCGGCCGCATCGACCACGGCGTCAACGCGCTCGAAGATTCTGCGTTATGCGAGGAAATCAAACGCCGCGGCCTGGCGTTGACCGTATGCCCGGTGTCAAACACGTTCGTCACCGGTGGCCCGCAAGCGGACGTGGTGCATGAGATGCTGAAACTGGGCCTGCGCGTCACGGTCAATTCCGACGACCCGGCCTATTTCGCCGGCTACATGAACGAAAATTTTGCCCTCGTGCACAAAGCCGCGGGCATAGACACAGCCGGCCTCGCGCAACTTTCGCGCAACGCTTTTGAAAGCGCGTGGCTGCCTCGGGCGGTGAAAGATCACTATCTCGCACTGGTTGATGCGCATGACTCCTAGGGCCGTAGGGCGGAAAAGCGAAGCGCCTTCCGCCATTTCCAACTTTCGACAAAACCATTCTTGCCGCGCCGGCCGCACGACCGTAGTGGCGGAAGGCGCTTCGCTTTTCCGCCCTACGGCCTCATCTCGAACGATGGCACAACCATGACCAAACGCTTCCACCTAGGCTGGTTCACCCCCTTCGGCACCACCGGCTGGAACGACCCAATATCGCACAGCGAAGAGCCCTGGGACGGGCAATTTTATGTCGATATGGCCAAAGCCCTGGAGCGCGCCTGCTTCGACCTCATCATGCTCGAAGACTCGCTGTGCATATCCGAAGTGCACGGCGGCAGCATGCAAACCTATCTGCGCCACGGCCTGATGGCGCCCAAAAACGACCCCGCCCCGCTAGCCGCCCTCATCGGCGCCGCGACAAAACACCTGGGCGTGGTCTCCACGCTTTCGACATTGGCCTACGCCCCCTTCGCGCTGGCAAGGCTCGCCGCCACGCTGGACCATATTTCGCACGGCCGCTTCGGCTGGAACATCGTCACCACGGCCGCCGAAGCCTCCGCCCATAATTTCGGCCTGAAAGAATTGCCGCCGCGTCAGCAGCGTTACGACATGGCCGACGAATACGTCGCCCTCGTCCGCGCCCTGTTCGACTCCTGGGAGCCAGGCGCCGTCGTGCGCGACCACGCCACCAACACCTACGCCGACTATCGCAAGGTTCACGCAATAAACTTCGAAGGCAAATATTTTAGCTGCAAAGGCCCGCTCAACACCGTGCGCTGCCCGCAAGGCCGCCCCGCCTTCCTGCAAGCCGGCGGATCGCCACGCGGCCGCCGCTTCGCCGCCACCCATGCCGACTGCATCGTCGCCTTCGCCGACGGCATCGCCGGCATGAAA
>Ga0116227_10017167_pt1 | contig 10172 bp, 8 predicted proteins | sample S1TSphgellanicum_FD_89693 | JGI IMG/M metagenome (GOLD analysis project Ga0116227, IMG submission 89693) | Host-associated microbial communities from peat moss isolated from Minnesota, USA - S1T2_Fb - Sphagnum magellanicum MG | ecosystem: Host-associated > Plants > Peat moss > Unclassified...
AGCGAAGACAGCGCAACTACGAACCAAAAAGCCACGAATTTATGAAACGCTGTACTAAGCCCATTGAACAGGATCGAGTTGATAATAACGTTGTAGTAGCTCATAAAGTGCTGGATGCTGATTCAGCAGTTGATGCGGTTTCTCAAAGAATGTCTCAGTCGCTACGGCAAAAAATTCTGCGGGATTAGTTGCGCCATAGCTATCCATTACGGTTTTTATGCCTTGTTGAACATCATTACAGAGTTGTTGGTATTCCTTTGTCATTACCCGAGACCAGGTGGGATAGTCTGACTTTCGTGGCAAAATAGGAACACCCTCCGCTTTACCATCTTCTTGATCCAACTGGTGGGCGAATTCATGAAGAACAACGTTATGTCCATCCCGCCAATTGCGAGTGTCCTGTTGCACTTGTTCCCAAGACAGCACCACTTGGTCATTAACCCATGATTCCCCTAGTCTTGCTACGCGCCTTTCCTCGACAACATAATTCCCGGTGGGAATAGTTTCATTAACAAAATAAGTACTGGGATAAATTAGAATTGAACGAAGTCTAGGGAAGTATTCTCCTCTCTCATTAAGCAGAAGCAAACAGGCGACAGCAGCAATAGTCAGCTTCATTTCTTCCGTCACCTGCAATCCTTGACAACCAATGAATTGTTTTTCTGCTAAGAACACTTGAACATGTCCCTGAAGCCGTCTTCGTGCAATAGGAGACAGATGGGGATAAATGGAAAGATTATTCTCGATAGTGGAATCCCAAAGTAAGGGAAAAGGACGTTGTTTAAGACGGTTTCTTCGCCGTTTCGTTAGGACGGGACTGATTAAAATCCCAGCGACAATTAGTCCTATAACCAGAAAAATAACAATTGTTTCAACCATTGCTTTTTAGCACTTCCTGCTGTCTGATTCACTTAAGATATTTCTCCAAGCAGCGTTCTTCAACCAGAAGCCCTTGCCGAGAGAGTTAAAGTCAGGGGTAGAGGCGGTACTGTCTTACACATTCGTCGAGAACATGCTTTTTTAATCCCTGTCGGGCGTTACTATTTCGGAGATGTCTAGGAAGTACAATCTGAAATTGATTTATTAGAGGATGAGTTAGCGAGAATTAAAATTAAGATAAGTGGGTATTTGCAGGAGTTAGGATTTGCGGGGGAGTGATTTACTCCCTCAACGGCTGTTCATTGTACAATCTTACAAAAAACGCTATACTTGTACAATAAACAGTACAGGTTTGTTCCAAATGAAAATAATTTCTTTTAGCGAAGCAAGAAATGGTCTAAAAAAGGTTTTAGATCAGGTGACGGAAGATGCTGACTATACAATTATCACCAGACGGGATGCTGATGATGCGGTGGTGATGTCCCTGGAGTTTTTTAATAGTCTAATGGAGACAGTGCATTTATTGAAGTCTCCGGCAAATGCAGCCCATTTAGAACGTTCTATTGCTCAATTCAAACAAGGGAAAGTGATGGAACGAGATTTGCTAAATGACTAGAATGTTGGCATGGACAGATGAGGCTTGGGCTAGTTATATTTACTGGCAAGGGCAAGATAAAAAGACTCTCAAAAGAATCAATAACCTGATTGAGGAGACGATGCGGATGCCTTTTGAGGGTATCGGGAAACCAGAGCCTCTAAAGGAAAATCTAGCTAGATTTTGGTCGCGGCGAATTGATGATACAAATCGTTTGGTTTATGCTGTTGATGATGTTTATTTAACTATTATTTCTTGCCGATATCATTATTAATTTTGTAACAAGTTGAAGGAAAGATAAGACGGTGACTGCAAGAGAACAACTGATTCAGGAAATTGCTCATAACTAGTAGCGCACTTGAGTTGAAATTTTTTAAGTAACTACATGGTCATCTAGTATGATTTCAGTTTGGGATCAGAAATGCTTTACAAAAGAAGGGAATAGGGAATAGGGAATAGGGAATAGGGAAAGAAAAAAACTTTGGTAACGAGTTTACCTTGAAGTCGGCGCTGATTTGGGAATTGTAATGTAAAACTGTGTTCCTTGACCCAGCTTGGAAATACACTTTAATTGTCCTTTATGATTCTCTGTCACAATTTGATAGCTAATCGATAAACCTAGTCCAGTTCCTTTCCCCACAGGCTTTGTTGTAAAGAATGGGTCAAAAATACGGTTTTGCACTTCTTTTGTCATTCCCGGACCATTATCAACAATGCGAATCGTAACATTACCATTATTATTTTCTGTAAAAATCTCAACTTTCGGATCTCTTTGAACGTCGTATTCTTCCAAAGCATCGAAAGCATTGATCAGGATATTCATAAATACTTGATTGAGTTGGGCTGGATAACATTCTAAATCAGCTAATTTACCGTAGTTTTTGACAATCTCAATGCAACGAGTAGAATGAGTTTTTACATTTAGTCTATGCCCTAAGATAAGCAGCGTACTATCAATGCCTTCATGAATATTAACAGCCTTAGATTCTGCTTCATCTAATCGGGAGAAGTTCCGCAGTGATCGCACAATTTCACTGATACGCTCTGTGCCAATTTTCATTGAAGAGATTATTTTAGGTAAGTCTTCGGCAAGAAATTCTAAATCACTCAGATCTAAATGTTCCTGAACTTTTGAATTCAATTCAGGGCTATGTTCTCGGTATATATTTAAAACGCTCAGTAGCTCTTTAACATATTCCTTTACATGATTAAGGTTGCCATAAATGAAGCTGACAGGATTGTTGATTTCATGGGCAATGCCCGCTACTAGTCGCCCCAAGCTCACCATTTTTTCTGTTTGTATCAGTTGAGTTTGGGACTGTTTTAAGTCCTTTAAAGCTTGAGTTAGTTTTTTTGCTTGTTGTTGAGTTTGCCGGAGTAGTTCTGCTTGTTTAATCGCAATTCCCAGGTGATTACTAATCTGAAGCAACAGATTAATCTCATCTGATTGCCAATGACGGGGAGTCGTATTTTGATACACTGCTAATAAACCCCACAGCTTTTGCTCTTTGTAAACAGCAATAATCGTGTAGGCACGAGCTTGATAGCTTTCTAATGTCTGGATATAACAATCGCTAAATCCAGCGTTATAAATATCACTGCAAACGCGAAATACTTTTCCGTGGGCAAATAACCCACCCTGAGTATCTCTTAAGTAAGTATCGGTTGCTAAATTCTTAATGCTACATTTGCTAACATTTTCCCTTAATTCTGGACACTCCCACTGCTTGGACATTAATGGAGTCCAACTCGATGTGAGAGATTCTGCAATAAATTCACCGCTCCAGTCAGGATTAAAGCGATAAAGAACAGACCTATCGGCATTGAGTAATTCTCGCACTTCCTGAATAGTGGTTTGAAAAATAGTATCAATATCTAGGGTACGACGAATTTTCTCAACGCTTATGGCTAAGGCTTTGTGCTGTTGAGATGACTTTTCTAATTGCAATTTTTGTTCAAAGAGTTGTTTTAAATATTCCGCTTGCTGCAAGGCAATTCCTATATGGGCTGCAATTTGAGTCAAAAAAGAAACTTCATCTGATTGCCAGTATCTTTTCGACTCACTTTGATACGCGGCTAACAAACCCCACAACTTCTTTTGCTCGTAAATAGCAATAATCGCATACGACCGAGCATCAAAGTTTTCTAATGATCGAATATAGCTATCGCTAAATCCAGCATCATAAATATCGGAGCAAATGCAGTAGACATTTACTTGTATAGATTCTCCTCCTGCAGTTTCTTGGGGATAAGTATCCTTCGTTTCTACATTTCCTAAATCTTTTAGGTTACATTCACTGATATTTAAGCAAAGTTCTGGTTCTTTTTTCTGTCTCTCTATTAAAGAACTAAGACCTTCGACTGAGGCTTCTGCGACAAATTCTCCACTCCAGTCTGGGTTAAAGCGATATATGGCGACTCGTGAAACATCGAGCAGATGCCGAACTTCCTGTGTAGTTGTCTGGAAAATTGTGTTTATATCGAGCGATTGCCTAATTTTATCGATAGTGGCAAGCAGGCATGAATTAAATAAGATTGTTTTCTCGTCTAGTTGAGCAGCATTTTCTTTTCCCAACTGTGTTTGTATACTTCTGCTCGTAAAATTTTGGCTCATCAGAATTTATTGGTAACTTTTGACATAGTTAAATATTTGTAATCGGAAGTATATAGGACTAATATTTGATCCTTGAAATATACGTAGGGTGCGTTACGCTACGCTAACGCACCATCTAAGGCTCTTGGTGCGTTACGGACTAACGTTCTAACGCACCCTACAAATACTTAGATTTTTTCAAAATTCAAATAGGATTCCTATACATATTTTATACCTGAATATTGTCAGCGTTAATTCGATTGGAAAATACTTGATAACTCATAGATATACTTTTACAAAGATTTGTGTAATTTCTTAACTATAGCCATCAGATGTAGGTTGTGGCAACCGACTTTATGCCGAGGTTTAATTTAATTTAGTTGAAGAAGGCAGAAGGCAGAAGGTTCCGTTTAGAAGGGGATTCTGACCCCTCCTAAACGGGAGCCACCAAATTGAAAATTTGGTGGGGGTCTTAAACCCTTGGCTCCCTTTGGTCGAGATCGAAGGTTCGGGCATTCGGAGAAGGGATTTATCCCTTCTCCGAATGCCCTCTGCCTTCTGCCTTTCTTGGTAAACTGAAATAACTGCGTGCTAGAAACTACTTAAACCAGGGAATACTCCCGATTAATACAGCGATAGTCAATATTGACTACTGAATAGGTACACAACTAAAGGTAAAATTATCTCCGATATGGCATCTACTATCCATTGACCCCATGCACTCCGACTACTTAGAACGAATCCTGACTGCTCGTGTATATGATGTTGCACAAGAAACACCCCTAGAGTATGCTCCAAACCTGTCTGCACGACTGAATAATCAACTCCTGCTGAAGCGGGAGGATATGCAGTCAGTCTTTTCCTTCAAGCTGCGGGGTGCGTACAATAAAATGGTGAAACTGCCGCCGGATATACTGGCACAGGGTGTGATCGCAGCGTCGGCTGGGAACCATGCCCAAGGTGTCGCCCTTGCAGCCCGTAGGCTGGGAACGCGAGCAATTATCGTTATGCCAGTGACGACACCCCAAATGAAGGTGGATGCAGTCAGCTCCCGTGGAGGCGAAGTAGTGTTGTCTGGGGACACTTACGACGATGCTTATGCCTACGCCCGTCAACTGGAAGCGGAAAAAGGCTTGACTTTTATTCACCCCTTTGACGATCCGGATGTGATCGCCGGACAGGGAACAATTGGGATGGAAATTCTGCGGCAATACCAGCAACCCATCCATGCTATTTTTGTAGCAATTGGGGGTGGCGGATTGATCTCTGGGATTGCGGCATATGTGAAACGGTTGCGTCCCGAAATCAAGATTATTGGTGTTGAACCAGTGGATGCCGATTCTATGAATCAATCGCTAAAAGCCGGACATCGGGTGCGATTATCCCATGTGGGCTTATTTGCTGACGGGGTAGCGGTGCGGGAAGTGGGTAAAGAGACCTTTCGTCTGTGTCAGCAGTATGTGGATGACATCATTCTGGTCGATACGGATGACACCTGTGCCGCGATTAAAGACGTGTTTGAGGATACGCGATCAATTCTGGAACCTGCGGGTGCCTTGGCGATCGCTGCTGCCAAAGCCTACGTAGAACGGGAGCAACTCCAGGGACAAACGTTAATTGCCGTTGCCTGCGGTGCCAACATGAACTTTGATCGCCTGCGCTTTGTGGCAGAACGAGCTGAGTTGGGTGAACGCCGCGAAGCCATTTTTGCCGTCACGATCCCCGAAGAGCAAGGGAGTCTGCGCAAGTTTTGTGAATGTATTGGCAAACGCAATCTGACGGAGTTTAACTATCGCATTGCTGATCAAAAAGAAGCCCATATTTTTGTGGGTGTGCAAATTCAAAACCGTGCTGACGCGGCAAAGATGGTTGAAACCTTTGAAACGTGTGGGTTCACAACCATTGACTTAACGGACGACGAACTGACAAAATTGCATCTGCGACACATGGTTGGCGGGCACTCTCCCCTTGCCCACAATGAATTGCTCTACCGTTTTGAATTCCCCGAACGTCCCGGCGCATTGATGAAGTTCGTCAATTCCATGAGTCCCGACTGGAATATCAGCCTCTTTCATTACCGTAACAATGGGGCAGACTACGGGCGAATTGTCGTGGGGATGCAGGTGCCCCCCCACGAGATGGAGGAGTGGCAGGCATTTCTTAATACGCTCAGGCTCAGCTATTGGGATGAAAGCCAGAATCCGGCATACAAGCTTTTTTTAGGATAGCGATCTAACGGGAACGTCTCCTATACCGCTTAGACTTGGCAACTTCTTTAGCTTTACGCTTGTGTTTCTCCAGAGGAGTTTCAAAGTGACGATGTTTCTTTATGTCTGGAAAAATCCCTGCCTTAGACACTTCTCGTTTAAATCGACGTAAGGCTGACTCAATTCCTTCATTTTCGCCCATAATTATTTGGGTCATTCTCTCTCCTATCTAATTAACTTAATTGGTGGCTGGGTGGCTGAATATAAACAATCCAGTCAATTATAAGTAAAAAAGGGCAGAGTCTTGGTCTGCCCAAAATACCCGAGAGTCAAATTCTTTCTTTGGAATGAAAAGATTAGAGGAAGAACCAAGACTTTATCAAAGCTTAGTAGCGGCGAGAGTATCCTCCTCTGTCTCCCCCACTACTGTTTGAGCGTCTATCACCAAACGAACTTCTGTCTTCCTTGGGTCTAGCCTTACTAACCTTGAGGTTACGACCCATCCACTCAGCAGTATCAAGGGCTTCGATAGCCGCTACTTCTTCCGCATCTGTTCCCATTTCGACAAAGGCAAAGCCTCTGACTCGACCTGTTTCGCGATCCATCGGTAATTGAACGCTCTTAACATTTCCATATTTTGTAAAGACTTCTTTTAGATCATCCTCCCTAACTTCATAAGAGAGATTACCGACATAAATTGACATAAAAACATCTCCAGAACCAAATGATGTCAAGATTTAGATTCGGAGAGAGGCTTGTAAATAAATAAACACAAACTGCATAACCGAAAATAATCCTCCATTATCATAGCATGGAATGTATGGTCTATGCTTGCTAGAGCCTGCAACAGGTCGTTGGATCTAGGTTCCCTAGCTTTTTCAGGCAGGCGGGGGAAATTTCAACCTTTCCCCTTTCCCCCTTAACCGAACCATACTGGGTAAGCACCGATTTGCTTGCGGATGTGGTTTGATGCAAACACAAAACAAGTCAGAAAACGACAGTAGAAACACTGAGAGAATCGGACTGATTTTACATAATAACAGTAATAATACTGAAGTAAAAGCATTTTAAAATACTATAAAATTTCAGATAGGTCAAATATCATGTGCATCTTTACAAGTTATCAGTTGATAGTCACGTGACGTTCTAAGCGTCACGTTTTTTATAAGGAAGATGCCGAAAACCCCCGAGGAGCAAATGACAGGGTATTTACGGTGTCCTGTAAGTGGGGATGGCAATACAGCTATATCGCTCACTTTTAGTCTAAACTCCAGTACTCAAAATTAGCCGAAAAAAATCAATTCTAGACAGGTTTTTGTAGTCCCAACCGTGTGATTTCATGTGGCTCATTTTTTTGACCCCCCCGTGAACGGTTACAAATTTTTGGAGCCGTGGTCATCACTGGCGCATCAAGTGGAATAGGTGAAGCCTGTGCTATTTACGCGCAGACAAATTGGGTTATCACGTATTTGCTGGTGTACGTAATGATGGTGACGGTGAAAAGCTAAAGGGCAAAACCTCAGCTAGACTAACAGCAAGGGCATTCATCATTTGTAGAAGTTTTGGCTAAGTTCCTACCTGAGCGTGATGTGTTTGGGTTTAGTAAGTTGCTCTCAGAACCGATAGAGAAAGCCCCCAATTTCTTAAAGGCTCGTAAGGAAAATAAGGCGGAAGCTTTGAAAAATAAGTTGGCTCAGAACAAGGAGAAAGGGAGCGTCAAGAAAGGAGTATGGAGCAAGCCAAAGAAAAAAGAGTAGTAGCTTTGCGCGCACAAAATATAATACAAATTTGATTTACAAAAATCAACAAAATTTAAAGCTCTCGATACACAAAGTAGCAGTAACGTTAAAGATGAATTGTTTTAGTACTCCGGGGTATATGCTTTATGAAAGCTTTGCTACTCTGGCCCATAATGCCCAATTCTTTCTGGTCTTACCAAGAAACACTTGATTTAGCAGGATTACGCACTACAAACCCACCATTGGGTTTAATTACAGTGGCGGCGATGCTACCACCTGAGTGGGAGATCCGCTTTGTAGATCGTAATGTCTCTCTGGAGACAGATGACGACTGGATGTGGTGTGAGGTAGTTATGATCTCTGCAATGATTATCCAAAAGCAAGATTTTCGAGACTTGATTCAAAAAGGTGTTGCCTTAGGGAAGAAAGTTGCAGTAGGAGGTCCATTCCCAACATCAGTGCCTGAATTTGCCTTGGCAGCAGGAGCTGATTATCTAATTTTGGATGAGGGAGAATGTACTATTCCGTTGTTTTTGGAGGCTTTGGTCAGAGGAGAACAACGAGGTATTTTCCGCTCAAAAGAAAAACCTGATGTGACTCAAACACCAATTGCACGGTTTGATGTGCTCAATTTAGATGCCTATATGGCTATGACTGTGCAATTTTCGCGGGGTTGTCCTTTTCAATGTGAGTTTTGTGACATCATTAATTTATATGGTCGCAAACCGCGCACCAAGACACCAGAACAAATGCTCAAGGAATTTCAAGTCCTGTATGATTTGGGCTGGCGGAGGTATGTGTTTGTCGTGGATGATAATTTCATTGGTAACAAACGCAATGCTAAAGTCTTTCTACGGGCACTGATCCCCTGGATGGAAGAACACGATTATCCATTTATTTTATTGACAGAAGCTTCACTCGATTTAGCTGAGGATGAAGAGCTGATCGAGTTAATGGTGAAAGCTGGCTTCACTGTTGTGTTTATGGGGATTGAGACTCCAGACACAGATAGCCTTTTGGGGATTCACAAAGTCCAGAATACACGCCAAGATTTAATCGAGTCCTGCCACAAAATCACACAGACAGGATTGCAGATCATGTCTGGCTTTATTATGGGATTTGACAACGAACGTCCTGGCGCAGGTAAGCGGATACAAGCATTTATTGAAGATACAGGCATTCCTCAAGGACAATTCAGCTTACTCCAAGCATTAGAAAATACTGCAATGTGGACTCGTTTGCAAAAAGAAGGGCGACTGGTAGATGGAATGAGTACCTTCCATCAAGGTGCAATTATGAATTTTGTGCCGACACGTCCAGTTGAGGAGATTGTAGAAGAATATATTGATGCTTTTTGGCAAATCTATGAGCCGATGCCTTTTTTAAGACGCACTTTCCGTCATTTCATGATGATGAAGGGTTGGCGGGGAAACACCAAACGTCCGATTACGAACAAAGAAATCCGCCTATTTATGGCAATTTGCTGGCGTCAGGGTGTAGTGCGTTCTACTCGCTTCCGGTTCTGGTGGCAATTGGCTGCGATCGCCTTTTTTAAACCACGTCTGGTTTATGACTACTTAACCACTTTAGGTATCGGAGAACACTTCTTTAGCTACCGCTACCAAGTGAGGGCACAACTGCACAAGAAACTAGCAGCGTTAAAACAAGCACAGCAAGAGGAACAAGCGAGTTATCATCTGCTCACTCAGTCTCCAGCCATTTGACAGATGAGAATCAGAGCTAATATCAACTCTTAGACCCGCATTTCTCACAAACACTTAAAAAATCAAACACTCTTGAAAAGAAAATCAGCAAGATCACGAAGGTGATCATATTGCTCCAAACTTTAGAATGTTGGGTATACGGGTCTTCCTTGTCAGATTCATGGTTATCCCTCTTTAATCACGCTGGGAAGAGAATAATCAGAGCTAAATGCCGAAAGTCAGATTTAGTCATGATAGCAACCCCGAAACGAAGGTGAAAAGGCAAAATCCTCACTAGTAAAGGGTTTTAGCTTTTACCAAGAGCGAGAGTGATTAACCCTCTTTTGTCACTCTGGTGAGATAAAAATTGAGGCTAAATGATGGAACCTGTATTTGATCTGACTTTTCACGGGAAGTCCTGAATCGACGAAATAACGTTACTTTTTCCACAGGGTC
>Ga0116227_10017168_pt1 | contig 10172 bp, 6 predicted proteins | sample S1TSphgellanicum_FD_89693 | JGI IMG/M metagenome (GOLD analysis project Ga0116227, IMG submission 89693) | Host-associated microbial communities from peat moss isolated from Minnesota, USA - S1T2_Fb - Sphagnum magellanicum MG | ecosystem: Host-associated > Plants > Peat moss > Unclassified...
ATGGCAGGAAGGTAGTCCGAGTCAGGATAGGCTACGTGTCTGTGCAATTGCGGTGGATTGTTAGATCACAAGAGCTAGGGTCCGGGGGAACTCGCGTCATTGCTGTGGGTTTTCTGGATCCTCCTTTTTGGTTACAGTGTAATCATACTAACATGTATCATTAACAATCATAACTATTGCTTAATTTGTTGAATTTTGGATTGTAAAAATATATATGAATTCTAGATAGAATAATTTTTTATAAAATTTTATTGTGAATATATTATGTAATATCATAAAAAATTGGAATCAATTTAATGGGTGAAAAATAGGTAATTTACACTTTTCAAAACTTGTAATTATTGCTTAAAAAATAGTTTTGACATTAAAACACAATTTGAAAAACAAAATGATGTATTTAGGGATTTTTTTAATATACACCTTAGCATAATAGTATCAAGAAAACTTTGAAGATTTTTTTTCTATTTTTTAAGACATATTAAAATATTCTAAGAATATTCTTTAAAAAAACAACAAAAAAAAATGGTTTAAGGGGGCACATGTGGCTCCTTATAGTGTGGTTGGACCTTAAAAAGCTAGTAGATTTAAAGTTTAGAGCTATTAATTTGGATAGCGTGGTAGTGAGTGAAAAGAAGACGATGGCCCAAGTAGACCTAATATATGCATAATCCAAGGTGCAAGTTGTGGAACATTAAGTTCAAATTCTTGAGGTTAGGTGTAGATTTTGATTTTGTCAATTCAACAAGTTGTTTCTAAACTAGACAAATTAATTTTGTCACAAACTTTTGTAGGTTGAATTAAATTGTTCACTTCTACTACAATGGTGATATTTAATCATATGTGGTCATGCTTGGGGAGGCCCTATGTTGAAAAAATGATGATTTTGGAGTCGAAATTGGCATTGCTAGAAAAAACCTAATAGAATTGAATGTTAGGCAAAGATGCACATAGTTATAGTTGAACAACTTGAAAATTCCACTCCGTCCACATTAAAGATTCCCATGGCATCCACCAAAAAGGATGCCATTGTAGCCACTGCAAAAATTAGAGAGTGGGGTGATTGACAAATTTTAGAAATTGTAGGTGAAGAAGAACACAATGGAATCCTTGTGTGCTCAAATGCAAGCTGGGAGGGAAAAACTTGAAATTGTGCAAGTAACATTTAATGATATCAATGTTGTTACCATGAAAGTTAAAGAAAATATGACAACAAAGGCTATAGACAAAGTGAGGTTCACAAAGTACAACAAGATCCTTGCAAAAGGTACCTTGAAAGCCACTCGCATAATAAAACAAGTGCACCAGCCTTCCAGAGTATAAAGCTTGTTAGTTTGGATATGGAGCCTTGCATTGTTTGTGCTAATTAATTCCCATACATGGACATTGAAACCACATCTTGTGGTCATTTACACCATCTTAATTACCTTTATGTGAATTTGCAAGATTCAGCACATTATAATAAATGTGGGGAATTCTTACATCCACTTTGGTTCGACAATAAATGTTGCGACCCTAACCTTGGGCTCACAACCAAGGCAAGGGTTTAGAAAGGTGTGGGCCAAGAGTGTAGCCTGGGAGTCACATTCACACTCCTGGGAGTGTAGGAAAATGTGAGGGAATGAGCCCACACACTCTCAAGTGGGCTCCCACTTTAGGAGTTGGAGTCTTGATGGATTTTCAAAAAATTTCAGAGAGCAATTTTAGGGGTCAAAACTCATTGGATTGAAGAGTTTCTTATACCATCAGAAACCTTTCAAGACATATTTTTAACACAAGTTATGGCCAAAAGAAGGGCCGAGAGTCAAAATGCTAATTTGACTCTCGATCACTAAAAGTTAGGAATCGCCTTGATTTATTTGTATGCAGGTGGCATGCCACATATCTTTGGAAAGCTCTCAACAAGGGCTATAATTTTCTTTAAAATTCACTTCAATCGAAGGTTTGCACATTCAATCGAAGGTTTGCACAAAAAGTTATGGGCTCCCAAAGTGGTAAAAGTTTTAATTTTAGGAATTTCGGGACTTCTGGCTTGGGAGACCCAGGATAAAATGACATTTGGGTGTAACCCCCATGGCCAGGCACAAAGAATACTATAAGGGGGGAAGGTGGTGGCTTCCCCCAAATCCGAACTGTGGTGAATCTTATGAGTCCATGTATGCTTGTGGCTCATCCGTGCACCAAAAATGTTCCAACTATGCATTAACCAACTTGTTGTTTGGTTTGTGTAAGTTTGTGTGAATAATTGACCCGCTTGTCATTCATTATAGTCCTCATCCCAAAGCTCCAACATGCCCCTTTTACCTTTAAAATGTTATGAGCTAAGGAGTGTACCCCAACTTCTTCTTCCATTGTTTTCACTTTTAAACTCGCATTTGAGTCTTTCAAAAAATGCGGGGTTGTGTTAGTAAAGGCATTAAATGCATGGAAAAGGAGGAATATGATAAACGAAAGTTGGCTTCGAGATTGGATGATGAAGTGGAGATTGGTTGGAACATCATTGATCTGTTGTAATCCATGTAGGTGAGCCCATTTGATTATGCTCAAGTTCATTTGCTTTTATTTGTTTTATAAATTTCTTGTTTTCATGCGCATGTGATTCTTTTAGGTGTGTTGATTATGCAATTGATGTATCCATGTGTACTATTGTGTAGAATCCATGATCAATGTTGTATTGATTTAATCAAGGTGTAAACTCTACAATATTGATTAGATCTATAAGTTTACCCATTTAAAAGTGATGTGTCCAATCATGATCTTGTGATTTATTTGAACACATCAATCATGTGATGGCATTTCAAATACATTTTCTTCTCATACTAGGACAAGCATGATTTTTCATTTCATGATGTAGTTTAGTTCTAATCAAAAGTTGTCTAAATTGATGCCATTGAATAACCAATTAATAAAAAAAAGGGGGCAAATCATCTATTCAATCAAATCATGTAATTTTGACATATGTACTTTGTGGCAATTTCATTGGATTGAATCTTTTAACTATTGTGCTCATTGATGTTCTTGTAATCTATTTGAAAACATATCTACCATGTGATCTAGCATTTTCCTCTCCTACTAGGACAAGGTAGATTTTGCATTTTATGATGTAGTTCGGCTTTGCTCAAAATTAGTGGAATTGATGCCACTGAGCAACCTATTCACAAAAAAAAATTGGGTAAATCCATTTGGTCAATCATATCATAATTTTGACATATGTGTTTTTTGGCAATCTCATTGGATTAAGTCATTTCAATTATTGTCTTCATGAATGTTCTTGTGATCTATTTGATAACACATCTACCATGTGATCTAACATCTAAATGGCATCTCCTCCTACTAGGACAAATGTGTTTTTCATTTCATGTTGTAACAAAGTGGTCACGTGTCAAAATTGGTGGAATTGATACCATTGAATAATTAACAAATTATTTTTTTGCTAGATCCATTTACTCAATCAAATCACAATTTTGACATATATGTATTTTTTGGGAATCTAATTGGATTAAGTCAATTCAATTGTTGTGGTCACTAATGCTCTTGTGATCTATTTAAAAAAACATTTGCCATGTGATTTAACATTTAAATGGCATTGCCCTCTCTTATTAAGACAAATATGTTTTACATTTCATCTTGTAGCATAATGGTTAGAAGTGTTAAAATTGGCGGAATTGACACCATTGAGTAATTGACAAATTATTTTTTAGGTAGATCATCTATTCAATCATATCACAATTTTGACATATATGTATTTTTTGGTAGTTTAATTGGATTAAATCATTTCAATTATTGTGGTCACATCTAATGTTTTTGTGATCTATTCGAAAACACATCTACCATGTGATTTGGCATTTAAATAACATTACCTTCTCTTCACTACTACAAAATGGAATGTAATTCACTAATTTAAATCACTATGGGACCTTAAAAGTGAAATAATTTCACTAAACTATAGTGATTTCACCCTAGTTAAAGTTATTTCACTATAATATCACTATGTAAACATCGTGTTTCATTACTAATTAACACAATTCACTAATATAAATTATTGTGGTAAATAACTTTATTTTTATGTTGTTTTAAATACCCTATATATGTTGTTTTATGATATATCTTATATTATTTTAGGTTACCTTACATATTATAATTTACACCTTACATTATTATAAGTTATTATAGGCTATTATAAATTATTACACCCTAAACTATTATACATTATACTACCTTAAAATAATTCTAATTAGCTTATTATAGGTTTTTAAGTTATTTAAAATAAATTATTCAACTAACCTTAGGCTATACCTAAGGTTATTTTATTTTAAGTTAATATATGTTATTTCAAGTTATAGATTAAGTTATCCAAGATCATTTTATTTTATGTTATTATAAATTATTTTATCCTAAGTATAATAACTTAAAATAATTTAAAATAAAATATAATGACCTAAGTAAAATAACCTAAAATATCCAATAATAGCCCATGAAAAAAATTAAAATAACGTACAATATAATAATTACTAAACCACCAATAATCATTAATAAAATAACCATCAATAGCCATCAATAGCCACCAATAAAATAACTACCAATGGCTTACAATAGAATAACCACTAATATAATAACCAATAATGTCCACCAATAACCATTAATAAAATAACCACTAATAACCACTAATATAATAACCATCAATAGCCATATATTTGAATTTTTTAAAAGTGCCAACAATAATCTAATGTGAATTAATCTATAATGGACAAAAATAACTTAAGGTGAAATAACTTACAATAATCTAAAATTGCCAATAATAGCATAAGGTGAAATAACTTTCAACATCCAAAAATAACCAACAATAATTTCACATAATTGAAAATAACTTAAGATGAAATAACATAGAATAGTCAAAAGTAATTTATAATAGTTACAAATAACCCAAAGTGAAATAACCTACAATAACCAAAAATACCAAAAATAACCTAAGGTGAAATAGGCTAAAATAGCCAAAAATATTTTAGGGTGAAATAAGTTAAAATAACCAAAAGTAATTAAGACTAACCAAAAATAGTCTAGGGTGAAATAGGTTTAAATAATACAAAATAATTTTAAAATAACCAAAAATAGTCAAAAATTTGAGAATAACTATAAATAGTCGTAAATAATGTAGGGTGAAATCATTTATATTCATAAAAAGTAGCCCTATAATAGCTAAAAGTAACCTAACATAGGTAATATTATTATATTATCAAAAATCTTATCCATTTATTAATAATAAAAATTCAAAAAAATGGTTATTGAAATGTTATTAAATAGTGATATTCAAAAAGAAATTGTTCAAATGATTTTAAACTTTCAAAAATAAATAAATGTAATTATGTACATTATTGAATTTTTTTATAAAGTAAACTCGAATCATTTCATTTGGACAAAATCTCAAAAAGATATGAATTTTTAAAATTTATGTTTTTGTAATGTTTAAAATGAAATATTTGATAAATAAAATGTAATGTAATATATTATCACAACAAATGAGATGGTTTTATGGTAAGGTTGTTTGTTTCCATTCTAAAGGTCAAAGGATTAAACCTCACAAATGATGTGTGTGTGGTCAATAATGGTAAATTGATTGAATATTTTCCTATCTAGTCCCCTATTATAAGCCTAGGTTTATTATGTGTGGCCTACATACTTAGGCTAGGTTTTTAACCTAGCCTAAATAGTGACATGTGTCAATAACTCATAAGTTGAAAAGCATGAAATTATCAATAATATTATATATTATAAAATTTAAATTTAATTGATTTTCATGATGCCTCGTTAATTAACTAAGAAGTGAATGGTTAGTTCACATGTCCATAACAACTGGTCCCCGGTCACTAGGGGGTTGACTAGTTTCATCATGGTAAAAATGTTCAAATTTACTCAAAATCTAATGAAACCCAAAGTGAACCAAGACACATTTTAGTGTAGTGCTTACTAAAACAAATTTGTTTTGCATTTCATATTGTAACAAAGTAGTCAAAAGTGTGAAAATTGGTGTAATTGATAATATTGAGCAATCAATTGACACAATTTATTTTTTGGGTAGATCCCTCTATTCGATCAAATCACAATTAAGACATATATGTATTTTTTGGTAATTTAATTGGATTAATTCATTTCAATTGTTGTGCTTAGTAATGTTCTTATGATCTATTTGACGACACAAATGGAATAGTAGAGTGGACAAAAGTGTCAAAATTGTCGAAATTGATTTTATTGAGCAATCCATGATAAATAAAATAGTATGGTTGAATCAATTGTTTTCTTCAATGATTCTATTATTGCATGAATGAACTTGTAAGTTATTTTGTGCAAGAAAGATCCTTTTGCACAATGCCAATTAACTTAACATAAAGTCAATACTATGAGGAGTTAGATCATATGATGATTGATTTATTGAAGAGGCAAAGTGTAAGTGGAAATAAGTTCCAAGGTGGAATTATAATTAATTCTAGCCCACTATTTAATGATGTTAGTCTAATATTATAGTGGTAGTCCAAGGTTCCCTTGGTTTTTGGTCATTTGATCACATGTAGAAGTATTTTACATGATATTATAGGTCTATTGTGCATAGTATTGTGGTACTCAAAATTAACTTATAATATGAATAAAAATATTTTATTTGGAGTTCCTATGACAATGTCTTTTTATACTAAGTTACTTGTGTATTGTGCATGGTATTGTGGTACTCAAAATTAACTTATAATATGAATAAAAATATTTTATTTGGAGTTCCTGTGACAATGTCTTTTTATACTAAGTTACTTGTGTATTGTGCATGGTATTGTGGTACTCAAAATTAACTTACAATATGAATAATATTGTGGTGAATAGTGGCCCAAGTATTTGTGTTAAAATTTCTATATGGAATACTAAATAACAATCTAATGAAATTATACTTAGAAGTATAACTTAATATTTATGAATAACCTTGTATTTCTAAGCACAATACCACTATTACCAATGTTCTAAAGTATTCTTGGGGTATGGTATTGTATTTTGGTTATAAGTGCCCTACAAAGATAAAATTCTTGTGTAAGTCTAGTACATTATTTACATGGTATTCTTTTTCATTGTTCAACTTCTCTTGTAGTATTTTAATGGTCTTGGTATTCAGGTATTACTTGTAATATATTCTAATAATAGTTTAAGTATAATGTCATTTAGGTATTCAACCATCACATGTATTGTGGGGTGTTGCTAGAAGTATGTTGGAATGTGAATACCCCTATTGGAAGTGATATGTAGTAATTAAGCTATAGTATTTGTAGGTTGGAATATTCATATCTTCTTGTAGTATTGTGGGTCAGAATATTCACATCAAGTGTCCAAATACTATAACTAATCTAGTGTATTGAATTTGATATGTAAGTTGTATTCTTCTATTATTATGTGCTTACTTGTAATGCTTTAGATAATATTTGTGTTAAACTTTCTATAAGGATACTAAATAACAATCTAATGAAATCATACTTAGAAATATAATTTAATATTTAGGAATAATCTTGTGTTTCTAAGCATAATACCACTATTACCAATGTTCTAAAGTATTCTTGGGGTATGGTATTGTATTTTGGTTATAAATGTCTTACAAACACAAAATTCTTGTGTAAGTCTAGTATATTATTTACATGGTATTCTTTTTCATTGTTCAACTTCTCTTGTAGTATTTTAATGGTCTTGGTATTCATATATTACTTGTAATATATTTTAGTATTAATTTAAATACAATGTCATCTAGGTATTCAATCATCACATGTATTGTGGGGTGTTGCTAGAAGTATGTTGAAATGTGAATACCCTTATTGGAAGTGATATACAATATTCAGGTTATAGTATTGTAGGTTAAAGTATTCACATCCTGCTATAGTATTATAGGTCAGAATATTGACATCACAAGTGTCCAAATACTATAATTGATATGATGTATTGAATTTGAGATGTAAGTTGTATTATGGAGAGATATGGTGCAATAGTTGAGGATTTGGTGTTTCAACATTTTTATAATATTATGTGTTTACTTATAATGTTTTAGATAATATTTGTAATATTATAAATACATAAAGTCCATGCCTTCTGGTTAACATGTTTTGGTCTTCCCATATTTGCAAAGGTTTTGAACAAAATCCAATTTTTGGTAGGACTATATCAATGCCTTATTTGTTGGTTGATGTCCAATGACATTTGTATATGTGTTCATGCCCAATCATTGTAATGAAATCTCACAACATTTTATGGTCTTGTGATATTCTAGTCATAATCAATAGGTTTTAGGTAAAAGTATTCATAGGTTGTAGTATTCTGGTCCTATGAAATTTTAGTCCTACAACATTATGTCCATGTAGTTACTAGAATCCCATTGGAGGAATAGTAATACTTGTTGGTCACTTAGTTTGTGGTGTTGCATAAGATAGGTACATTTTGATATCTTCTTTATAATGAGAAAAAATGGTTTTTTTAAGCTTAGCAATGAGCCAATTGTGGCAAGATTTGTCTTTATTGTGCATGTTCTATAACTAACAACTTTAATGATTGGACACAACAAACCACTTGAGGATCTCAAGTTAGGAATATTGAAAAGGTGTACTACAAGTATCAAAAGCATTATTTCAAGTGTATTGGAAGTATAAATCTAAATTGGACATTATTGTAATGTTGTGTAGGTGTTCATGACTCAAAACCTTTGATGGAGGTTATGGACAAAGCTTTGAAATGGGCAAAATAGGCAATTGCTCCAAAAAAATAGCAAGTGAGTTGGATAATATTCATTTGAGTCCTTTTGGTTCACATGTCCCTTCATGCAACGTGAACACTCCAATAGGTGGGGCTACGCAATGCATGGGCTTAGTCTCACAACAATCTTAGATGGACTTCAATTTAGGAGCAACCAAGTGTGGAACACAACTAGTAACATTAAACATTATGGAGGTGACCCACATTATGCCAAGCAAAGATTCACTTTCAAGGCTTGTTGTGAGGATTTCTTGCACACTTCCACCACGAAAATATGCACTCACAAAAAAAACCGGTTAGAAGTGGAACTACTATGTAGTTGAAGTCTAACGAGTTAGGTGGTTCGAGTTAAGTAATGAAATTTACTAAAAATCTAATGCGTTGTGTCCAACTCTCATGATTTTATTTATTTATTTATTTAATTTTATTTATGTCTTTGACCAAAAATTAAGCCCGAAACTAAAAACCACTTGTTTAGATTGAGGAAAGGAAAAAAACAACAACTCAACCTCCTCTACTTTCACAAATGTAACTCCTTCACAGCAAAACCGATGACGCTGAATTTTTGGGAGGAGCTTTTGCACATTTCAATCTAAAACTTATCTAATTTTGAGACAAATCCAACGGTGAATTTGAGAGAAACAATTAATTAAACTAAAAGCCAGAGGCTTCCCCATGGAAATCATTCCATGAAACCCACTTCAACACCCTCTACTTTCAACAACTATAACTCCCTCACAGCCAAACCGATGATGCTGAAGTTTTGGGAGGAGCTTCTACACCTTCTAAACTAACACTGATCTAATTTTGAGACAAATTCAACGGTGGATTTGAGAGAAAAAATTACTTAAACTAAAGTCCAGAGGCTTCCCCATGGAAATCATTCCATGAAACCCACTTCAACACCCTCTACTTTCAACAACTGTAACTCCGTCACAGCAAAACCGATGACGCTGAATTTTTGGGAGGAGCTTTTACACCTTTTGAACTAACACTGATCCAATTTTGAGACAAATTCAACGGTGGATTTGAGAGAAACAATTAATTAAACCAAAGTCCAAAGGCTTCACTACGATGATTTGCTACACACAACTCCATTCCATATTTGATTTTTTTCATAACCTTTCCATGAACACCTCCACACACAAGAACTAACAACCTTTCTCCCACTTCATTCTCCTCTTCCTTCTTCTTCCTTTCCATACACACAATGCCTTCTCGTTTGGTAAGCCTCCATGACCTCCCTTGAGCTTGTTCCCCTTGTCCAATGAAAGCTTTGAAATCCTCTAGCACCAATCAATGGCCTCCTCATCCTTCAAGGGCCAATGAGAATTTGAGAATGAATGGCCATCCAATTGAAATTAGGATGAGAATCCTTGGGCCCAATGGAACACAAGAGATATTTCATCCTC
>Ga0116227_10017169_pt1 | contig 10171 bp, 12 predicted proteins | sample S1TSphgellanicum_FD_89693 | JGI IMG/M metagenome (GOLD analysis project Ga0116227, IMG submission 89693) | Host-associated microbial communities from peat moss isolated from Minnesota, USA - S1T2_Fb - Sphagnum magellanicum MG | ecosystem: Host-associated > Plants > Peat moss > Unclassified...
AACAACCAATACATTTCCCGGCCCACTAAAAGTGCTCACACCTCTGATATTGATGCGCTCTCGGTTAAAGCTCTCCCGATCTATGCTTAGCCCATTACCAATAGCTTCTAGTCTATTCATTACACTACTGCCCACTTGTTCGTTCAGTACCTTGCCACTAATTTGCTGGTAAGCACCTGTTAACTTTTCTTTTCCTAATTTTTGATAGCCCGTATTTACGGTTACATCATCTAGTTGATGGATAGCTGGTTTTAGTTTAAAAATAATGGATTGACCGGTAAAATTAATCAGTGTATCTAATGTGCTATAATTGAATAAACTGATTTTAAATTGATGCGGGCCATGGTTTATACTGAAAGAAAACTGCCCGTTGTGATCACTCTCATCACTTAATTTTCCATGGTCAATATTAATAATGGCATTGGCCAATGCGCTGGCATTAGCCTCGTTTACAATTTTTCCGGTAAATGGTTTTTGGGCCAGGGCGGACATGATGCTGCCGAGCAAAATCATGAGGACGCTAATAAAGTATTTCATAGTTTGTTTGGTTTAAAATGTAGTTTTGGCTAATTTGATTTTGCACCCTCTTTTAAGCGCCGCTGGCGATCAAGAATGGAATTGAAGTTGCTCTTTTGCATAAATTCACTCCCACTTGTGGCTAGTAAATATCCTCCGGCTATCCATATGTAATGCGGTACGGTAGTATGCACAAAATATTTGCTTAATGTAGTGTCTGCTACCACAGTCATCAGCTGATTGTTAAAGCGATTCATCGTAAGGGCAATTTTCTCTGGTGTATCGCGGGTACTTTTGGCATCTACCAGAAGTACCACCGCCCGCCCTTCATATTCTTTTTGCAGGCTATCAATGTATTTAAACTTGTGCGTACAGCTGCTACACCAGGTTGCCCAAAAATCAAGAACAAGCAACTGGTTTTTATAGGCTGATAGTGTTTGCCTGGTTGTTTTTCCGTTGGCATAAATAGCATGTTCCTGCGTCCAGAAGCTTTCTGGCAATTTACGTCCAACTTCCTGTGGCATTACCTCTTTTACTATGTTTTGCGCATGGGCAGATATATTTCCTAATAAGAAAAGCAGCAATATGGAAATTTCTTTACTTCGTTTAAGCCATTCCAGTTTAATTTCTGCAAAGGATAATTCGGCCATTAAACTGAGTTCACGCGATTGCATGGAGCGTCCTTTCCCTTTACCTATTTTTTCTTTTAATATGGGTGGCGTTTGGTACCTCGCAATTTGCTCGGCTATGGTATCTTCAGCTATGCGTTTCACACTGTCTGATCTGAAGGTTTTTAGGCATAGTAATGCCCTTACGGCGCTTGCCGTTATTTTTTTAATCATCTCTTTTCATTATTAATGTTGGGCCAGCCCTGTTTTTAGCTGCGCTTTACTGCTAATTTTACTTATTGGCGGTACAAAACGATTATTTGCTCACGCACAGGGGTAATAGTTTATGGGATGGTATATTAAGGCTTCAGGTTTTTATAGCATTTAAATTTATGCGACTTCTTATTGCACACGGTAAAATCATGTCTTACTCTTATATTAATACCTAAAAAGTGTTATCCTGCAACTCATGCAGAACAACAACAATTTTAGGGTTCGCCATACTTTAAGGGCAAGGAAATTAACATAGGATTATTGTATACCTATTTCTTACCTAATATAAATAAGCTATTTAAGTGTTGCCATTAATATCAGATCTTTATCTGTTACCTTAATTTTAAACAAAACCTGGCTGCTTAACAGGCTATGATACCTCTAAAACAGCATGTGTAAGCAGCGCAGGAATTGTACTTCAAACTAAACAGGGTTTTTAGGCTTTAATGGCAGCAAATAATTAAACGGGCATTTTTGGGGATGGTTAACATAAATGGGATGTTTAATGATGCATATGAACGCAAAAACAATTGCCGCCCTGGGATGGGGCAAAGAATTAAATGGCAGCTGTTTTATTTTTTGGTTCATACTTATATTGATCAAATACAAGTCTTGCCCATTTACAGCTTTCACAATACATGTGAGGCTGCAAACCATCACTACTTTAAAGTTCTCACGCCTTATGTTGAAATGGAATTACAGCAGCCCCACATCTATTTCGATGTACAAATATATACAACTACACATAGATATGGGTATTAAACTGCTGCCTTGCTTCAACGGCGTGAGATTTGTAGTTGCAAGACTTTTATTAATACCTAATTATAATACACGAATATAGCCATTTCTGTAGGTTATTCCAAATTTGGAATAACAATTAATTAAATATTAAGGTCTTTTTGTTAATAATGGCTGAACAGTATATTGACAATGAGATTTTAGTACTTATCAGAACCAGGCTGTGGGCAATTTCTAAGGAGAAAAAAATTACTTTAGAAGATATTCAAGATAGAACTGGATTTAGCTATAGCCAGGTTTATAGAATAGTACGCGGAGAGAATAATATTTCAGTAAGTGGATTATTTGCTGTATGCAGAGCATTAGAAGTTCAGCCAGCTGAGGTAGTTAATTTTGAAATTAAAATTCCAAAATATCCGGATGTAAGGAAACTGCGCAAAGGATAAATTTAAATTTAATTTATTAAACCTTATAGGTTTTTAAAACCTATAAGGTTTGGTCTATAATTCAGATAAAGTTACCAACTCTAATGAGCAATCTGCCTGTAGAGTTGGTAACTTTTAACATATTGTATTGATCACTAAGGAATTAAATTTGCTTCACGAAGTCTGTCAAAAAGTTTATAAAAAGTTTCTTCTGTGTCATGAAAAGCGTTAAAACCTAATTTTCTACTTTTTGCCATATCGGTCATTACTTCAATTGGCCTGCCAAGATCAAGATCGGTATGCCATGCACTTGCCAATCTGTTTAATGAAGTTTCTTTAAGTCCATATTTTTGAGCAATTTCCTGCCATTTTTCACCATCATTGGCCATTTCTTTTTCCAGTGGATGGATCTCACCATTAAATCCAACAGCTTCCACACCAAAGTAATCTGCTATTTTACGCCATAATCTACTCCAACGGAAAACATCACCGTTTACGATATTAAATGCTTCATTCTGAGCAGTCTCCGTAGTTGATGCCCAAATTAATTGCTCAGCCAATATACGGGCATCTGTTACATCCGATAAGCCATTCCATTGTGCCGCCGAACCCGGCCATGTAAATTTACGTCCTGTTTCTTTACAAATACTGGCGTAAACAGCCAAAGTTGTCCCCATATTCATTGCATTGCCTACAGCTTGCCCAATTACAGTATGAGGCCTGTGAATACTCCAGGTAAAGCCATCTCTTTCCGCTGCTGCATAGACCTCATCTTCCTGCGCATAATAAAAATTCTCAATGTTTAGTCGTGGGTGTTCTTCACGTAAAGGTGTTTCAGGTAAAAAACCTTCTGCGGCATAGGCTTCAAACGGACCTAAATAATGTTTTAAACCGGTAACCAATGCTACATGTTTTACGGATTTTTTTTCTGATAAAACATCCAGAATGTTGCGTACCATTAATCCATTTACCCGAATATTTTCGGCTTCGGTGTCATTTCGCATCCAGGTGGTAATGTAAACATGTGTTGGGCTGATATCAGCTAGTGCCAATCGAAGACTATCAATCTCCAGTAAGTTTGCTGCCACAGGTTTTAGATTTTTAATTTCATTGTTCGGGTTGCGGGCCAATCCGTAGGTTTCCCAGCCTTTTGAAAGAAGTTTTTCGGCCAGGTTACTTCCTGTTATGCCACTTGCGCCTACTACCAAAGCTATATTTTCCATAATTTTTTGTTTAATTTTATTAACCTATCTATTTTGCAAGGTCTTATTTTGTGCTATACAAATTTAGATCAATGTTGCTAGAACGCTGATGACCTGTATCAAAAAACGCAGTTGATTTGGGTCAAATCTATTTTCAGTATGATCTTAGCATATTGTTGAGCGTTTAAAATTATCTTTGTTATTCTTCAACATCATCACCTATGTTCAATATACTATTTAACCATATTCAGGAAAAAGTTTCGCTTACAGAAGCGGATAGATTAGCTATATCTCGTTTTTTCATCCCCAAAAAACTAAGAAAACGCCAATATCATTTACAAGAGGGTGAAATTTGTAAATACCTGGCGTTTGTGGTTAAGGGTCTGTTAAGAACCTATAATGTTGATGGGAAGGGAAACGAACACATGAATGTTTTTGGTTGGGAGGGCTGGTGGATCTCTGATTTTAACAGCTTTTTATCAGAAGAACCGGCAGTATTTAATATTGATGCCATTGAAGATTGTGAACTGCTTTTAATCTCGAAAGCAGATTATGAAGCACTTACATTAGCCGTGCCTGTAATGGATCGGTATTTTAGAATTCTTTACCAAAACAGTATCGTTACGAAAGAGCGCCGTTTAATGAGTTCTGTAACGCATACAGCCGAAGAAAAATATCTGGAACTGATGGAATCAAATTCAAAAATTGCAGAACGCCTTTCTCAAAACCTGATTGCGTCTTATCTGGGTATTGCACCCGAAACACTCAGCCGAATTAAAAAGAACCTTTCTTTAAAAAAGTAATCGGCTGTTCAAAAAAATATTCATAACTCATGTACATGCGCCGCATTTGAAAAATTAGGTTAATGCTGAAACAGTTTTTTGTAAATAAAAAAAGTTTACAAAAAAACTGTTTCACTAATTAAAATCTCGACTACTGTTTTATTAACTTACTCACGTGGCTTTCATCTGTAAGGCCAAATTCTGAGGCAATTTGCTTTAACCTAAATTTTCCACTGGCCAGGCGTTGTTTAATTAATTGGTTTCGGTAGGTTTTAATGTATTCACGAAGCGTAACGCCAGTATTTTTTTTAAAATAAGGGCCGATGTAATCTTTTGTGAGTTTAAATTGCTCAGCCATCATTTCTGCCTTAAGTTTTTCTGGCCGGTAGATATTTTTATGGATATAACAAAACATAGCCTGAAGGTCGGCAGTTCGGTGTGCTGTTGATTTGATTTCAGGCATATTTCGTTGTAAAATATGCGAAATGGAAAGTGCCTGCATCCAGATGAGTTGCTCATTCTTCAGCAAATCTTCCTTTAATGATATGATGACATCAAAAAGTATACTGATGCTTAACTGATCTTGCTGGTCAAAAACAAAAGCAGATAAATGTGTCTCCCGGCTTTTTATCAGGTATTCTAAATGACGGATGCCAGGATGATCAAAATTTCCATCCTGATAAAGATACAAATCGATAAATTTCAAGTAAATAAAGCGTGTTTTTTTCTCAATTACAAAGTAATGCGCCTCCTCAGGACCGATTAGAAAAACTTCACCGCCCTTATAATCTATTGGAACAGCATTTATAAAATGACGGCCAGATCCATGCTTAATATAAATTAATTCGTAATGATTATGCTGATGAGCAGGGTGTACCCATTCGGCTACTTCAAAATCAGAAATTTTAAGGGGTTCGAACTGTTTGTAACGTTTAATCATAGATAAGTACAAATTTATCATAGATTGATACATAAAGCCAAATTATTTTTCAGCGGAACTTTGATTTGTCGCACAAGCGGATCTAATTAAAGTAATTATATATGAAGCAAGAAAACATAGCACTCGTGGTGGGTGCAAATGGCGTTATCGGCAGTAATCTGATTTCGTATCTGGAAAGTCTTGAAGATTGGAAAATTATCGGACTATCCAGGAGGGGAGGGAAAAATAACGCTAAAACTACTTATCTGTCCGTAAATCTTTTAGATGCAGAAGATTGTGAAGAAAAGCTAAAAGGTTTAACAGCCATTACCCATATTTTTTATGCAGCATATCATCATGAAGACACATGGGCCGCATTGGTAGCGCCCAACCTGGCTATGTTAACCAATGTGTTGACCACCACCGAAAAATTGGCAACAGGTTTGATCCACATCAGCTTGATGCAGGGGTACAAAGTTTATGGGGCACATTTAGGTCCTTTTAAAACGCCAGCAAAAGAAACAGACGGCGGGCACATGCCACCTGAATTTAATGTAGATCAACAATTATTTTTAGAGAAACAGCAAATCGGAAAAGGTTGGTCGTGGTCTGCCTTACGTCCTTCGGTAGTAGGAGGTACAGCAATTGGCAATCCGATGAATTTAGCATTGGCCATAGCCGTTTATGCAACAATTTCTAAAGCACTTGGGCTTCCATTACGCTTTCCGGGAAAGCCAGGTGCATATGATAAGCTGATGGATATTACGGATGCCGGCCTTCTGGCCAAGGCAACAGTATGGGCGGCAATAAATCCGATATGTGCTAATCAGGCTTTTAACATTACTAATGGTGATCTTTTACGATGGAATGATTTATGGCCAAAAATAGCCCGCTATTTCAAAATGGAAGTAGCCCCGCCTTTAACCATGCCCCTGCAAACTGTTATGGCAGATAAGGCAGCGCTATGGACAAATATTCAGGAAAAATATGGTTTAGAAAAGCATCCCTATGAGCAGGTATCATCATGGGCATTCAGCGATTTTGTATTTTCATGGGATTATGATTTTTTCTCAAACGGAAACAAGGCAAGACTTCTTGGTTTTCATGAGTTTATGGATACAGAACAAATGTTTTATAAATTATTTGATGAGTTGAGGGCTAAAAAGATAATTCCTTAATAGATGATAGTTTATAGCATCCTATAATGAAAGCAATCAGCCCGATACAAACAGAAGTAGATTGATGAATAAAGGTTTCAAAAACAATCGCTTTCCAAAGCAGGTTATTTATAGATGAAGATAAAAAAACGAACAGTTGTCATTACCGGTGCTTCAAGTGGAGCAGGCAGGGCAATAGCACTACAATTTGCCCGCAAGGCAGAACGTTTAATACTTGCTTCGCGAAACCTGAAAATGTTGGAAGAGGTGGCTGAAGAATGTGAAACCTTTGGCGCAGAAGTGAAGTGCCTGGAAGTGGATGTAACCGATTATCATGCCGTACTAAACCTTGCAGCAACAGCTGATGAATTTGGCAGCGGTATAGACATTTGGGTAAATAATGCAGGTGTACTGGCTGTAGGTGCTTTTGATGAAACCCCAATGGAAGTTTCTGAGCAGGTATTAAAAACCAATTTATTAGGTTACATGCACGGTGCACATGCTGTTTTGCCTTACTTTAAAAAGCAGGGTAAAGGCATTTTGATTAACAATATTTCAATAGGAGGATTTTTAGCTGTGCCGATGGGTGCTGCTTACTCGGCCAGTAAATTTGGTTTAAGGGGTTTTGGGCAAGCGTTAAAGGCAGAATTGTCTGCTTACCCTAACATTCATGTTTGTGATGCATTTCCAGCTTTTCTAGATAGTCCCGGAATTCAACATGCTGCAAATTATACAGGTAAATATCTGAAGCCTGCTCCACCGGTTTATGATCCGGAACGCCTGGCACAGGCCATTGTTAGTCTTGCTGACCATCCCAGAAGAGAAAAAATGGTAGGAAGTATATCCGTTTTACTTCGTCTTTCGGCAGGACTTTTTCCTACGCTAACACAATTTGTTGCCGGTGCAGTAATTAAGGGTTATCTTAAAAGAGCAGATCCTATTCCAACCACCAATGGAAATATTTTTGTACCTGTTCCGTTTGGTAATGCGGTTCATGGCGGCTGGGGAATTCCGGGTAAACCCAAGGCACATCGAAAATACATTGCAGGTATGGCTGCTTCACTTGCGTTGCTCGCCTTTATTAAGATATTAGGTAAATAACAGCATATAATTAAAAATCTCGTTTAATAAAAAAACGGCATTCGATAAGGAAATGCCGTTTTTTTATAATTTATAAAGCTTTCATTATTCTGCTGCTGCTTCAGCATTAATAGAACTTACAGCAATTTCAGTCAAGGCTACATCAGTTGCTTTTTCATTTTCCAATGTTTGGCCTAATAAATCTGCTACATCCTGATGGCCCATGTTTTCAGCAAAAACTTTAAGTGTGCCATAAGTAGCAATTTCATAATGTTCTACTTTTTGTGCAGCCAGAATTAAACCTGCATCGCGAACCATTGTACCCTGATCTGTTTCCGAGATAATGCCCTCGGCCTCTTCTAACAATCCAGCCATTGCATCACATTTCTTAGCTGCTGCTTTCTCACCTAATAGTTCAAAAACCTGTTCAAGCGTTTGGATATGTTGTTGCGTTTCTCCAGTATGTTTTTCAAATGCGGCAATAAGTTCTTCACTGGTTGCTGCTTTTTTCATCTTTGGAAGCGCTTTTACTAAATGTTTTTCTGCCCAGTAAATATCTTTTAATTCATCAACAAAAAATTCATGAAATTCTGAATCCTCCATTTTGCCTGTTTTCGTTGCAGTCGTTTTACTGGTTGATGATTTAGTGGCTGGTGCTTTACTTGCATTAGCTGTTTTACTGGTGGTTGCTTTTTTAGCAGTTGTTTTTGTAGTTGCCATAGTCTTTTTATATAGTATGATGTAAGAATAGAACTGCATAAATTGGAAGAAGGTTTTAGCAATTTTAATCTTGTTTTAATTTCATGATTTAAACAATCATACAATTGGCATACTGAAGAGAAAGGTTAAACTTTTCATTCCTGAAGGTTGTTTTATGTATGGTAACGTGTAAAACTATTTAATATGAAAGCAAAAGAGCAGTATGATCGCATTCCGGATCAACAGGAGGGAAGTAAAATAGATGTGGAGGAGAGCCGCAATTTTGAAACAATACAGGATGCAACTGCATTTTTTGAATTAGCCTGTCGTCGTTTATTAAATATTAATCTTTGGGGCAAGATATCAGGTTTGTCTAGTTTCCAACTTTTTGATGAACATGGAAATGAAGTAGACCGTGAAGGTAGGCAAGGTGATTATATCCGAATTGATATCCCCGGACCAGGAACACAATTAGGGGGTGGTTTTGATTGGGTAAGAATCGAAGAAATTTTCCATCATCATGATGATCAGGAAGAGCTACTTTCCATTAGGGTTCGGCCAAGTGTAAAGCCTATGACAGAGGGTAATTCACCCGCACATTTTTTAAAGGCAGAGGCTACCTCAACTTTTATCGTGCGCAGATTGCAATTGCTTGTTCAGGCAGAAGAACACGGGCGGAATGAAATGGCGAATACCGATACCACACACATTTTAGATAATGCCAGAAACTTATTGGTAGGTGGTGCAGCTAAATTAGGCTTGTCTTACCCACAATGGAAATTACTGGTAAAAGGAATAATGGCATCCGTATAATATTGAATGATAAAAATTGCCAATGACGGAATATAAAAAATAGGATAATATTAATTAGAAATAAACCATTGGCTGGTTTAAAGTTATCGGCCAATGGTTCTATTTTCTAAAGGCTTTTACTACCGTAGCAGTTACCAATGCGCCCACCAGATAATAAGCTACAGTAAGCACTTTTACCTGATTATTTTTCGCAACAGGTTCAGGATTTAACCCCATTGGCTTTGGAAGTGTAACAGCTCCAAAACCTGCTGCTAAACCGGATACAATACTTCTGCTAAAAACATTTTTAGGATTGCCACTGCCTATTAAACTATAATAAATGGTATTGCTAATTAAATCTCCGGCAAGTGTAGGACCATACAAAGCTTTTCCTCTCTTGCCGCCAATACCTAAAAAGTCTAACGCATGGCCAAGTGCTTCTTCGCCTAAACGATCAACACGGGGCACATTTGAACTTTTATTTTTTAAGCTTTCATGCAAAATGTTCAGCGCAACAGCACCTGCAAATCCTGCTATTAAATTTGTTATTTTGTTCATATGTTAAGAGTTATTATATGGTAATCAAATGCATCTATTAACAGTATCATTAAACTGATTAATTAAATATCCTTCCCGGTTTTATCATCTGATTCCGCATCAGCGCCAAGCTGCTGTTTTGCCATTTCTTCCGGACTTTCTTCATCACCAGTATAGGCACCATCGGCATCGCTTCCTTTTATATCATCAGCGGGAATTACACCAACTTTTTTCTCTTTTGATTCTTCTGTTTTATTTTTTTCGTTTTCCATGATCATCCTTTTTATATAAATACAACAGTATGAAACAGGCAAAGTTTAGTTTAAATCATATTGTTTAGTTTTTATTAGAATGAGAATCTAAAAAGAGTTTGAAAAATCATCATCAGATTTGCATACTCTTAGATATGCTATTGAAATTTTCCTGATGTAATGGATATTGAA